>Ga0256833_1000075_pt1 | contig 73197 bp, 71 predicted proteins | sample 356284metaG_FD_190535 | JGI IMG/M metagenome (GOLD analysis project Ga0256833, IMG submission 190535) | Hydrothermal vent microbial communities from Mid Atlantic Ridge, Atlantic Ocean - 356-284 | ecosystem: Environmental > Aquatic > Marine > Hydrothermal vents | place: Atlantic Ocean: Mid... | reverse complement strand
AAGCTCCTCAGCGCCGATGGTACTGCACGGGAGACTGTGTGGGAGAGTAGGTCGCCGCCGAATCTTTTCCAGGAAAAAGCCTTCATTTCTTCGTGAAATGAAGGCTTTTTCTCTTTCAGACCGCTGAGAAGCGGACCGCCCCCTCTTCCCCTGCCCTTCCGCCGTTTCTCTGTTCCGACATGACAGTTTCCGGTTTTTCAGAAAAAATCATTGCCTGAGCGAAAAAAATGTACTTCTCTATCCTGTAAGATCCCCTTTCAGGTCACCTGAAACGGCACGGAGCCTTTCCGGCGGCCTGGGCTTTCATCATCTGCCCGAACCTCTTTTCGGATCTCATGAAGCTGCAGCGCATCGGCACCCTCCTGTCTCCCGCCAGACGGTCTGTCCGTTTCTCCCTCTACATCATCGTCACCATCTTCATGGGCTTTCTCAACGGCCTCATCGACCTGATGGTGCATCCGGATATCCCCTTTTTCTGCCTTGAGCATTTTATCATCGGCGGCATCATGGCCATGCTGACCATCATCGTCTGCTTCCTGCTCGAAGGCCATATCCGCGAGGCCCTGCCCCGGCCCAAAGACGTCACGGTCGGTCCCTATGCCTGGCTTTTTGCCAGCTTCTGGACCATCATCATCATCTCCTCCCTCACCTGGAATATCGAACGTCAGAAGCAGGAGAGTATCGAGGTGGCCACCAACGAGGCGCGCACCATCTTTGACAAGGACCTGGCCTACTATCACTGGGCAACCAACCACGAAGGGGTCTATGTGCCGGTGACCAGATCCACCCCGCCCAATCCCTACCTGGAGCATCTGCCCGAATCCAAGGGAACCACCGCCACCGGTGTGCCGCTGACACTGGTCAACCCGGAATACATGATCCGTCAGGTCTATGAAATCAAAACCGGCCCCAACAGCGCGCTTGGCCATATCACCAGCCTGGACCCCATTCGGCCGGAGAACGCTGCCAACGCCTGGGAAGCCCGGGCCCTTCATGCCTTTGAACGGGGCAGGTCCGAGGTCAGCTCGGTGGAAGAGATCGACGGCAAGCCCTACCTGATGCTGATGCGTCCCATGATCACCGAGACCGGCTGTCTGAAATGTCATGAGGGATACCAGCTCGGCGACATCCGCGGCGGTATCACCGTCTCTGTTCCCATGAGTCTGCTGTTTTCCATCTACCGCAAGAACATCGTTATCTTCACCCTTGCCCACGGTGCCCTGTGGATTCTCGGCCTGCTCGGCATCTTTCTCGGCTCCTACCGGATCAACATGTCGATGCGGGAACGTGAACAGGCCGAGGCCAGGACCCGCGCCATCATCGACAACATGCTTGACGGCCTGATCACCATCTCCGAAGACGGGGTCATCGAATCACTGAACATGGCGGCCTGCCGGATGTTTGATTATGCGCCGTCCGAGATCATCGGCAGACACATCGATACCCTGATCCAGTTTCCCAACAGTCCGGAGATACCCGGCAACACCCCGGTCCCGGAAGAACATGACATTCAGGGGGTGGTCGGCTCCCAGAAGGAACTCACCGGCATGCGCAAGGACGGCTCTGTCTTCCCGGTGGAGATCTCGCTCAGCGAGATGCACCATGGTCAGGACCGGCTGCTCATCGCCACCGTACGGGACATCACCGAGGAAAAAATCCGCAAGGCCGAGGCCCTGCGGGCCGGACAGCTCGCCGCCATCGGAGAACTGGCTGCCGGTGTCGCCCACGAGATCAACAATCCCATCAACGGTATCATCAACTACACCCAGATCCTCCTCGACGACCTTGACACCGATGACCAGAATGCTCCATTGCACAAAGACATCATGGGCAGGATCATCAAGGAGGGTGAGCGTATTGCCGTCATCGTCCGCAATCTTCTTACCTTCGCCCGGCAGCGCGACGAGACCCTTGACGAGGTCCGTATCGAGGATGTCATTGACGACTCCATTGCCCTGCTGATGCACCAGTTTCACCAGGACGGCATCCACCTGAAGGTGGATGTCCCCAAGGATCTGCCTTTTTTACGAGGCAATCCCCAGCAGCTCCAGCAGGTTATCATCAACCTGCTGACCAATGCCGCCTATGCCCTCAACCAGCGCTATCCCGGCCAGAACCCTGAAAAGAAAAAGATCGAGATCAAGAGCCGCTGCATCACCGCAGACAACCGCCAGATCCTGCGGACAACCATCACCGACTGGGGAACGGGTATAGAACAGGATGTCATCGACCATATTTTCGATACCCTCTTCACCACCAAGCCGCCCGGCAAGGGAACCGGGCTCGGCCTCAGTATCAGCAAGGGGATCATCCGGGATCACCGCGGTACCCTGTCCCTGAAAAGCCGACCCGGCGGCCCTACGGTGGCCACCATTGATCTGCCCATCGGGGAACAGGATCTGCCCGAATCCTGCGCGGAACCGGAACAGACCGGGGAACCCGAAAAGCCGACCCAGGAATCAGTGCCGAATACGGCCGCCAGACCCGCAACCACTGACTCCGGGACATGATCCTCCGACCTCTGCACGGACAGAAGACCATTGGCAGGAGCTCCGGTAAAAGTGTCCGTCTTTTTAGGTGGTTGTCGACAGCAGTGAACTATTACGGGCCCCATCCTCGCCGGCCGTGGTATCTTACCCGGGAAAAATGGGTAGCTCTACCTATTCCTTTCTTCCCTGTTTTTGCGATATGATAAAGACTGATGGGAGAAGCATGGACGTGACGATGCGTTATCCGCAGGGAGGAACAGATGCTCTTGATCAAGTGGAGAAATTCGTATTCGGTGGGCATCGACCAGATCGATACAGAACATAAAAAACTTGTCGAACTGATCAACGAGGTCTTCATGGTGGTGCGCGACAAGGGAGACGAACAGACCCTGAACCGGGCCGTGGAGGAACTTGTCGCCTATACCCGCTACCACTTCAGTGCCGAGGAGAGCGCCATGGAACAGGCCGGCTATCCCGACCTCGACGAGCACAGGAAGGAACATCAGCGCCTGGAAAACGAGGTGGTCGACTTTCACCAGCGGCTGCAGGAAGAGGGAGGAGAGATCCGGATAGATCTCTATCATTTCCTCAGGGACTGGCTCATTCACCACATCATCGAATGTGACATGCGCTATTCTTCCTACCTCGCCCAACAGGCTCCCTGAAAGAAGCGTTACCAGGCAGCCGTGCGTCCTGCCCCCGGCGGGCAGCGGCAGGACGCACGGTGGATCATCGTACCTCAGGCGGCTTTCTCGCAGGCCTGCTTCCTGTTCCAGTCGTCGATGCTCTTCCGGATCAGCTCTTCGTGGGCCTTGTCAGGGACATCGGTCTCGAAGATCGTGGCGCCAAAGGTCTCCAGCTCCCTGACAACCGTCTCCTTCAGCCTGGAGGGTGCCAGGACAAAGATGGCCGACGAACCGGGCACCAGATGCTCGCCGACAGATTTCATGAACCTGTCCTCGATGCCGATGTCATTGAAAAGTCCCCAGAGGACACCGCCAACGCCACCGATGATCGCCACAACCAGGGGATTGATGATCGTGACAATCCCGGTGAACAGACCGACCAGGGAACCACCCAGAGCCCCCTCACCCGGAGTGATCTCCTTGGTCTGTTTCAGCCTGATCCTGCCGTTTTTCTTCTTTATGACAACGGCCGCGTCCTCCAGCTCGCCCAACGGGAAATCCTCCCTCTCTTTCATGTCCGTCAATACTGCGGCGGCCTTTCCCTCGTCCCGGAAGACACCGACGATCAGATTGCTCTCAGACATAACCTCACCTCCTGACATTAGGGTTGCAATAAGAAAAAACCGACCGGAGAGCGGAGGCGTCCCGCTCCCTGCCGGGGCATGAACCTGTCTGCAAAAAAAATAAGTATTTCTCCGCCGGATTCAAGAGGCAGAGCCGATGATTATCTGCAAATCACAAGAATGAGGGGGGGGAAGCCCGGTGTCTCCGTTCCGCCTTTGCCGGAAGGATCCAGGGGGCACTGAAGCGGCAGCTGACGGTAAAGGCGGCCTGCACAGACATCGCGGCAGCGGCCACGTGCCCCCTGCCTCCACGGCCGGTCAGACGTAACCCCACACGGGATGGCTAACCATCGGCCTGTCCGACCGCCATGGTGTAAGCGCTCTCAGGGGCCGCAGATTCGGAGTCTACGCTTACCTGTGCTGTGGCGTGCCTGACCGGCAGGTAAGCGACCGCAGGGAGACGCCGATAGCCTGCCTATGCGGGCAGGCACGACCGTGCAAAAAGGTAAGCGAAGACTCCGTGCGCGGTCCCTGTGAGCGCTTACGGTCAGACGATATAGCCTGCAATACGGGCGGGCAGAACCCTTTTCATCAGGAGGACTGAAACCAGGGAAAGGAAGAAATTGATCAGCGGCAGAGCATAGGATGTCAGGCCGAGATAGCGGAGGAACATCTGACAGAACGGATGAACGAGGTAGACACCGAAAACCGAGGAGGAGATGGTGAACAGCCAGCGACCACTCACCGGAAGCACATTGTCATAGAGGAGAAAGACAGCAGGCAGGATCCCGACCAGGTAGAGAATGCCCACCTCGGAACGATACCTGCCGGCCAGTATCAGCAGGGAGAGCACAAGCCCCGCCATCATGGGCATGAAAACGGCGTGACGTGTCCTGCTGCCGGCGGCCAGGAAGATCCCGATCAGGACCGCCGGCACGGAATAGAGATACTGGGTGAACGGATCCACCAGCCGTATCTTTTCCCAGAAAGGGGCCGTGAGTACCGACAGGAAAGAAAGCGTGCCGATCAGGACCACAACCTCCCTGCGGAAGAAGAGCTCCCGCACCAGATCGATGCCCACCAGCACGAGAAAGAGAAACGGCAGGAACCACAGGTGAATGGAGGGCGTGGCCAGGAGCATGCTCACAAGGTGGTATCCTTCGGGAAAACAGTGCCCCCACCTGCACCAGGAGACCATACCGTAAAACACGGACCAGACACCCCAGGGCACAAGCAGTCTTTTCGCCCGTTCGGGCAGGCTGTGCCTTCTGCCGGCGGTGACGGCGAAGAAAACAGAGGTGACAATGAAGAATATCAGGCCGCCGTGGGCGATCTGCCTGCCCGGTTCCAGACCGGCATGAAACCAGACGATCCCCAGCATACAGACGATTCTGAACACTTCGATTTCCGATTTCATCGGCGGTGTTCCATCCTGTATTCCCCAGGAAAATCATCGTTCTGTCGAGAGTTGCACTCTAGATAACAGGATCGGCAGCCGATGTCGAGGTCCCCTTGCCGCTCGAGACCGGAAGCCTGCAGGCTTGCAGCGCCATCATTCAGGACTGGACAGCGATCAGGTGTTGGGGCATACTGGAAGCAACGTACCCCCTCACGGGAGGGCTAAACATCGGCCTGTCCGACCACAATGGTGTAAGCGCTCTCAGGGGCCGCAGGTAAGCGACCGCAGGGAGACTCCGATAGCCTGCCTGTGCGGGCAGGCACGACCGTGCAAAGAGGTAAGCGAAGACTCCGTGCGACTCCTGTGAGCGCTTACGAAGCAACGATGCCGGAAGTCAACGAACCTGCCGGTCCGAACCCGATCCGAACCCGAGTACCCCCATGCCGATCCGACAGTACATTGTCATGGCCGGACGACGCGTCCGTATCCAGTGCCCGAGATGCAAGGCATACCGTTACCATGCCATTTCCGCCGGCGTTCGCCAGAAGAATGTTCGCTGCCACCGCTGTGGCAAGACCACCTTGTGCCGGTTCGAGCACCGGTCCGGGAAAAGAGAGTCCTGTGCCATACGGGCGGAACTGATCCTCTCCGACACGCACAGGATATCGGGACACCTGTGCAACATGTCCCCCACCGGACTCGGCATCCTGGTACGGGGCCAGAGCCGCGCCTTCCGTCCCGGCCAGGAGCTGCGCATCAGGTACCGCTCCTGGGGCAGGGTCATCGACCGCAGGGCCCGTGTGGTCAACGTCTCCCCCGGCCGCATCGGTGTGCAGTATTCGGACGCGGCCTGATCCCCGCCACTTCCTGCTCAGGCAACGACCGCTGCAGGTGCCTGCGCAGCCGTTGCGCCGGGTTCCATCTGCAGGGCATCGGCCCAGAGCCAGACCGGCATCCGCTTCTGATCCGGCAGATGGCCAAAGAACCTGGCCGCCTCGGCCACGAACCGGAACTGCTCACCACTGAGACGGGCCACCGGGGTTGAACCCTTGAGAAAGAACTGGACCTGCCCCTGTTCGCTGACCAGGAGCACATCGTTTTTCTCCCGCACCACCGAGTCATCGAGGAAGCGGACAGAGCGTAATTTCAGCCTGCCGCCGCCGGAAACCGTGAAATCGAACATCGCCCTGCTGACGATCATCCTGTACTGCATGGTCTACCTCCATAGAACTGTTGTTTTCAGTCCGGCCGAACCACTGATACGAATCTTGTGTACAGGATACCAGAGGGGGTCTATCATATAGCGATAGACCCCCTCTTTTTTTCAGAAAATCAGAAGGCCGGTGCCAGGTGACAGGATAGCTCCTTGCCTGCGGCAGTGAGAAGATGGTATCTTCAGTACCCGCCGACGCAGGCGATATGCTCCAATGCAGAGCGATCTGCCGCACCTCGACCTCGTTGCACCGCTCAGCGGGACACCGAATGGGCCCTGTGCCTGATTTTCATCGCCTGTTGTGGCCGGGGCAAAAAAATCCGTAGTAGTTCAGCGGTATCGGCAACCACCTAAACAGACCGGTACTTTTACAAAAATCCTGACCCGGCCATGCCGGCGTGCCGAAACATCTCCTTTTTCCCTCAGCCCATGAGCACCCTGGAACGTATCTATTACCTCCATGCCCGCATCCGGGCCGGCCGCTATCCCAACACCACCAGCCTGGTCCGGGAATTCGAGATCTCCCCGGCAACGGCGCACCGGGACGTGGCCTATCTCCGTGACCGGTTGCTGGCGCCCCTGGCGTTTGACCAGCGCCGCAACGGCTACTATTACACCGACACCGCCTTCCACCTGCCCTTTGAAAACTCGCCGCCCCTGGTTCTCATCCTCGGCCTGCTGGGCACCATGGCCCGGCAGACAGGGCTCGCCGGCCTGCCGGAACTCGAGGAACTGAAACAGCGGATCCAGGGCCTGATATTTCCCGGCCAGCGCAAGATCGAGGATCTCCTCCACTGTGAATGGGTGGAGATGGAACCGGTGGACAGGGATGTCTTCCGGGATGTCCTGAATTCCCTGCGGAAACAGTGTCGTCTGAGGTTCATCTACCGTTCCGGCACCGGCAGTGTCAGCGAACGGACAGTGGATCCCCTGAAACTGGTCAGCTACCAGGGGCGCTGGTACCTGCTGGCCTGGTGCCACCTGCGTGGCGAACGCCGCATGTTCCACCTGGGCCGGATCGCCGGGACCTCGCTTCTTGCCGATCCCGCCGACCACCACCTGGACCGCGGTGACGACTGGCTCACCGCCAGCTTCGGCATCTTCAAGGGACCGCCCCGCTTCCGTGCCACCATCCGCTTCACGGGCAAGGCGGCCCGGATCGTCTGCCACCAGCTCTGGCACACGGACCAGGAGATGCGTGCCGACGGGGACGACATCCTCCTCACCCTGCCGGTGGCTGACGACCGGGAGATCATGATGAAGATCCTCCAGTTCGGTGCCGGGGCCCGGGTCATCGCCCCCCAGGAACTGCGACAGAAGCTTGGCCGGGAGATACACCGCATGGCGGCCCTCTATGAAAAATAGCCCCGTTTGCCGGATTCACCTTCTCCCCCTTGCCCAGGCAGTGCTCTTTTTGCTACAATGCAGATCGCCGCATCCGCCGCAGCACTCCAGGAACCCATTTCTCGCAAAGGATCACCATCATGAGTGAGTCTGTCACCGCCGTCGTCCTTGCCGCCGGCAAGGGAACGCGCATGAAATCCGCCCGCGCCAAGGTCCTGCACCAGGTCTTCTTCAAACCCATGCTCCATTACGTGCTCGACGCGGTGCAGGACGCCGGTATCGGCGAATGTGTGCTTATCGTCGGCCACCAGCGGCAGGCGGTGCTTGATTCGCTTGCCGGGTACCGGACGACCCCGGTCTTCCAGGAAGAGCAGCTCGGTACGGGACATGCGGTCCTCTGCGCTGAAAAGGCCTGCGCCGACGGCGATCTGGTCATGATCCTCTGTGGCGACACCCCCCTCATCCGGGCCGAAACCCTGCAGGCCATGCTCTCGCAGCACCGGCGCTCGCAGGCAGCCCTGACCCTGATGACCACCCTGCTGGAGGATCCCGCCGGCTATGGCCGCATCATCCAGGGGCCGGACGGCCAGGTGCAGGCCATCGTGGAACAGAAGGACGCCGATGAGGAAGAACTCGCGATCAGGGAGATCAATGCCGGCATCTACCTGGCCCGCCGTGATTTTCTCTTTTCCGCTCTCCGGGAGGTCGGCACGGACAATGCCCAGGGCGAGGTCTACCTTACCGACATCGTGGCCATCGCCAACCGTCAGGGGCTGCGGGTCCGCAGGTTTTTTCATCCCGAGGCCATCGATGTGCTCGGGGTCAACTCACGGGTGGAGCTGGCCCGGGCCCACGGTGAGCTGCAGATGCGGCACAACCGGGACCTGATGCTTGCGGGGGTCACCATCTATTCGCCGGAGACCGTTCTGGTCAGTCCGGACTCCAGTATCGGTACCGACAGCGTGCTCTGGCCCGGGGTCCAGGTCACGGGCCGGTCGCGGATCGGCAGCGGCTGCACCCTTGAAAGCGGCTGCAGGATCCACAAGTGTCACCTGGCCGACGGCGCCATTGTCGGCGCCAACGCGGTACTCCACAACTGCCGGATCGAGGATGCGCAGCGCATTGTTCCCCTGACCTACCGGGTGGGCTAGCCATGCTGATCGTCAATGAACGGCCGCTTCCTTTCCGGGTGGGAATGCGCATGGGCGACCTGGTGGACGAGATCAAGCCCCAGGCCGATGTCCTGCTGCTCAACGGCATGGTGGTGGGCCGGGATGCCCTGCTTCAGGACGGTGATGTCTGTTCCCTGATCCACACCGGCGAGATTCCCTCTGCCCTGGAGATGGAACAGGCCCTGGATGCGCGCCATTCGCCGGAGGTCCAGGAAAAACTCGGCAGGGCGACCGTGGGCATCATGGGTCTGGGCGGCCTGGGATCGGCCGTGGCGGTGAGCCTCGTCAAGGTGGGCATCGGCCGCCTGATCCTTGCCGACCATGACGTGGTGGTCCTCAGCAATATCCATCGCCAGCACTACCTCATCGACCAGATCGGCCTGAAAAAGACCCGGGCCCTCAAGGCCTTCCTCGTCCACATCAATCCCTTCGTGGCCGTGGAGACACGGGATGTCAAGCTGGACAGCCGCCTGATCCGCGAGATATTCGCCGATGTGGACGTGCTGCTCGAATGCTTCGACAATCCGGCCATGAAGGCGGTGGCCCTGCGCACGGTACTCACCCACATGCCGGGGATCGGCTACGTGGGGGCCTCGGGCCTGGCCGGCTACGGGTCCGGCAACACGATCCTGACCCGGAAAATCAGGCCCCGGGTCTATATCGTCGGCGACGACGAATCCGATGTCCGCACCGCCGGCAGCCTGCTGGCGCCCCGGGTCGGCATCGCGGCCCATCACCAGGCCAACCAGGCCCTCAGGCTGCTGCTGGGTATCGACGAAGCCTGAGCTGCTCTGCAGCGCTGGAGAAGGTGTCGGCAACCGATTCATCCCGGTTGCGCTCCAGGGGGGTTGGGGGTATTATATGGGCGTTGTCCGGCAGGCGGGCCTCCGCACCGCCGGCCGGGCAGGATCGTTCCATCCCCTTTACCACGACATATTGTATGCAGATCATCTGTAACGGACAACGCCGTGACCTTGCAGAGGACACCACCCTGGCCGCAATGCTGGCCATGCTTGACCTCGATCCGAACACGGTTGTTGCCGAAGTCAACAGAAAAATCATCGAGCGTGACCAGTACGAGGATCTCCGCCTCCGGGACGGCGACCGGATCGAGCTGATCCGTTTCGTAGGAGGCGGCTGACGTGCTGACCATCGCTGATACCCATTTCTCCTCCCGTCTCTTTGTCGGTACCGGCAAGTTCGCCTCTGCCGACATCATGCGGCAGGCCATCGAGGCATCGGGGGCCGACATGGTCACCGTGGCCCTGCGCCGGGTGGATCTGGACAATCCCGAGGACGACATCATGTCCCATCTCGACCGGGAGCGGTTCCATTTCCTGCCCAACACCTCCGGGGCCCGCACTGCCGAGGAGGCGATTCGTCTGGCCCGTCTGGCCCGGGCCGCCACGGGTACGCCGTGGCTCAAGCTCGAGGTAACCCCAGACCCGCGCACCCTGCTCCCGGATCCCATCGACACCCTGAAGGCCACAGAGATCCTGGCGCAGGAGGGATTCATTGTCCTGCCCTACATCAACGCCGATCCCATCCTGGCCCTGCGCCTGCAGGATGCGGGCGCAGCCGCGGTGATGCCGCTGGGCGCGCCCATCGGCACCAATCTCGGCATCCGCACCGCCCTGCAGGTGGAGATCATCATCGAACAGGCCCGGGTACCTGTGGTGGTGGATGCCGGCATCGGTGCCCCGTCCCATGCCGCCCGGGCCCTGGAGATGGGCGCGGACGCCGTGCTGGTCAATACGGCCATTGCCGTGGCCGGCGACCCGGTCCGCATGGCACGGGCCTTCCGCCAGGCGGTGGAGAGCGGCCGTGATGCCTTTGAGGCCGGGCTTGGCGCCGCCTCGACAGTGGCCCATGCCTCATCGCCGGAGACCGGCATCATTGGCGAGGACCTCGGCTTTCTCCAGGAGGGAGCGTGAAGGATTCTTTCACCATCACCGACTTTGCCGCCCTGCAGGCGCAGCTTGCCGATATTCCGGCAGAGCGCGTCCTGACAGCGCTTGCCAGGGACCACTGCACGGACGACGATCTGGCCGCCCTGCTTTCGCCCGCGGCCGGGTCCTTCCTGCCGCAGCTCGCGGCCCGCTCCCGCGACATCACCCGGCAGCGGTTCGGCCGCACCACCCAGATCTACGCGCCGCTCTACCTGTCCAACTACTGCGTCAACCGGTGCGCCTACTGCGGTTTTTCCGCCGGCAACCGGATCCACCGCCGCAAGCTGACCCTGGACGAGGCAGTGGCTGAGGCTGAAATCCTGCGCGGTCGAGGGTTCCAGCATATCCTGCTGGTCAGCGGCGAGGCCCCTGCCGTGCTGGACGTGGAGTACCTGGAGGCGATCGCCCTGCGCCTGCGTGACCGGTTCGCCGCGGTCTCCATCGAGGTCCAGCCCCTGGAAGAGGACGAGTACGCGCGCCTGTTCCGGGCCGGCATCACTGCGGTGGCCGTGTACCAGGAGACCTACGACCGCAGGGTCTATGACCGGGTGCACCTGGCCGGCAGAAAATGCGACTACGACTACCGGCTCGCCACCCCGGCCCGCGCTGCCGCCGCCGGCATGCGCGAGGTCGGCATCGGTGCCCTGCTGGGACTCTCCGACTGGCGGGCCGAGGGCCTGGCCATCGGCCTGCACCTGGCCTGGCTGCGACGCCGGTTCTGGCAGACCGGTTTCACGGTCAGCTTTCCCCGCCTGCGGCCTGCGGCCGGCGAATTTCAGCCCCTGGTGGCGGTGAACGAAAAGCACTTGAGCCAGCTGATCTTTGCCCTGCGCATCTTTGATCCCGATGTCGGCCTGATCCTGTCCACCCGGGAAGAGCCCCGGTACCGGGACGGTATGCTCGGCCTGGGACCGACCAGGTATTCGGCCGGTTCCTGCACCGCTCCGGGCGGCTACAGCCACGAAGATCATGACGGCGAGCAGTTCAGCGTCGGCGATCACCGCAGCGTGGACGAGGTCTGCCGGGTCATCCGCAGCAAGGGATTCGATCCGGTCTGCAAGGACTGGGACCGGACCTTCCAGCAGGTGGTGGAACCCCGGGGACATGCCATCTGCACCCGAGTGTGACCGGCTGCGCCTGCGGACGTCAATGTGTCGGTCCTGTCAGGTGGTTGCCCAGAGAGATGAACTATTACCAACCCAGAGCGTGGAGAAGATACAATGAGTGATATCAAGAAGATGTACACCAACATCCTGGGAGATTCCTTTCCCATGGAGATGACCATCTCCTTTGGTGATCAGACCCTGGTCTACCGCAAGCGGACCTGGAAGATCACCATGGAGGACGGCACCACCGAGGAGCGCGGTCTGCGCTACGGCGAGAACCCGGACCAGGAAGCGGCCCTCTATGAACTGGTGAACGGTAACCTGGTCCTGGGCGACTGCAAGTTCATCGAGCCGGGCAACGCCCTGGTCAGCGGCATCACTGTCGAGGATATGCTGCAGGTGGGCAAGCATCCTGGCAAGATCAACCTGACCGATGTCGATAACGGCCTCAATATCCTCAAATACCTTGTGGACAGGCCGGCCGCCATCATCCTCAAGCACAACAATCCCTGTGGCGCCGCCATCGGCGACACCCTGGCCGATGCCTACAACCGGGCCAACCGGGCGGACCGGATCGCCGCCTTTGGCGGCGCCGTGGTCATGAGCCGCGCCGTGGACAGGGAGACCGCCGGCCTGATGGCCGAAAACTACCTGGAGGTGGTCTGCGCGCCGGAATATGAAGAGGGAACCCTGGAGATACTGGCAGCGCGCAAGAACCTGCGGGTCATCCGTATGGACGCCATCCACCGGCTGGCCGATTTCGAGAAATTCCGCTTTGTCGACTTCAAGTCACTCATCGACGGCGGTATCATCGTTCAGCAGTCGGCGGTCAACTCCATCCGCTCGCCCGCTGACCTCAAACCGGCGGTGGCCACCTGGAAAGGCAAGGAATATCGCTGCAAACGGGAGCCCAGCCAGCGGGAACTCGACGACATGATCTTCGGCTGGGCCGTGGAACACGGCGTGACCTCCAACTCGGTCATCTACGTGAAAGATGGCTGCACCACCGGCATCGGCACCGGTGAGCAGGACCGGGTCGGAGTGGCCGAAATCGCCATCCACAAGGCCTACATCAAGTATGCCGACATCACCTGTTTCGACCGTTTCGGCATTCCGTATGCCGACCTGGCCCTGGAGGTGGAGCAGGGCAAACGGGACAGGGCGGACAAGGAGGAGATCGACGCCAGGGTCAAGGCGGACCGGGGCGGCCTGCCCGGCTCGGTGATGATCTCCGACGCCTTCTTTCCCTTCCGTGACGCCGCCGATGTGGGCATCCGCGAAGGTATCACCGCCATCCTCCAGGCCGGCGGCTCCATGCGGGATTACGCCTCCATCGAGGCCTGCAACGAGGCCGATCCGCCGGTGGCCATGATGTTCACCGGCCAGCGCTCGTTCAAACACTGATCCTCGTCGGCGGTACCTGTAACCGTTTACAAAAACAAAGTTGATGGACTCGCAAAAAGTCCATCACACTCTAAAGATGGCTCAGCATAACAGTTCGATATACAGGGCGTAGCGGTGTCGGCCAAGCGGAGGCGCACATGTGGTACGTCGGGCATTGGCCGTACCCGCTACAACGCAGTAGGTCGGACTTGTTGCGACGCCATCAAAGTTGAAAAACCGCAACTTTGCATACCCTGTGATCAGTTACGCAGATCGTCTTTCAACATCCAACAGGAGGTGCCCCATGAGTGAACAGCAGTCACCCAGCAGCCACTACCGCTACCTGAACGAAAAGTTCCCCACCGTGCTGGCGGCCGTGGAAAACCTGGGCCAGACCGTGCACAGTGCCGGCCCCATCGACCGAAAGACGGCAGAGCTGATCCAACTTGCGGCCGCGGCCGCCACCCAGTCCACCGGCTCGGTGCGAACCCATGCCCGCAAGGCGCGGGAGGCGGGTGCCGACAGCGAGGAGATCGAACACGCCCTGCTCCTGCTCATCTCCACCATCGGTTTTCCGCGGGTGGCGGCGGCCCTGGACTGGATCAGGGAGAAATGACCACTACAGTTCGCCAGCACGCCATCGGCACCGGCTTACGACTGCCCGTATGGCGTACTGTGCGGCTTGCCGCAAGCGTATGCAGGGAAGCGTAGACTCCGGATGACGGGCTGCTGAACTTTTACTGCGGATTAGTAACCCCTCACGGGATAACCAACCACCGGTTTTTTCAACGACAATGCTGTAAGCGGTCTCAGGTGCTGCAGGTTCGCACGGTCGCTCCTGACCGCTATAGCTTACTATGCGGACAGGAGCGACCGTGCGAAGATGCGGTACCTGTGACCGCTTACGCGGATTACCGCCGCAGGACCTGGACAAAGGCACATCCGGAGAACAACCAGCCGTCCTCGCTGGTGCGGACGAGTTCGGCGCGAACCTCCCGGGTCTCCCGAACCTGCTCGCTACCTGCCACACCCCGGGCCCGGCAGGTGGCGGTGATCCTGGCCTGATCGCGATCCAGGGTCATGTGAAGATCCCGGCATTCCACGCTGAGGCGGGTAAACCGGTTGCGGAACACCATGGCCAGGGTCCTGATCTCCTGCCGGTCATACTCACCGGCCAGGCCTGCCTCGGGCAGGTCGAGCCGTACCCGGTCGCTAAAAAGGTCACTCACGGCCGCGGCCCGCTGCAGGCCTGCCAGGGCCTTTTCCCCTGCCGGTCTGGAGATGTTTTCGGTCAGACGGTCGAACTGCCTGCGTATGAGCCGCTCGTCGGACGGGAAAAAATAGCGCAGCAGGAGTACGGCCACTGCCGCCGCTGCCAGGACAATCACAACCTTCTTCACCATGGCACCCTCCCCAGGATCCGTTGCCGGTCCACCTGGCCGAAAACATGGACCTGCATGGGGACGGAACGGTTGTCCCCCACCACATACAATGTCCCCGGTGCCACGGTCCGCGGCGCCAGATTCCAGTCAGAGGGGCCCTGCAGATAGGGCTCGGCCAGTGGCCTGCCGTCAACAAGGAGCACACCGTTTCTGAACCGTACCGTCTCACCCGGCAGGGCGACGATGCGCTTGAGCAGAACGATCCGGTCGCCGGCCATGCGGATGGCGACGACGTCGAAACGGCGTGGTTCGGAGAACAGGTAGGCCATACGGTTGCAGAAGACCAGGGAACCATCGGTATAGGTCGGCTCCATGGAGCGGCCCTCGATGCAGAGCGGCTGGTACAGACGGGAGAACAACAGCCAGCTGGCCGAAACCAGCAGCAGGACCCGGACCAGGGAGCGGAGGTTCATGGCCGGCACCAGCCAGCGGCCGGCTCTCATGGCCGGCATTCCACCTGGATACGTATCACCTGCGGACTGCTCCTGAAGGCCTTTGTCACCGCCTCCCTCGCCGCCTGCTCCAGGGTGGCCACCTGTTCCCGGCCCACGTCCCCGGCTGCAAAGATCACCGTCACCTCGGTGAGGCGGCCATTCTGCATGTGCCATCCCACGCCGGTGTCCCAGCCGTATCGCTCCCTGATCATCTTGCTGACGATCTCCTGTTTTTCCCACATCGTCCGCATGTCCTGCACGGCATCACAGCCGGTCAGCAGCAGGACCGCGAGGACGGCTGTCACCAGGTATCGCACATTGTTCCTCCACTCGCGGCTGACAAGAATATTCCCATCTCCTGGTTTCATCATCAGTGGAACAGGAGCAAGAGTCAAGCCGAAAGAACGCGGCAGGGAAAAAGCCCGGCAAAACCCGGAAGAACAGTTGCGGGCCGGACCGGTCATTGGGTACACTCTGTGGGAGAGGACAGACAGAGCCCCCGTGCGTAACCGCACACCAACACCTGGAAACCGTGGAAATCGCGGCAGGAGGATGCAGCATGGACACCATCAAGTGTATCGAAACGCGGATGAGTATCAGGCAGTTCAAACCGGAACCCGTGGACAGGGCACTGCTGACCGAGGTCATTGCCACGGCCCAGCGTGCGCCGTCCTACAAGAACAGCCAGCCATGGGAGGTGATGATCGTCTCAGGGGAGAAGAAGAAGGCCCTGGCAGCCCACCTGATCGAGCTGCTCGAAAGCGGCCGCGAACCCTGTCCCGACCTGGAGGCCCCCCAGTCATGGCCGCCGGCGGAACAGGCACGTATTGACGACCTGTTCAGGAAGCGGAAGGAGGCCACCGGCATCGACCTGGGAGCACCGGAGATGATCCTCAGGGCCAAGAAGGCCAACTTCCGGTTCTACAACGCACCGCACGGGATCTTTCTCTACCAGGACGCCTCGCTCTCCCAGTGGTCGCTCTTCGACCTGGGGATCTTTGCCCAGACCCTGATGCTGGCCGCCCATGCCCGGGGCCTGGGCACGGTCCCGCAGGCCTTTGCCGTGGACTATGCGGCAGAGACCAAAAAGTTCCTCGCCATTCCCGAGACCAAACGGCTGGTCCTGGGCATGGCCATCGGCTATCCGGACATGGATGCCCCGGCCAACAGCCTGCGCACGGACCGGGTCGCCACGGAAGAGATCCTCACCTGGATGGAATAGATTCGCGCCCGACCTCCACCCAGCGCTGCCGGCGGGCCGATTCCAGGCAGGCCTGGCAGCAGCGGACAGCGGCCAGGCCGTCCTCGCCGGTGACCGGGTTTTCTCCCCGGCCGGCGAGGAATTCGCGCCAGTCCTCCAGCAGCGGCACGATGGTGCCTACGGGCCGGCCCGGATCAAGGGCCTGCACCTCCAGTCCCCGGATCCTCTCGCAGGTATTGTATATCTGGTCACCGGCAAGCTGCCCCTCACTGCCGACGAACTCGAAGCGGCCGGAACGGGCATGCCCCACCTTGGAACAGTCCACCGTTCCGATGACCCCCTCTTCCAGCTCCATGACCACGGCCAGGGAATCCTCCAGGCAGGGATTGTGCTCCTGCCTGGTGACAGCGCAGACCCGCACGATCTCCAGCCCCGTGATGTAGCGGAGGGCATCAAAGACATGAACCGCGGTATGGAAGCTGACCCCGGCTCCGGCCAGCTCGGGGCGGGCGTGCCACGCCAGGGTTGAGGGCTCGATACGCTGGTTGGCGGAAAAACTGTACAACCTGCCGAGCGCCGGCAACCGCTTACGCAGGTGACGGATGACCCGATTGTACCGCAGGGTCTGGCCAACGGTGAGCGGCAGGCCCTGCCGGCGAAACAGGTCCACGATCCCGCAGCCCGCAGCCACCGAGACCGCCAGCGGCTTCTCCAGCAGCAGGGGCTTGCCCGCCGCGGCGCAGGCTGTGGCAATCTCGGGATGCAGGGCCGGCGGCACCACGGCGATCACCGCCTCCACCCCGGCATCACCCACCAGGTTCCGCCAGTCCGCAAACAGCCTGCATCCCCACCCTTCGGCCTGCCGCCGTCCCTCTGCCGATCGGCGGCTGATGGCGGCCAGGGTCAGGCCCTCCACATCACGGACAATATGGTTGGCATACCTGCTCCCGTGGCGACCGGTGCCGATGATTCCCACCCGCATGCCTCTCTCCTCAGGGACAGAGTGCCTGCCAGTTTTCCGGGAGGTCTTCCCGGCTGATGCCCAGCCTGGCGATAAATCCGGCCAGGTCCTCGTCGCTGCAGTTGATGGAGGAGGTCCGACGACCGCTGCAGACATCGTCCGCCTCGCAGCGCAGGAATTCCACCAGGGCCTGGCGGACCGTGGGCAGAAAATCAGCATCGTCCCGGCCGATACGGCGGCAGAAATCGAGGTGGCGCTGCCAGTTGCAGATACTGCGCCGCACGCCACGGTAGAGGGAAAGATCGCGGTTGGCCGGGTCCAGGTCCCGGAGCACAATCTCCCGGCTCCGCTCAAGGGCCGCGTCCTGCAGGGCACGGAGCTCCCTGTCTGAAAGCACCAGGCCCGGCCCCTCACCGTCCTGGCAGAGATAGTGCAGGGAGGAATGGTAGGCGATTTCAGGAATCTCGCCGGAGTGGCGCAGGATGAGCAGCTCCTCCTCCAGGATCAGGGCCCGTTCGCTGCTGCTGCTCACCGCCGGCCTCTGTCGCGGTTGCCGTTATCGAGACGGAACAGGGTGCGGACGGTGTTGACCTTGTCACGACGGTCACCGCAGGGATTGTCGCTCTTGAGGTACTGCAGTGGGTAATGGAGCATCCTGGAGGTGATGGCCGCGGCCATCTTCTCGATGGACTTCTTCTCCCGGGCACTGAGATGATCGAGTTTGCCCAGGGTCTTGGCCAGCTCCTTTTTACAGATGTCGTCGGCCATGGAGCGCAGTTCGATGATGGTGGGGGTCAGCTCGATATTTTCCAGCCACTGGCTGAACTTGAGTGTCTCCTCCTCGACGATCCGTCGTGCCTTGACAGCCTCCTTGTCACGCTCGGACTTGTTCATCTCCACCACGTGTTTGAGGTCGTCGATGTCGTAGAGGTAGATGTTGTCGAGTTCGTTGATCTCCGGGTCCAGGTCGCGGGGCACGGCGATGTCGATGAAGAAAAGCGGCTGATTGCGCCGCTCGCGCATCACCGACTGCACATCCTTCTTCCGCAGGATCAGGTCACTGGCGCCGGTGGAACTGATGATGATGTCCACGGACTTGAGCTGTTCCACCAGTTCGTCCAGGGCAACGGGACGGCCGTCGAAACGGCGCGCCAGCTTCACCGCCCGCTCCAGGGTCCGGTTGGCCACCACCACCTCGGAGACACCCTGCCCCACCAGGTGCTCGGCCGCCAGCTCGGCCATCTCGCCGGCTCCCACCAGGAGGACCCGCTTGTCATCCAGGTTGCCGAAGATCTTGCGCGCCAGTTCCACGGCCGCATAGCTGATGGAAACGGCGTTGGCGCCGATCCTGGTCTCGGTCCGGACCCGCTTGGCCACGGAAAAGGACTTGTGCAGCAGCTTGTTGAGAATCAGGCCGCTGGTCTTCTGGCAGGAGGCATGACGGAAGGCATCCTTGAGCTGGCCGAGGATCTGGGCCTCGCCAACGATCATGGAGTCCAGGCTGGAGGCGACCAGGAAGAGATGATTGATGGCCTCCTGGTCCTCGTACTGGTAGATGTAATTCTTCATCTCTTCCCGGCTGGCGGACCCGGCAAAGAGGAGATCGAGCACCTGCTTGCGGGCCTCGCGCACGTCCCGGCAGGTGAAGAGCACCTCCACCCGGTTGCAGGTCGAGAGCAGGTAGTACTCCCTGATCGCATCCAGCCGGCCGAGGGCGGCCAGGGGCTCCTCGTACCCCCCGGTGAGGGCGAGCTTCTCCCGGACCGCCAGCGGCGTGGTCTTGTGATTGACGCCGAGCAGGACGATGGTATCACGTGGCATAGGTATGCACCCCTTTCAGAAGAAAGGTCACGCCCCAGAGGGTGAAAAGAACGGCGACAAAGGCGATGATGGTGAGCACCGCGACCCGGCGGCCCCGCCAGCCCACGGTGAAACGCTGGTGCACCACGGCGGCATAGAGAAACCAGGTGATCAGCGACCAGGTCTCCTTGGGATCCCAGTGCCAGTAGGATCCCCAGGCCTGCTTGGCCCACAGGGAACCGGTGATGATCCCCAGGGTAAGAAGCGGAAAACCGACACTCAGGCAGTGCTGGTTCAGCTTGTCCAGGGAGTCCAGCGAGGGCAGGCGGGAATAGAACAAACCGAACCGTTTGTTCTTGATCTCCCGCTCCTGGAGCAAATACATGATGGAGCCGATACAGGCCAGGGCGAGAAAACCGTCAGCCACCAAGGAGATGGAGGCATGCACCGGCAGCCACCACGACTGCAGGGCAGGCACCAGCGGCATGATCTGCCGCGACGCCAGCGACGAGAGCAGCATGAGGAGGAAGACGAAAACAGAGACAAAGGTCCCGAAGTTCTTGACCGTATAGCGCCAGCGGAAGGAGAGGTAACACCAGGCAACAGACCAGGCGAAGAACGAGACCGCCTCGTGCTGGCTGGTGATGGGCGTATGGCCGGCCTCCAGGTAGCGGGCAAGGATATTGAGGGTATGCAGGATGGCGGCGGCAAAAAAGATCATCCTGGCGATGCGGCGGACCGGTTTTCTCTGCGAGATAAAGAAGACCAGGTAGGCGGACATGGCCAGGAAGTAGCCGGCAAAGCTGATCTGGAAGAGAAGAAAACTCATGGGAGGTCCTGTTTCAGTCGACTGAAGTCAAGGGGCGTCTCGGGGCCGAGAACCTGGCGCAGGTGCTGCTGCAGCCGATCCCAGCGGCCTTCGCGGATCCAGAGAACTATATCGTCATGAAGTATATTTTGAAACAGAATTTTCCGTTCCTGCGGGCTGCGGCCGTCGGCAAGCACATGTTCCCGGATCATGGCCACCAGTTCCAGCAGGACAGCGTATTCCCGGCCGAAATCGCGCTCCAGTTGCCTCCGGACCATGGCCGCCACGGCCGGACTCCTGCCGCCGGTGGCCACGGAAAGGGTCAGATCGCCGCGGTGGACCGTGGCCGGGACCTGGAAGGCGCAGTGGTCCGGATCATCGGCCACGTTGATCAGCATACCGTTGCGGCCGGCATCCCGGCAGACCGCTTCCTGCACCCGGCGGTTGTCCGTGGCGGCAAAGACCAGAAAGGCGTTGTCCAGGTCACCTTCGGCATACTGCTTGCGCTGCCATTCCACCCTGCCCTCTTCGGCCAGTGCCGACAAGGAGGAGGTGAGCTCGGGGCTCACTATCCGTACCCGGCCGCCGGCGGCGAGCAGCCCCCTGACCTTGCGCTCGGCCACACTGCCGCCACCAACGACGATGCACAGCTTGCCGGTTATGTTCAGACAGACGGGATACAAGGCTACGTGAGAGCAGGATTGCGATACCGCCGGAGTCCCATGGCCGGGCCCCGGCCGGACGGTTGAGGATTGCGGGGAACCTGTCGTATCACGGGCGGGGCTGCAGCCGGGTGAGCAGGATCTCCCGGTCTTCTTCAAGGCTCCTCAGCCTGCGCATGGAGGCGGCGATCCGATATTCCCCTTCCGCCAGCTCCAGGAAGGGCTTCAGGCTCTTGCGCCGCACATCATGGGCCAGGTAGACCACACCGCCCGGTTTGAGCGCCTTGCGGAGGATCCCGAGCAATGGCTCGAAAAAATCTTCTCTGAACAATATCTCGGCGCCGATGATGACATCATACCGATCCATGTCAGGCGGATCGAGCCAGTCGAGGATCTCGAAGTTCACACCGGAGACGGAACTGGCCGCGGCACTCACGCGGGCAAAGTCGAGGATCAGCTCCTCGTAATCGCTCAACGTGGTCTCGCAGCCACAGGCGGCGGCGGTCAACCCGGGCGCGGCCAGGCCGGCTCCCAGCTCGAGCACCGTGGTGCCGGGACGGAACTCCTGCCCTGCCAGAAACTCGGACAGGACAATGGCCGCCTCCCAGAGCCGGACCCAGAAAGGGAACTCGGAGACATTCGCCAGGGGATCCTTGCCCTCGAGGATCTGCTCCAGGTCGATCATCTTGAGCAGGTTGAGCCGGATATCGCCCACCTTGAGCGGCTCAAAACCCACCTTGTACTGCTGTCGGATATTCTGATAAATCTCCTGCTCACGGGCAGGCAGTGTCTGAGGATCCATACCGGTCTCGCTGGTCTGGGGTTGAAGAAGGCGGGAATGCACAAAACCGGCGCCACAGGGACCGAAATCAAAAACCCTTTCCATCACCGTTCTCACGTTTCCCGGAACTGCATAAGCCAGCATGGCCGCAGGAGCGGACACACCAACCGATGAACATCAGGCAGAGGGCATATGCAACCCCTCACGGGACGACTCACCATCGGTTTTTCAAGCACAATGGTGTACGCGCTGGCGCAGGCAGGCAACTTCCCTGGCACCTGGCCCCTGACACCTGATTTTCTGATAAAAAAAGAGCGGGTGATGCTTCCACATCGACCCGCCCTTGAGACTGCGAGGACGTCAGGACTGTTAGCAGCCTTCGATGGCTTTCTTCTTGGCGGCCTTGACCTTGACTTTCTCGCCGACCTTCAGCTTGCTGGCCTTCTTGCAGGTCAGGGTGACAGTATCGCCGGAGACGCTCTCAACGGTGCACTTGACCGAGCCTGCCAGTGCAGCGCCAGCGCTCAGGGCAAAAGCTGCAACCATGACAACAGTAATCAGTTTCTTCATGATATCCTCCTTGCAAAAATGGTTCTGTGGGCTTGTTCTCTCCCTCAATCCTTCCATATAGCCCTAAAAACATAACAAGATTGACGGAGAATTGTCAACAGGAATTCAGGTGCCACAACGTGCTGCCCGCGACATCCCGGCTACAGGATGGACTCGATATCCTTTACCAGTAATGCATGGGGAACATAACCGGGATACCGTTTTACCACGTTCCCTTTCCGGTTGATGAGAAAGGAGGTGGGAATACCGGCAATACCGCCGAAATCATTGGCCGTGGCCCGGTCCGCCATCAGGACCGGATAATTGATGGCCTCCTGCTTGACCAGTTTGGCAACCACCCTGGGCCCCCCCTCGTCAACGGACAGGCCGACAACGGAAAACCCCTTGTCGGCGAATTCCTCCTGCAGCTTCTTGAGGGTCGGAATCTCCTGTCTGCAGGGCGGGCACCAGGTGGCAAAGAAGGTGACCAGCATGGCCTTGCCCCTGAAAGAGCTGCTCTTGACGACCTTGCCATCCACCGCCGACGGCAGAGCAAAGGCTGGCATCTTCACCGCCGCTCCCACCGTGGATGCGGCGGCGAAGGTCAACAGCATGCAGGCCATGGCCAGCAGGTAGTATGTCTTTATCCTGTACAACATGATCAGTACGTTCTCCTGTTCTTGAATGTTTGTCTTCCACGTTCGGACGCGGCTGTTTCCCTTTTCGGGAACCTTGCGGCACAGGCACGGCCACACCGGCCCTGTCCGCCTCGTATCAACAATAATACATTGTGGCAAAAAAGCCACGGCCGGAACCATCGTCCCCGATTATTACACCTCTGAGCGAGATTCTGTCAACAGGAGAACCGGGCGGCACAGGCATGCCCCGGGAGGGAAATCAAAGGAGGCCGACCATCGACCATGGGAACGGAAGCACGAAAGGGAAGGGCGAAGAACAAAAACGTAACAGAGCCGCCCTGCTCAGCGCCTGATATCAAGCAGCGTTCTGCCCATCTCCTCCCCGGCCTGCAGAGTCTTGAGGTTTGCCTCGTATGCCCTGGCGGAAAGCATCATGTCCGGAATCTCCTCGCCAAGGTCCACGCTGGACTGCTCGACCAACTCGTAACCGGCTGCGGTCGGGGTGGCCACCAGGGGACCGGGCTGATCCACCCTCTCCGCAACGGCACTGACCCCGCCCCCGGGACGCTCGGCAAGCAGGACCCGTCCCCTACGGAAACCGTCCGTACTCATATTAGCGATATTGTTACCATTATTGTCAAGCTTCGTGGCAAATGCCTGCAAAGAGGTCAGTGCTGCCTGCACTCCTGATATCATGGCTACCTCCAGTGAGCGTCAACTGCAGGCCGTGGCGGCAGGGGAGACCTGCACCGGCCCGCACCACCGCAACCGGCGTACGGTTCGGAACCTGGAAAACCGCAGTGCTGGAAAGCCGGGGACGTGTTCCGGCCAACCGGCTTTCCCTGTGAAGGTTGCAAAAAGGGTTCCATTTTCAGACAAAGCCCGTTAGACTACGATGTTTGACAAAATGGTTGTGCGACAGTGCTTTGAAAACCATTGCGTATTTCCCTGGATCCTAGTAGATAATTCCAGGTCATCCTGAAAAACCGGGCTCTGCCAGGCTGCCGGTAACCTCTCACGGGATGACGCACCATCGGTTTTTCCGGGCACAATGGCGTAAGCGCTCTCTGGGGCCGCAGATCTGTGCAGGCGTGCCTGACCGCAGGGAGACTCCGATAGCGACGAACTGTTACTAATCCCGATCCTGCAGGCGGTCATCTGATCACCTGCAGACACGGTCCTTTTCCGGCCCGCTGCTGAAGAGGTAAACCACCGGCCGGGGTTCCCGGCCGGGCCGATATCTTCTCAACCATCATCCGTACAGACCGATCACCATGGAGCCACTCCGTATTTTTTTCGCAACCCTCTTCTGTATCCTCGTCCTCATCTCCACCCTGCATGCCGATGTCGTTGACCGTTGCGTCGCCGTGGTCAACGACGACATCATCACCCTTTCCGAGGTCAACGAGATGGGCAAGCCGCTTTTCCAGCGGGTCGCGGAGCAGGTGTCGCCGGACCAGCTTGCCGAGGCCCTGCAGCAGGCCCGCAAGACCGTGATCAACAAACTGATCGAAAAGAAACTCCTTGCCCAGGAGGCAAAGAAGCTGCACATACAGGTCACTGACAAGGAGGTCGAGGAGGCGCTGGCACGAATCCTGGAACGGAACCATACCAGCAGGGAACAGTTCAGGAGCGAACTTGCCGCCATGGGTATGGATGAACAGCGCTACAGGGAAGACCTCAGGGACCAGATTCTCGGCTCCAAAGTGGTCAATTACGAGGTTCGCTCCAAGATCATCATTCCCGAAGAGAAGATCATCGATTACTATGATACGCACTATACGGAACAGGTCGGAGAAGGCGGCTACTATATCCTGCAGATCGGTATCTCCTGGGACAAGGAGGGAATATCGAAGCAGGAGGCCCGCAAGAAGGCCGAGCGTATCCGCAGCCTGGCGGTAAGCGGCAAGGATTTCAAGGAACTGGCCAGGAAGTACTCGGACCTGCCCTCCAGTGTTGACGGCGGCGACATCGGTGTGTTCCGGAAGGATGAAATGGCCGACTACATGCGCGAGGCCGTCACCTCCCTGAAGCCGGGCCAGGTGAGCGCGGTGGTGGAGACACCCGCCGGTTACCAGATCTACAAACTCCTCTCCAGCCAGGAGGGTCAGATCATCACCAAGGTGCCCTACAAGGACGTGAAGGAGGAGATCCGCGCCACCCTCTACCAGCAGGAGATGCAGGAACTCTACAAGAACTGGATGAAGAAGATGCGGGAACAGGCCTATATCAAGATTCTCTGATGAAGGTCCTGAAGACAATGGCAATCCCTCACGGGATGGCCAACCATCGGGTTGTCCGACCACAATGGTGTAAGCGCTCTCAGGGGCCGCAGATTCGGAGTCTACACTTTCCTGTGCAGGCGTGCCTGGCCGCAGGTAAGCGACCGCAGGGAGACTCCGACAGCCTACCTGTGCAGGCAGGCACGACCGTGCAAAGGGGTAAGCGAAGACTCCGTGCGGCTCCTGTGAGCGCTTACAGACAACGTCCATGTTCAGCAGCAGCCATCCGGAGACGGCGCTTACATCATTGTGCCCGGTAAAACAGGTGGCTCGTCATCCGGCGAGGGGTTACTCACGCACTGCTGAACTTTACCAGAAGCACCGGTAATCCGAGGTGGTTGCCGACAGAGGCGGACTGTTACGAAAACGTATCCGGCGGCAGCGACCGGTAACGGAAAATGAGTGAAGCAAAGAAAGCCGACAGCAGCCCCGGCCTAGAAGGGCGGCAGGCGGAACAGATCAGCGAGGATGCCGGCGGCCACCTTCGCCGCGTTCGCAAGGAAAAGGGCCTGAGTATCCGGGATGTCGAGGAGGCGACCAGGATATCGGCATCCAACCTGCGGGCCATGGAGGCCCACGACTATGACGCCCTGCCGGCTGACACCTTCACCAGGGGCCAGATCCGGATCTATGCCGAGTTTCTCGGCCTGGACGGGGTGCACATGGCCGCCGTGTTTCTGAGCGAAAGGGACGCCGGCCGGGGTGGCCGCAGGGCCAGGAGGCGGGTATCTGCCCAGTCCCTGTCCCCCAAAAAGATGGCCGAACCCTCCCATATCTCATCGGCCACCCTCGCCGCCATCCTGCTCCTGCTCATCATCGTCACCTTCACCATCTTCTGTATCTACACATCCTGGAATCCGTTTGCCTTTCTCACCGAGCGCAGCGACAGGATCCCCGCCTCGATGATCGGCGTCCTCCAGTCGGAGGAAGCCGCCAGGCAGCAGGGGGCATTGATCATGGGAAACGGCGGATCCCCTGCCGCGCCGGACGGGCACGAGTCAGCTCTCAGCGAGCTGGCCGGCGCCAACAGCTCCAGGGCGGCAGAGGTGCAGACCCGGCCCCTGGCGCCGCCCTACACCCTGACCGTCCGATTCACCAGGGCCACCGGCGTCGAGCTGACGCGGGATGGGGGAGAGGTCATCCGGCGGAGTTTCCTGCAGGGTGACACCGCCAACTGGACCGCGGCCAGGCGGATGACGATCCGTTTCGACCGGCCGGCGAGCGCCATCCTGCTGGTCAACGGCCGGCCGCTCCCCTTTCCTGCGGAACGCGACGGACGCTGGCAGGTGGAGATCCCGCAGCCCCGCCCCCGGCAATGACCACCCGCAGGACCCGCGGTGTCGTTCTCGCCATAGCCCCCCATGCCGAATCCGACAAACTGGTCACCTTCTACAGCCCCGACATGGGGCTGGTGACCGGCATCGCCAAGGGCGCCAAGCGGAGCAAGCACCGCTTTGTCAACAAGCTCGAAGAGTTCACCCTGCTTTCCATCCTCTACCGTCCCCCGCGAAGGGGCGGCCTGCTCTTCCTGAGCGAAGCCGACCTGGACAACGCCTTTCTCACCCTGCGCCATGACTATTCCCGCTATACCACGGCCATGTTCGTGGCCGAACTCGTCCTGCGCTTCACCAGGGAACATGACCCCGACCCCGGGATCTTCACCCTCGTCCACTGGGCGCTGTTCTCCCTCGACACGGGGGCCAGGCCACCGCGCATTGCCGCCATCTTTCTCCTCCGCCTGCTCGGCCTGGCCGGCTACCAGCCCGGCCTCGACACCTGCGCCCTGTGCCGGCGTCCCGTCTCCGCCGAACTGGACTACCGCCTTGACCCTGCCAGCGGCATCCTGACCTGCAGTCTTTGCCGGCGGGAGGCGTACGCCGCCTCCGGCCAGGTCCTCTCGCTCCAGACCATCAGGTTTCTGCAGCAGGCGCAGCAGCTCGAGCTGCGCCTGCTGCGCCGGTTGCAGATGCCGGCCAGGGCGGCCGGCGAGACCATCAATGCCCTGACCGCCTACGCCCGCCATCTCCTGCAGCAGGACATCCATTCCCGCCGTTTCCTGCCCGTGACCGGCGTCAGGAACTGCAGATCAGCTCCAGCAGTTCCTCGGCGCTGATACGGGCGCTGACATCGGAACCCTCGAGCAGGGAGTTGGCAAGCTCGCGTTTCTCCTGGTGCAGGCGGACGATCTTCTCCTCGATGGTGCCCGAGGTGACCAGCCGGTAGACGGTAACCGGCCGCTTCTGGCCGATCCGGTGCGCCCGGTCCGCTGCCTGGTCCTCCACCGCCGGATTCCACCAGGGATCCATGTGGATGACGTAATCGGCCGCGGTCAGGTTCAGTCCCAGGCCACCGGCCTTGAGACTGATCAGAAACAGGTCGCCCTCGCCGGCCTGGAAGCTCTCCACCTGCCGCTGCCGCTCCCTGGCCGGGGTGGTGCCGTCCAGGTATTTGTAGGAGATCTCCCTGCTGTCGAGGAACTCGCGGATCAGCGCCAGGTGGCCGGTGAACTGGCTGAAGACCAGGGCCTTGTGCCGGCCGCCGAGCAGTTCCTCCACCACCTCGGCAAAGACCTCCAGCTTGGCGGACGGGATGTCGATATCCTCGGTGATCAGGCGCGGATTGCAGCAGGCGCGACGCAGCCGCATGATCTCGGCCAGGATGCGCAGGTGCCGGCCCGACTTCTCGGTACTGCCCTCGATATTCTCGATGGCCTGCTGCCGCAGGGCCTCGTAGAACCGCATCTCCTCGGGATGCATCTCCACCTGCAGGGTGACCTCGGTACGTGGCGGCAGCTCGTCCAGGACCTGGGACTTGATGCGGCGCAGCATGAAGGGCCGGATCAGTTTCTTCAGCTTGCGCCTGGCCTCCCGGTCGTGGTGTTTCTCGATGGGGATGCCGAAACGGGCATTGAACTGCTTATAGGTGCCAAGCAGGCCCGGATTGATGAAGTGGAACAGGTTCCAGAGCTCGCCCAGGTGATTCTCGATGGGGGTGCCGGTGGTGATGAGACGGAACCTGGCGTTGAGCCGCATGGCGGCCTTGGAACGCTTGGTGGCCGCGTTCTTGATGGCCTGGGCCTCGTCAAGGACGATGGATTGCCACTGCACGGTCTCCAGCAGTTCCACCTCCTGCTGGAGCAGGGTGTAGGAGGTCACCAGCAGGTCGAACCGTCCAAGCCCCCGGATCACCTCGTCCCGGTTCTGGCCGCTCAGGGTATGGAGACGGAAGGTGGGAGCGAACCGGCTCACCTCCTGTTCCCAGTTCATGCAGACCGAGGTCGGCGCCACCACCAGGGTCGGTCCCCGGTCGGCGAAATTGAGGATCACCGCCAGGGCCTGCAGGGTCTTGCCCAGTCCCATATCGTCGGCCAGGCAGGCACCGATGCCAAGATGGGCCAGGCGGGCCATCCAGACAAACCCCTCCACCTGGTAATCGCGCAGCTCGGCCTGCAGGGTGGTGGGGACCTCGGGCACCAGTTCCTGGGCCTCGCGGATTGCCTCGAGCTGGCGGCGCCAGCCGTCGTCGGCCTCGGTCCGGGCCTGGCGGGTGAGATCGTCCAGGGCAATGGCGGCCAGGGGATGAATCCGGATCCCGTTTTCCTCGCCCTGCTGTTTTTCACCGAACAGGATCAGCTCCTCGAGCCTGTTGCGAAACTCCTGGGTCAGGGCGAGGAAGTGGCCATCGCCCATGGGGATGAACCGGCTGCGCGATTCGCTGATCCGGTCGAGCAGGGTCTTGAGCTCGATGACCTCGTCCTGGTCGACCTCCAGGTGGCCGGTCAAGGCGAACCAGTCCTGCTGACTGGTACGGATGTTGAGGTTGAGCTGGTTGATCCCCGCCTGCCGGCGCACGGCCAGCTTTTCCCCTTCCGGCCATTCGAGCACCACCCGGTCCCGGATCTCCTCCAGCTCCAGCAGGGCCTGCAGACATTCCTCGGGATCGAGCAGGTGCCATTCCCGCTCGTTTTCCTGTTCCAGGTCGATGGCAAGATCGAGGATGGGACAGCTCTCCTCGATCTCGCGGGCCTTTTCCTCCTCCAGTTTCAGGTTGCGCCGGGTCTGCAGCCGCCGGCCCCTGACCTCGGCCATGACATTGGCGCCCCCCTTGCCGGGCTTCATGTAGGGGCCGTCATGGGAAAAGGGCTGCACGAACATCTCCAGACGGAACCCCGAGCCATAGGGAATGATGTGGATGTGGATGGTGGGGTCGGCCTCGACCATGGTCACGTCCTGCCCCTCGGTGCTCACGTCAATGGCCGAGTGCACGGTCATGAAGGATGCCATGTTGCCGATGGCGTCCAGGACCTGCTGACTGGCGCTCATGGGCACCCGGAGCCCGTTGCGGCCCGTGATCCCGGCCACCCGGCGGTGGTTGTCATTGATGCGGATGATACGGTACCGGGTGGGGGTTTCCTGCCAGACCGCCACGCTGCCCTCACCGATGTCCTGGGCAAAGTGAATGAAGAGGACTTCCTCCTGCTGCTCCACCACCAGCTCCGGCTCCCCGGCCACCAGTTCCACCGGGGTGGACGGCGAGCGGGCCAGGAAAACCAGGGGATGGCCCACCATCTCGGGCAGGGCCTTTTCCAGGTCAAAGGCACAGCCCCCGTTCCTGGAGGTAGGTTCCCCCACCTGCTCCAGGGCGGCACAGACCCGCCGGTCCTGGGCCGTGAGATAATCGAAGCCTGTGCCCTGCATGAGCCGGTTCAGGGCGATGGTCCGCCCCTTGCTCCACTGGCCGGAGGCGGTGCGGCGCTGTTCCTTGGGCTGCAGGGTCAGCATGTTGTCCACGTATTCCACCAGCCACACCAGACGGGTCGTCCGCTCCGGTTCGCGGGCCTGGCGGGTCACCTCGATCAGCTCCTGCAGGCTCTGCTTCCACTCCTCCTCGGGGGTGACGACACGGCAGATGCTGCGGCACCCCAGCTGGTCGCGCATGGACTCGGCCACCGCCGCCATCTCCTCCCGGTTCCGGTCAAGGATGGCCAGCAGCTCGGCCGTCTCCATGGCCAGCCAGGCAAAGGTATTCTCCCGGGCCTGCCGGTGCAGCTCCTCCAGGGCCTGCTGAAAATCGGCCGGGATCTCCACCCCGATCCAGTAGAGAGAGAGGACCGCGATGAAGGTGGTCAGGCTCCGCTCATCCACGGCCAGCTGCTCGGTGAGCTGCATCATGTCCGGCATGGTGCCCTCGGTGGAACGGACATAGGCATCGAGGAAACGAAACGGCACCTCCTCGGGGCAGCCCTGGCAGCGGGCCAGGACAATGGCCACCGACCGACGGATGGTGGCGCGGTCTCCCTCGCCGCCGCGGGCCAGCAGGGCCAGGATACAGAACAGGCCTGTGATACCGAGGAAAAAGCTGCCTTCCGGGCCGGCGTACTCCTGCAGCTGTTCCAGGTCCCGCTCGAACAACTCCATGGCCTGACCGGTATCGCCGCGGAGAAAGGCCACCGTGCCGCCGAAACCGGAACCCTGGAAAGAGTCGGCGTGGGTTGCCAGCAACTGCTCCAGGTCGCCGAAACGCCCCTGGAGGAGGTAATACCCGGCCAGCATCCGGCGGAAGGGGACCAGCTCGATCTCGGAGATGGTGAGGGCCTGCTCGCTGGCCAGATAGGCCTGAACCTCGGGAAAATGGCACAACCGCTCCATGGCATGCCGGACCACCAGGTTGAGAAGAAAGAACTGCAGGGAACCCGGCAGGCTGCCGAACCAGTCCGGGTCAAAGGCGCGGGCCACCACCAGGACTGCGGGTGGTTCCAGGCCGAGCTGGCGGCCGCAGTGTTGCTCGAGAAAGGCCAGGGCCTCATCGATGCGGTCGAAATTCTGGCTGTAGACCCCGATCCGGAACTGGCGCATGGCCCGCCAGCAGCGGGTGGACCACTTGCCATACTGGTAGGAGACCGGGGCCTCCTTCTCGATCAGGGCGACGAAGCGGGGAAAGAGGCCGTTTTCCACCGCCATCCTGGTGAGACGCTCCGCCAGCGCCGGCCGGCACTGGTTCTGCCGGTTGAGAAAGCCCTCCTCCCGAAGACGGGAAACCACCCCGGCAAGCTCGGTCCTGCCGGTGGTGGTGGCATCGGGTGGCAGCATATCCATCCTGGCCAGGCACTTGCCGAGAAATGTCACGGAAACCGGTTCATAGATGATGGAAATAAACTGGAGGAGAAACTGCTCAAAGGCGGACAGACCGGTGATGGAAGGCAGGTTCTCTGCAATCGGGTCAGTTGCGGACATGGACCTCTGGATCCTGAAGGTTGAAAAAAGTTCCAAATCGTTCCACTATACAACGATCATCCGGTTTGGTTAAAGAAAAAAACATCACCGTTTTTCCTTGGCGCAGAACGAAAAACCCCGGATGGGACCCATCCGGGGCTTACGCCTGCCCTCACAGTTCACCGCCATCGGCAACTCCATTGAAAGAGCCGGACATTTACCGCCTGCCCACCGGCGGTGGAGGCGGGCAGCAACCGTTAACCGATCTTGCCGACCACCCTGAACACCGGGATTTTCTGCACAAGCAGCAGTACGCCTGCCGCAGGTGATCGCGGCAGGCCGGGCAGAAAGGGCCCCTACTTGAGATACTCGGAATTGATCCAGATCTCGGAGTCGGCCTGCAGGCGGGTCAGCCAGTCCGAAACCAGGCGGTTCCTGAGGCTTGCCATGAGCCGGCCGGCGATCTTTTTCCGGTCCGTTTTCTCATCCGCACGCCCCGGTCGCCGGTCCAGCACCTCATAGACATAAAAGGTATTGGCCACATCCACCGGCTGTTCCGGCAATTTCGCATCACCGGCCAGGGCGAAGGCGTCCTGGATGACCGGCGCCGGCGGATCCACCGAGGTGGCGGCAGCCGAGCGTTTGACATAGGCCGAGGCCGCAAGCTCCTTGTGCACCGCGGCCAGGGACCCCTTTTCACGGGCCTCCTGCAGCAGTTTTTCCGCGGCCTCCCTGGCGAGCCGGACAGCCTGATCCTTTCGATAGTCGGCAACCACCCGGTCACGGACCTTGTCCAGGGCAGGCACCTCCGGCGGGCGAACGTCCTCGACAAAAATAATGGCGTAGCCCTTGTCCAGCCTGACCAGGGAACTCAGCTCACCCTTCTGCAGGGCAAAGGCCCTGGCCAGGAAATCGCGGTTGGCGGTAATGCCCGCCGGCGGGTTGCTGCGGGTGAAGAAATCCGTCTCTTCCACCTTTTCCGCGCCTTTCTGCCGGCCATACTTGTCGAGACTGCCGGTGCGCATGATCTCCTCGTAGGCCCTGGTGGCCCGTTTAAAGGTGAGGCCGGCAGCCTTTTCCCGTTGCAGCTCGGCGGTGATCTCGCTGCGCACCTCCTCCAGGGGCCGAACCCGCGCCGGCCGGACCTCCTCGAGCTTGATGATGTGATAACCGAACGGCGTCTCGACAATGCCGCTCACTGTCCCGGGCTGCATGGAAAAGACCGCGTCGGCAAAAGGCTTGACCATGCTCCGCCTGGTGAAGAATCCCAGGTCGCCCCCCTTTTTCCTGCTCGGGCCCTCGGAATACTTCCGGGCCAGCCCGGCAAAATCTCCACCCTTTCTGGCCAGGGCCAGGACCTCTTCGGCCTTCTTTTTCTTCTCCGCCCGGGCCGCATCGCTGTCCGTGGCCGTAACCTGGAAAAGGATATGCCGGGCATGGCGCTTCTCGGGTTCCTCGTACCTGGCCCTGTCGGCCTCATAGCGGGCCCTGACCTCATCGTCGGTCACGGTTATCGCCGCCTCGTCGGCAGTAAAGGGGAAGAACAGATACCGGACCCGGATGGCCGGCTCGGACTTGTAGGCATCCCGGTGCTGTTCAAACCAGGCGGCCAGATCGGCGTCATCGACCTTGACCTTGTCCCGGAAATCCTCGCTGCTGAGACCGAGATAGCTGACCCTGAGCTCTTCATTGGCAAAATCGATCCAGGCCTGGACCTCGCTGTCAGGCACCACGGCAAAGGACCCGACCAGTTTCTCCACCCGCCTGGTCAGCAGGTCGCTGCGCAACCCCTTCTCAAAGGCGACCGGGGTCAGCCTGTTGCGGCCGAGGACCTGGCTGTACCGCTGGACGTCGAAATGGCCATTCTCCCTGAAGGCGTCGATCTTCTCGATTTCCCGCTGCACAGCGGCATCGCTGATCTGGATTCCCATCTTCCCGCCTCCCTGGCGGATCAGCTCGGAACGGATCATCTGGTTGAGGACCTGCTGCTTCAGACCGGCCCCCTCCAGGAGCCCGGGCGGAAGCTGGCCACCGAACTGCTGCCGGAACCGCTCCACCGCCTGTTCGTAGTTCCGCTGAAAGTCCTGGAGGCTGATCTCGGCCCCATTGACCACGGCGATGGCATTGCGATTCTGATTCAGGTTGCTTCCCACGCCCCAGAAGATAAAGACAACGGCAATGAGGAGGACGAGTCCCTGGATAAGCGGAGACTGGGCCTTTTTACGTAACATGTTCAGCATGATAAACTTGCTCCTTCAACAGACATGGGCTGGTTTGACGCGTTTTTTTGAAGGGTCCATTATGTTCAATTTGATAGCAACTTACCAGTGAAAAATGCATTCCGGCGGGCCGAAAAAATGATTGATGGTTCACTCAAAAAAATACCTTGTGTTTGCTTGACAAAAGGATTGCCCTATAGTAAAAAAACGCGTACCTTATGACATTAGGGAAAAGCATTGGCCAATACCATATTATCATGCCCAAGGAGGATGCAACATGGCAACTATCGAGCACAATGGCAAGACTTACGAGGTTGACGAGGACGGTTTCCTGCTCAAAGGAGACGAGTGGGACGAAAACTGGGTAGACTACGTCAAGACCGTTGAGGGTATCTCCGAGATCACCGACGAGCACCAGAAGGTCATCGACGCCCTGCAGGAGTACTACAAGAAGAACGGCATTGCCCCGATGGTACGTATTCTCTCCAAGACCACCGGTTTCCCGCTGAAGCGGATCTACGAGCTGTTCCCGTCCGGACCTGGTAAGGGAGCCTGCAAGATGGCTGGTCTGCCCAAGCCCACCGGTTGTGTATGATGTGGAAACCAGCCTGCTAGTGCGCTGATTTCAGAAGGAAGGCCGCCTGGGCGACCTTCCTTTTTTTTGTGCGAAGATCAGGGGCCAGGGAACGTAAGCGCTCACAGGAGCCGAACGCAGTCTACGCTTACCTCCTTGCACGGTCGTGCCTGCCCGCACAGGTAGGCTATCGGAGTCTCCCTGCGGTCCGCTTACCTGCGGCCAGGCACGCCTCTAGGTAAGCGCAGACTCCGAATCTGCGGCCCCTGAGAGCGCTTACATCCTTGTGGCCGGACAAACCGATGGTTAGCCCCATCCCGTGAGGGGTTACCCGGGGCAGGTTTCAGGCAGCAGGAGCCTTGGCTTTTCGTCATGGGGCACCTGCCGGGCAATAGTTCACCGCTATCGGCAACCACCTAAAAAGACCGGCTTTTTTTATCCTGCCGGCCTGTATCCCGGCCGCACCTCAACCTCGTTGCACCGCCCTGCGGCGCAACACAGTGCCTGCCTGATTGTCATCTGTTGTTACCTCCGTCACGCCGGGAATGAACCGTTCCTGCCACCGGCGAATCATCTTCACCACCATCGTATCCGCCTGCCAGTATCTGGCGGTGGATTTCCTCCACGGCCTGCAGGTAGTCCTGCTGGCTCAACCGCGCTCCTCGCAGCCCCCCCCGCAGGTTGATCTCGGAAAGCCAGTTTCTTCCCCTGTCATCGATGAGGAGATCAACAAAGGCATAGGGAAATCCGGCCCGCGCCATGACCTGCCGGCAGAGTTCGAGTTGCCCTGCCGAGGGTTCGACACTGCTGCTCCTGCCGCCGCAGTGCAGGTTGTGGCGGAAATTATCAGGATTGTGCCGCTCATAGGCCTCCACGATACCACCCAGGAGCACGATGCGGATGTCACGGCAATGGTGGGCAAAGGGCTGCACCACGAAGGGAAAGGGCAGCGTCCCCAGGACCGCCTGGCTGTAGACATCTTCGATGGAGGCAAAGCGGAGAATACCGGTGCCGCCGTTGGCCCGGTCAAGCTTGCAGACCACGGGCCCGTCCACGGCCCTGGTATAGAGCCCCACCAGCCGCATCATGTCGTGGAGATCATAGACCGGTGCGGTGCGGGGCAGCATGTAACCACCCAGGATTCGGGCCTGAAAGACCTTGGAGCGGCTGCAGAGCTGGGAGGTCGCCGAGGGGATCATCCGCACGCCGCGGGCCTGCAGGTCAACAAGAAGATGCTCCTCGCCCGGCCGCAGCCGCAGGCGCCCAACCACCGTATCACCGGCTGCGAGCCGGTCGTACTGTGCCAGGAGAGTATCGTTGTCCGTCACCAGCAGCATTATATCAGCGCAGCCTAAAAGATCATTTCCAGGAAATGGGAATGAAACGGCGTCAGATCTGCTCCGCACTTGCCGCACAGCAGCCGTACCTGGCCGTGGATCTCGGTTTCGTTCTCCCGGGGCGTGAAACTGCCATCAGCGTTCTGGACATAGTGGGTGGTGACCAGGACGTCCTCCGCCACTTCGACGAAATCGGTATTGTTGCCGCATGACTGGCAGGTAATGCGGCCGGCCGGTTCTCCGGTGGGAATCTTGACTTTCTTCATGCTCCATCCATGCGACACGACGGCCCGGACCGTACTTTCAGAAACGTATGGCAAACCCGCTCTCGCGGCCGCTCGCCGGTTCCTCTTCGCAGATGACCCGACTGACCCGGGACATGGGTGAACCTGTCTCCAGCCAGGCACACATGGCGTCCACCCGGTCGGCTTCTCCCTCGAAGACTACCTCCACTGTCCCGTCCGGCAGGTTGCGCACCCAGCCGTCCAGCCCCAGCATCTCTGCCTGCCGCTGGGTATAATCACGAAAAAAGACCCCCTGAACCCGTCCATGCACAATGGCGTGTATCCGTTTACGTGCCATCCTTTCCCCCTGCTCTTCTTCCGGTCAGCTCCAGAAAATCCTCCTCATGCAGGATCCTGATCCCCAGCTCGCGCGCCTTTTTCAGCTTGCTGCCGGCCCGTTCACCGGCCACCAGGTCAGTCACCCGCCGACTGATGCCCGAGACCACCTGCCCCCCCAGATCCCGGACCAGTTGTTTGGCCTCGTTGCGGGACATGGACTTCAGGCTGCCGGTGAAGAGAAAGACCCGGCCCTCCAGGGGACGGTCGCCTTCGGCCTCGGGCACGATGGTGAGTCCGGCGGCAAAGAGATCGGCCAGCATCTTTCTCGTCGAGGGATCGGAGAAATAGTCCACCAGGCTGGTTGCTACCTGTTCCCCGACCCCCTCGATCTCCATCAGCTCCTCGCGCCTGGCGTTCATCAGCTCCTCCAGCGTCGTATAACGCCGGGCCAGCAGCTCGGCTGTCACCTCGCCCACGTAACGGATTCCCAGGGCGGCCAGAAAACGGGACAGGCTGGTCTTCCGGGCCCGCTGAATGGCCCTGATCACGTTGTCCGCCGACTTGTCCCCCCAGCCCTCGAGCCGGGCCAGGTCCTCGCGGCGCAGACGGAAGATATCGGGCAGATCCCTGACCAGGCCGGCCTCGAACAGCTTTTCCATGTTCTTTTTGCCCAGTCCCTCCAGGTCCAGCCCGGATTTTGAGGCAAAGTAGACCAGGCTCTGCAGCCGCTGGGCCGGGCAGTGGGGGTTGACGCAGCGGGTGATGGCCTCGCCCCGGGGCCGCACCAGCCGGTGGCCGCAGACCGGGCACTTCTCGGGGAAACGGATGGGGCGTTCCTTTCCGGTCCGCTTCTCGACAATGGGCTTGATCACCTCGGGGATCACATCTCCGGCCCGCTGGATCAGCACGGTGTCGCCGATGCGCAGGTCCTTGCGCCGGATCTCGTCCTCGTTGTGGAGACTGGCCCGCTGCACGATCACCCCCTCCACCGCCACCGGTTCCAGGATGGCCACCGGTGTTATGGCACCGGTCCGGCCGACCTGGAACTCCACGTCCCTGATGACCGTGGTGGCCTGGGTGGCAGGAAACTTCCAGGCCACGGCCCAGCGCGGGGCCCGGGCCGTGTTGCCCAGCCGCTGCTGGAGGGTGAAGGAGTTCACCTTGACCACCATACCGTCGATCTCGTAGTCGAGATCATGACGGATCTCCAGCAGCCGCTCGTAATGATCACGCACATCGCGGAGTGTCGCATCCCGGCGGATGTGGGGGTTGACCCTGAAGCCGAGGCCGGCCAGGTAGTCAAACAGTTCGCCCTGGCTGGAACAGGGCGTCACCGAGGTATCTCCCACCGCATAGACAAAGAAGCTGAGCGGCCGGGAGGCGGTCACCCTGGGATCGAGCTGGCGCAGGGAACCGGCGGCCGCGTTGCGCGGATTGGCGAACAGGGGTTCGCCCGCCTCCTCGCGCTGGCGGTTGAGCTCGATGAACCCGGCCCTGGTGAGAAAGACCTCGCCGCGCACGGACAGGGAGGCGGGCACCGGCTGGTCCCTGTCCGTGCGCAGCCGAAGCGGAATGGCCTGCACGGTCCGCAACTGGGCTGTGATATCCTCCCCCACATGACCATCACCCCTGGTGGAGCCGAGAATAAAGAGGCCGTCCTCATAGATCAGCTCGACGGCCAGCCCGTCCATCTTGGGCTCGGCCACATAGACGATCTCTTCATCCATCTGCAGGTAACGATGGATCTTCTCGTCAAAGGCCACCAGCTCCCCGGCACTGAACACGTTGTCCAGGCTGAGCATGGGCTGGGCATGGCGTACGGTGGCGAACTGTTCCAGCGGCGGCCCGCCGACCCTGAGACTGGGGGAATCCGGGGTAACCAGGTCGGGAAACCGGTGTTCAATGTCGAGAAGCTCGCGGAACAACCGGTCATACTCACCATCGGAGATCACCGGATCATCGAGCACGTAGTACCGGTAATTGTGGTAGTTGATCTGCGAGCGCAGCTCCTGCAGGCGTCTCTTGGCCTCGTTCCGGTCCACGGTCCAGCCCGGCTTGCCGCTACTTGTCAGCCAGAAGAACACCGCCGGCGGCGACATTCTCGCGGCTGTCCTCGTCAATGAAGATGATGATACTCTCTCTCGGTTTGTCGGCCACCCGGGAGATGACATCGGTCACTCCCTTGACGATCTTCTTTTTCTGCTTGCGGCTCAGTGTGCCGGCGACACGGATATTGACATAGGGCATGGCGGTGATCTCCACATGGCTGTCTGCGGGAAAAAGTCCCGCTATTTCAAAGTGGCTGCCAATAGTGACAATCTGTGGCAACCGGTCCTCTCCCGGGATACCTGCTTTTTTCGGCATCCCCTATCATACGATGGACTCGTAATAAGTCCATCACACGTTTAAGATGGCCAGGCATTAACGTTCGATATGCAAGGCGTAGCGGTGTCGGCCAGGCAGAGGTGTACATGCAGTACGCCGGCCACTGGCCGTACCCGCTACAACGCGGTAGACCGGACTTTTTGCGACGCCCTCATCATATCAGAATTTTCTTTTGAAGTCGATCGGGTTATACTGCCGGACAGGATCGCTGCCGACTGCCACCGCGCTCCGGCAGCGAAGGTCAACAATTGGTTCATCCCCGGGGAGGGCACACCTCATGCACATCATCGTCACCGGCGGTGCCGGTTACATCGGCAGCCACACCTGCCTGGAGCTTCTCGAAGCGGGCCACCAGGTCACGGTGCTCGACAACCTCTGCAATTCCAGCCGCGAGGCCCTGCGCCGGGTGGAGGAACTGACCGGAAAGCCGATCCGCTTCTTCGAGGCCGATCTCCTGGACCCCGAGGCGATGGAGCGGGTGTTTGCAAAAAGCGCGGACGCAGACGCGGTGATCCATTTCGCCGGCCTCAAGGCGGTGGGGGAATCGGTCGCCAAGCCCCTGCTCTACTACCACAACAATATCACCGGCACCATCAATCTCTGCCGGGTGATGGAACGGCACGACATCAGGAACATCGTCTTCAGCTCCTCGGCCACCGTGTACGGCGATCCGGAACGGGTGCCCATCCTCGAGGACTTCCCCCTCTCCTGCACCAACCCCTACGGCCGCACCAAGCTGATGATCGAGGAGATTCTCCGCGACCTGCACGTGGCCGACCCGCGCTGGAACGTTGCCCTGCTCCGCTACTTCAACCCGGTGGGCGCCCACAAGAGCGGCCGTATCGGTGAGGACCCGGGTGGCATCCCCAACAACCTGATGCCTTACATCTCCCAGGTGGCAGTGGGCGTACTCAAGGAGCTGTCCGTGTTCGGCGGCGACTATCCCACCCATGACGGCACCGGGGTCCGTGACTACATCCACGTGGTGGACCTGGCCCTGGGCCATCTCAAGGCCCTGGAAAAGCTGCGCCAGGATCCCGGCGTGGTCACCTACAACCTGGGGACCGGCCAGGGCTACTCGGTACTGGACATGGTCCGGGCCTTCGAGGAGGCCAGCGGCCGCCGGATCGCCTACCGGATAACGGATCGCAGGCCGGGCGATATCGCCCAGTGCTATGCCGATCCGGGCCTGGCCCGGCGCGAGCTGGGCTGGAAGGCCCAACGTGGCATCAGGGAGATGTGCGAGGACACCTGGCGCTGGCAGTCCATGAATCCACGGGGATACGAGGGGTAACACCGCCGGTCCCCCTTCCTCAGACCCACGGCTGACGATGACGATCAAGAGCAACGACAGATGCGCCGCCCCTGTTCCCGGACCTGCCGCCCTCACCGCCATGGTGGTGCTCAGCGGCCTGACCACCCTCCTTATCCTGGGCCAGTCCCTGCTGCTCTTCGTCCGTGAGCGGGCCCTTTGCCTGAACCAGGGCTGCGCGGTGGTGGAGGAACTCCTCCGTATCCCGCCACTCTGGTTCAACCTCCTGGGCGCCGTTTTCTTCCTGCTCCTCTTTCTGCTCTCGCTGCAGGGCAGGCGCAGGGGCCGGCTGCCATGCCCGCTGCCACTGCTGCTCCTTGCCGGGGCCGCGGCCGAGGGCGTGCTGGTGGCCTACCAGGCCTTCGTGGTCCGGACCTTCTGCTCCTACTGCCTGATCATCGGCACCGCGATCCTGCTTCTCAACATCCTGGCCGGCAGACGCCAGGTGGTGACGGCAGCGACGGTATTCCTCGTGCCCCTGCTCCTCTTCTCCCTGCTCCAGTTCCGGCCCGTCGGGCCGGCGGAGACACAGCTGACCCTGGATAACGGCACCTGGGGCATCAAGCAGTGCTCCAGCCCCCGCCGTCTCCTCTACCTGATCTTTTCCGAAAAATGCCCCCACTGCCGCCGGGTGCTGGAACTGCTGGAAGGCTGCACCCGCTGCGAGCTGCGCTTCAACCCGGTCCATGCCATTGATCCGGATCTGCTCCCCGGTGTGCGCCGGGAAGAGCACTTTGATCCGGCGGTCAATGTCACCACCCTCAAGCTGCTGGGGATCGATACCATCCCGGTCCTGATCGAAAAGCAGGCGACCGGCTGGCGATTCATCCAGGGAGAAAGACAAATCTCGCGCTATCTCAAGGAAAACTGCCTCAGCCCTGAACCGGCGACAATACAAAACCGGCTGCCCCCGATCCAGCCATGGCCCCTGCCCGGCCAGGAAGAGGATGGCGAATGCCGCATCGAATCCAACTGTGACGACAACCTGATTCCGCGCTGAACCAAGATGACGACCCCGCGGCAACACCAGGAAAAAAAGCCCTGCCCGGCCTGTGGCGGCACGGGCCAGATCTCCTTTTTCCAGGGCGAAAGCAGGTTCCTGCTCACCAGCGAGGAGTGTCCGGTCTGTTTCGGCCTGGGGTACCTGTTGCCGGACAACGAGCAACCAGACGACAGTGACCGTGGCGAGTCGCCTCAGTCCAGGTAACGGATCTCGCCCGAGTACCTGCTGAGCAGCGTGCCGTCATCCAGGGCCAGACGCAGCCCGCCCGTCGCATCGATATCCACCACCCTGGCCCGAAAAAGGGGCCGCTTCACCACGTCATACCCGTAGACCACCCTGCGGCCGATAGTGTCGGTGAGCTGTCGCCAGCGGTCGATGAGCGGCGCCGTTGCCGATACGTTCGGGGTCTCCTGGCCATGTGCCAGTCCCCTGGCCTCGCAGTGATGGAGCAGGCCGATGTTCCAGGCCAGCCGGGCCAGGAGACGGACCGCCACCCTGCGCCGGTCATGGCAGTGGCCGGTGATGGCCTTGAGACTGGTGGCCTCACTGGCGAGTTCCGCCGGAAAATCGATATTATTGACATTGAAGCCGATACCCAGGAGGTGGAAACGTTCGGTATCGTCGGCGACCACGGTCTCACTGAGGATACCGGCGATCTTGCGGCCGGCCAGGTGGACGTCGTTGACCCACCTGATGGCGCAGTCGGCACCCATGCCGCGCACGGTCTCGCAGCAGGCTATTCCCGCGGCCAGGGGCAGGAGACCGCTGTAGGCGGGCAGCAGGGTATCGGCCCAGGCCAGGGCCAGCCAGAGGCCACCCTCGGGAGCAAACCAGCTCCGGTCGAACCGGCCGCTGGAGCCGCTCAGGGCATCGGCGACCACCACCGTGCCGCTGGCGAGGCTGGTGCCCTGCCGACCGGCCGCATGGATCAGCTCCCGCAGCCGCTCCATGCAGCGGCCCAGGCGGCGGTGATGCTCGACCACCCGGCCCACCGGTGCGCCGTAACGGCAAACGGTCTCGGCCATTGTGGCGGAGAAGCAGGTATCAGCGGCATCGGCACGCAGCCGGTCCAGGATCTCGGCATGGACGATCCACGGTTCACGGGGAGGCATGGACAGGGAAACCAGGCCGAGTGCGGGAACTACTCCCAGTCGGCCTTGACGCGGGTGATGATCTTCTGGACCAGCGGCAGCTTGTCTTCGGCGCAGACACCGATCAGGGGGACCCCCTGGTCAACACTGTCACCGGCCCGGAAGTAGATGGAATGGATGATACCGGGCTCGCCGGTATAATAGACCGGCGTATCCCGCTTCATCAGGGACATGGTGATGATCTCGTCGCCGGGCTTGACAAAGACCGATCGGGCGCCCTTCCGTTCGATCCGGGACTGGATGTCCATGGAGAAATAGTAGCGGGCCCGTTCCGGGGCGGGAAAGAGATAGAGGACCTCCTGGAGGATGGCCTCGATGATCTCCTTTTTCTTGAGCGGATGACGGATGGTGAGGAGTTTTTCCCCGGCCTCGACAAAGGTATTATCGGCATCCCAGTTGATAGCGGACACCGTGCCGTTGGTCTCGGAGCAGATCACCTTGGTGTTCCGTTCCCTGGTGATCTCGTACAGCGGTGTGCCCGGGATGTGTTTCCATTCGCCCGACGGCCCCGTGACCTCGGCCTGTTCGTCGACCAGGAAGCGGACCTTGCCGGTATGGCGGGCATGCATGTCCACATAGTCGTAGGGATCGGAACGGTACTTGCTGATGATCTCGTCAAAATGAATCTTCAGGGACATTGTCTCAGGTATCAGGTATCAGGGGACAGGTGCCAGGGAACAGAACAGTCGGCTGCCTGCGGCAGTGCCATTGTACCTAAATCCTGCAGTCGTCATGCGGTCTTCGCCGCATCACTGTTCGTTTGCCGAGAACGTCGAGACAGGTGCAGATGCAAGGAAGCAAACCATTGTCGGCGCAGGCGTACTTGTGGTACGTCAAGCACAAAAATGGTGAAACTGACGCAGCAGATGTGCCTGTCTCGACGTTCGAATGCCGGACGACTGCAGGATTTGGGGTATAGTCATATCCTGATGGACTCGTAAAAAGTCCATCACACTCTAAAGATGGCTAAGCATAAATGTTCGATATACAAGGCGTAGCGGTGTCGGCCAGGCGGAGGCGTACATGGAATACGTCGAGCATTGGCCGTACCCGCTACAACGCAGTAGATCGGACTTTTTGCGACGCCATCATATCCTTGGTTTTCACGACTGGTTGAGGCTGCGTAACAGTTCACCGTTATCAGCAACTATCTGAAAACAGCATCCTTTAGTGGTGTGTCGCCTCGCCGTGGACCTCGTGCCCGCCATGAGAAGCGGGGTGTCCCTCGTCCGTGGCCATGCCATGCTCTCCGCCATGCCCCTCCTCGGCCCGGTGCAGCTTGAAAAAGGGTTCGCCGACCACCCGGAAATCGGCGATCCGGCAGCGCACGCCACCGGCCCGGGTATTGACAAAGCGCCGGTCCAGCCACGAGTGGCTGTCCCTGCTGCCCGCCGGGATGGTGTCGGCCAGGAGCCAGTGCTTGCGATCAACGTACTTTCCGTTACGATCATAGAACTCGCAGAGGATATCAAGATCCCGGATATCCCTGGCAGATTCGTTCTGCACGGTAAACCGGGCCTTGACCATCTGTCCCGGTTTTTCCGCAAGGCTGTAGTCCAGCAGCGTCACCTGCTGCATGAGCGGCGCCGCCTCGGCAGACGGCTCTGGATCCTCCACGAACAACCCCTTGGGAGTCAGCGCCGAACTGAGCCGGCTCAACCCCAGAACCACCAGAATGCCAAGAACGACACACAGGGCCACGTTTGCCCAGAATTTACTGTCCATATTCCCCTCCTCGTGGTAATGCTCTTCCCGGTAACGTCCCGGCAGCACGCCATCTGCATACGCTCGCGGCCACCCTGAAAAACGACCTCCCTGAGATCGAAGTTTATACTTTCAGTTTGACAAGATAGCAAGGCTATTTTACATCTGTCAACCGTGCCCGTCCGCGGAACAGCCGCCGAAGAAGGGACCGCGGCAACAGGGCCGACGCGGACGTAACCCGCAACCCGGAACGGGCAGGAGCGCCCCCTGTGCGCGACAATCACGGCACAGACAACCGACACCAATCGCCCGCAGGGGCGGACTCCTACGCTGCGCCTGAACATTTTCCCGTTTTTTACAGCAGAGCACCGAGAAAAGCATGGCCCGGGATGAACTCTACAGGACCGGATCGGTCAGAGAAGATTTCAGGTTCAACGAAGAGGTGGCCGAGGTCTTTGACGATATGCTCGACCGCTCCATCCCCTTCTACGGCGCGGTCATCGACGCCATGGGCGAATTCCTGCGCCTGCGCCTGAAAAAGGGCGCCACCCTTTATGATCTCGGCTGTGCCACCGGTACGACCCTGCTTGCGCTGGCCCGGCGCCTGGAGGATCTTGAACTCTCCTATATCGGCATCGACAATGCACCGGCCATGCTGGCCAAGGCACGACGGAAGGCGGAGATGTTTTCCAAGGGCGGTGTCATCGAGTTCCGGCAGGCCGATATCACCACCTGCCCCATCGAAGGCGCCGACGCCATCATCTGCAACTACACCCTGCAGTTCATCCGCCCCCTGCTGCGCCAGGAATTCGTTCGTCGTCTCCATCATGCCCTGGCTCCGGACGGTCTCCTTATCCTCAGCGAAAAGGTGATCTCCCATGCCCCGGACCTGAACCGGCAGTTCATCGAGATGTACCACGGCTTCAAACGCCGGCAGGGCTACTCGGAACTGGAGATCGCGGCCAAGCGCGAGGCCCTGGAGAACGTGCTCGTCCCCTTTTCGGTGGACGAAAACAGCGCCCTGCTCCGCCGGGCCGGATTCTCCGCCCAGGAGATCTTTTTCCGCTGGTTCAACTTTGCCTCTTTTGTCGCTATCAGATGAGTTCCGCCATGACCTTTCCCTGCAGCCGGAACCAGCGGGACCTGGAGAAAATCGCCTTCCTCCGCCACCTGCCCCCGGCCTGCCATGACCGCCTGCGCACGCAGATCCTGGAGCGGCGGCGCTGGATCAGCCAGCCGAAGAAGGGCTTTCTCCGCTACCGTCAGCCCATGTGCGCAATCAGCCACCTGCGTGCCGGCTCCTGCGATTTCAGCGGTGACGTGGTCAGGATCGGCCGACGGGAGGAGATCTCCGAACAGGAGCACACCCTGGTCCTGGAGTCGATGCGCAGTTTCATGCCCTGGCGCAAGGGACCTTTTTCCGTGTTCGGGATCAGGATCGACGCCGAGTGGCGCAGTGAGCGCAAGTGGAACCGCATCGTGCCCGAGCTGCCGGACCTTCGTGGACGGATCGTGGCCGACATCGGCTGCAACAACGGCTATTACATGTTCCGCATGCTCCCCCACCGGCCGGCCCTGGTGCTCGGTTTCGAGCCCTACGTCCAGCACTACTATGCCTTCCACACCCTGAACAGCCTGGCCGCGCAGAAGGAGCTGGCCCTGGAACCCCTGGGTATCGAACATCTGGACCTCTTTCCAGGCTGCTTTGATGTCATCTTCTGTCTCGGCATCCTCTATCACCGGCCGTCACCGGTGGAGGCCCTGCGTTCCCTGCAGGCGGCCCTGAAGCCCGGCGGCACCGTGATCATCGAGTCCCAGGCCATCCCCGGCGATGCGCCGGTGGCGCTGTTCCCCGGCCGCACCTATGCCAAGGTGCCGGGCACCTGGTTCGTGCCCACTGCCTCCTGTCTGGACAACTGGCTTGCCCGGACCGGCTTCTCCGACATCCGCTGCTTCTGCCGCCATCCCATGAGCAGCCGGGAACAGCGCCGCACCGAGTGGATGGTCTTTGAATCCTATGAAGATTTTATTGACAAGCACAACCCGGAGCGTACTATAGAGGGATACCCCGCCCCCTGGCGGGTCTTTTTCAAGGCAAGGAAAACGTAGACTTCAGACATTCTGATAACGAGGTGATCGGATTATGAATGCAAGTGAATGTACACTCTACCACGGCGGCCTCAAGGGGGCGGAAACCATCTTTGGTGAGAATGCCGAGAAGTACGGGGTCAGCGAGGTCATTTTCACCTTCGAGGGCCACAAGCTCAACCGGGACAGAAACGCCATCGTCCTTTCGGAGGAAGAACTCCAGCGCGGCGACATCAGCATGGAGATCGCCTCGCGGATGATGAACCGGACCTACTACGAGACCGAGAAGATCCGCAAGGTCCTGCAGTGTATCTTTCACATGGTCAACCGGGGACACCAGGTCTTTGTCATCGGCACCATCCTCGACGACAACTCGGTCAAGGGCGGTACCGGCTGGGCCGTCGAGCTGGCCAAGCTGTTCAACCGGCCCCTGCATGTCTACGACCAGGGCCGCAAGCAGTGGTTCACCTGGACAGACTCGAGCTGGCAGGAAGACACCCCCAGGATCACCTATGACACCTTTGTCGGCTCCGGCACCCGTTATCTCAGCGAGGACGGCCACGCGGCCATCGAAAAACTCTTTGCCGACAGCTTCAGCGACTGATCCGGTAATAGTTCACCGGTATCGGCAACTATCTGAACATACGGATACGTTTGGTGAAAGCTCAGCAATGCGTCAGCCGTGCGTGCTGCTGAACTTTTACCTGATCGCAAGAAGCTGCCTTTCCGGCTTGCGCCACATGCAAGAGGCGTCGACCCTCCTGTCCGCAGCTCTTTCCTGCCACTGTTCCGGCCCCTGCAACCGACCCGTCGGCAGGAGCCGGAACAGTTCCCGCCGCCCTTCTCCCCATCCAGCCTCATCCCGTCACTCACCGGGACAGCCCCCCAATCAGCTTGCAAAAGCACTGTCCTCCGGGTATAAAGAACATAATTTCACGCCATTCCGGGACCTGGAAACAGGTACGCGCTCACAGGAACCGCACGGAGTCTTCGCTGACCTCGCTGCACGGTCGTGCCTGCCTATGCGGACAGTCGCGAGGACGTGCGGATGGCGTGCTGCCGAACCTTTACGCCTGTGGCAGGGTCACGAAGGTACCTGGCAGATGTTCATGGTTGGCTGCCACTGCGGCCAGAAACCTGCAAAAGCCAGGCATTACATACAGTTACCGACAACAGAGAATTCCTGCATAACATGAGCCACGACAGGTACCATATCATCATCACCGGGGAACACGGCAGGGCCCGTACCCTGGTCATCGGCAAGAGGCTTGCCCGCAACCTGGTTATCGGGTCCACGCTCTGCAGCCTGATACTCCTGGCCGCCGGCATCCTCGGCATCCGCACCTTCGACAGGTACAGGACCCTGCGCGCCGAGTTCGCCACCACCAGCGACCGGCTCCGGCAGCAGGACGCGAAACTCGCCGCCATGGCGGCCGACCTGACATCGGTGCGCGCGGAAAAGGCCAGGCTGATCGCCAGCTACGAGGAACAGGTGGCTGACCTGCGGGAGGAACAGAGCAGACTGGAAGGCAGTATCAGCAGGCTGGACGAACGGAGCCGGATCATCCAGACCGTGATGGACCGTATCGGTGTCAAGGTCAGGGTGGAGGAGGATCCAGGCCATAGCGGCGGTCCCTTTATCGAGGAGAAACGGGATTACGGTGACCGTCTCATCTCCACCACCGAACGCTACCTGGAGCTCCTGCAGAAGATTCCCCTCGGCAAACCCGTTGCCAGCGGGATCAGCTCCGGATTCGGCAGCAGAACCGACCCCATCAACCACAAACGGGCCTTCCATGCCGGTATCGATTTCAAGGGAAATACCGGCGACAAGGTCCATGCCACCGGTGATGCCGTTGTCCGGGAGGTGGGCTACAACAGGGGGCTCGGCCGGTACATCATCCTGTCGCACGGTAACGGCTATGAATCGGTCTTTGCCCATCTTCAGAAACAGCTCGTCAAACGGGGTGAGCATATCAGCCGCGGCCAGGTCATCGGCCTGCTCGGCAACACCGGCCGCAGCACCGGATCGCATCTCCACTACGAGCTGCGCTACCAGGGCCGGGCCATCAACCCCATGAAGTACATGCAGGTGGCGGGCCTCAACCTCACGGTGCGACACTGAATCCCATGGCACTGTTCAGGAAAAAAGACAGGACAGCGGTCCAGGACGCCAGGGGCTCCGATATGCCCATCACCTCGGTGATCTCCAGCGAGATGCAGGTACACGGCGATATCAGCTTCAAGGGCAAGGCACGGATCGACGGTACGGTAGAAGGCGATATCAGGGGAGAATACCTGGTGATCAGCGAAAGCGGCAGAATCCAGGGCAACCTGGAACTGGAGACCCTGGTCTGCCACGGCAGGGTGGAGGGGGACATCAAGGCCGAACTGATCACGGCCCACGCCACCGCCGGGATCAACGGCTGCCTGACCGCTGCCAACCTCACCGTGGAGGCAGGCGCCACCCTGGAAGGGGAGATCAAGGCCGCACGCCGGCAGCAGACAGCTGCTCCTGCCCCGGCCACGGGGACCGGCAGAAAGGATGCGGCCGGGAACAAACCGGCCGCGGCGGCCACGTAAACGTACCGCTGTTTCACGGCAGTTGCCCATTGCGGTGAACTGGTACGTTACATGACCATAACGGAAACCACCGCGTGCCTGACCGCCCCTGGCCGAAGACAACCATCCAGAGCGGAGGAGAGGAGAACATTTCCAGAGTTTTCGGTTTCCTCCGCTCCAGGATGGATGTGCCTGAGACCATGTTCCGCCGACAGGGAATGCGGCGTTCCAGTGGCGTCCGGCTCCCTGCCGCAAGCGGTCATACTGTATATACCCCCTAACCCTCTACCTGGCAATGTGGCATATTGTCGCATTTCCATGAACTTCCTGCCATTGCGATGTTCTCCCCCCCCATGGACCGCGGCACCCTGCCCGGGACAGCGCCAGGCGGTGCCGACAGGCGGAAAACCACGGATATCGCCTTCAGCTGGCTCCTCCTGCTGCGCTGGGGCGCGGTGGTCTGCCAGCTGCTGCTGATCACGGCCATCTATTTTCTTTTCCGGATCGAGCTGCCTTTCCTGATCATCTCCGCCATCATTGTCTTCCAGGCAGTGAGCAACCTGGTCTTTGCCGCGTTCAAGAAAAAGAAGAAGTGGCTCGATCGTATGCTCATTGCCGGCATGTTCATGGATGTCCTGCTCCTGACGCTGCTGCTCTTCTACACCGGCGGCCCCATGAACCCCTTCACCTCGCTCTACCTGGTCCACATCGTCATCGCGTCCATCATCCTGCGACCGAAGATGGCCTGGCTCCTGCTCCTGTTCACGGTTTCCTGCTATGCCGCCCTGTTCCAGCTCCCCGACCAGACAGGTGCTGCCCCCTTTCCTCTCGGCCGGCCCGCCCCGGTTCCTCTCTGTCACGCCCCCACGGCCACGGCGCCGGCCAGGATGCAGATCCACCTCCAGGGGATGCTGCTGGCCTTTGCCCTCACCGCTGTCTTCATTGTCTTTTTTGTCAGCAAGATCCAGCAGTCCCTCAACCGTTACCAGGAGACCGTGGCCTCGCTCAGGGACGAGAAGAACCGCAGCGAACGTCTGGCCTCCCTGGCCACCCTGTCGGCGGGTGCGGCCCATGAGCTCTCCACGCCGCTTTCCCTGATCGCCGTTGTCGCGGGCGAGATGTACCGCACACTCCTGCACCACGGCGACGACGAACTGGTCCAGGATGCCAGACTGATCCGGCAGCAGGTGGAGATCTGCAAGGAGATCCTGTACCACATGACCGCCGATGCCGGTCAGCCAATGGGCGAACAGCCGGCCATCATCCGGCTGCCCGGGCTGCTGGACGAACTGGAACAGGATTTCCCGTCGGACCGGTTGCGGATCGTCAACAAGGTGGGCGCCATGGTGATCCAGGCACCGCCGAGGACCATGAAACGGGCTCTCAGCAGCCTGGTAAAAAATGCCCTGGATGCGGGCGGTGACAGGGAAGTGCGTCTGACCTGTTTCCGGGAAGCGCATCACCTGGCCTTCCTGGTCGAGGACAGCGGTATCGGCATGGACGAAAAGACCCTGGCCCGGGCAACAGAACCGTTCTTCAGCACCAAGAAACCGGGCCAGGGCATGGGCCTTGGCCTCTTCCTGGCCAGGTCGGTGGGAGAACGCTACGGCGGGGGCCTGCACCTTGCGTCTGACCCCGGTGCAGGAACCCGGGCGACCCTGTATTTTGCCCTTGACCGGATCCTGCCGGCCGACTCCTGATCCGGACGGCAGGAAAGGTCCCGGCCCGGCGCGTCCGTTCTATTCTTCCTTGATGGCGAGCAGCGGTTCCATCCTGGCCAGGCGGACGATGGGCACCAGAGCGCCGAGCAGGCAGACCAGCACGCCGGCCGCCATGGCCAGCAGGCTGAACAGGACACCGGTGGTGGTGATGCCCGTGGTAACGCCGAGCCGGTTGAGAAGGTCAAAGTCGCCGGCAGTATAGGTGATGAGGAACTGGCCGCCCAGAATCCCCAGGATACCGCCCATGCCAGAGATAATGGCGGCCTCGGCCATGAACATCCGGATGATGTGGGAACGCCTGGCGCCGATGGCGCGCAGAATACCGATCTCCCGCCTGCGCTCGTTGGTGATGGCCGAAAAGGTGGACCAGGCCAGGAGAATGGCCAGCAGCGAGGAGACCAGGATGGTGACCGAAAAGACCCGCAGAATATCCTTCAGCGTGGCCCGGATGTCCGTGCCGATGGTCCCGCTGGTCATGATACCCACGGTGGGGTTCTCCGACTGGATCTTCCTGGTCAGGTCCTCCACGTTGACACCGTCCTTCACCTTGATGAACACGATGGAGATCTTGTCCTTGGAATAGCTTCCTGCTGCCGTCTCGGTCACCTGGGAGAGGTCGGCATAGCGCATGAAGATGCCGTGATCGAGGCCGGTACCTGTTTTCTCCAGGTGCCCGACCACCTTGATGGGATGGCCGAACAGGGTGGCGGTGGAGATAAGCCCGAGGTATTCCCAGACATAGTTGCCCACGTAGGCCTCACCCTGGCCCAGTTCCGGTACCGAGGCAGGCAGCCAGGGCCTGACGACAAAATCCGTTGCCGGGTCGATGGCCACCACCTGGCCGGCAACGATGGAGCAGCATCCCGACTCCAGGGTCCTGAGATATACCTGGAACGTCACCTTGTCGATCTCCGGCATCGCGCGGACGGAATCGAGGATAGACCTGTCCATGTAGAACGTCTTTTCACTGGATTCGAGGATAAACTCCTCGGCCATACCCATGGCCTCGGCCGGCACCAGGACGATATCGGCCCCGAGTTTCTTTGAGGCAGCCTCCAGGTTCTCCTGGACCATATCGTTGAAAAGAAAGGCAAAGACGAGCAGGGCAACCAGGAGGGCAACGGCCAGCACCAGCACCGAATTGCGAAACAGCTTGCGGATGACCGTCTTCCAGGCCACCGCGAAAATCGAAGAAACACCTTCCCGTGACATAACGATCCATTCCCGGTAAGAACTCAACGAACGACCGGCCTGCGCCGGCACACCAAAAAAAACCGGAGAGAAGTTCCCTTCCCTCCGGTCATGCCGCATGAAAAACGGCTCAGGTGTTACTTCCAGTTTGCATCGATACCACAGAGAACAGCGTGCTGGTCAACCTCCTCAGCCTTATGACAGGGTGTGCAGGTCGAGGTGGCCTTGCCGATGAACTTCCTGGCAGCCACGTCGTAGAGCTTGACCTGGCCGTCCATCATGTAGTCGTCCGGGCCCAGTTCCTTGTCGGCGATCTCTTCGCTGCAGAAGGGCGTCTTGTAAGAGATCTTCTTGTAGTTGCCATCGGTCAGGGTCTTGGTCCTGGAGGTGGCGATGATGTACTTGGAATCCGGGGTAAAGATCGCGTCGTGGTTCTCTTCCAGCTTGCCCATCATCTCCGAGTCGAGGACCTTGAGGGTGTTGGCATCGATCAGGTACATCCGGTCGGCGCCGGAGTTGGCGATGTACTTGCCGTCCGGTGAAAAGTACTGGCGAAAGCTCATGGTCTTGCCCGGAGCGCCGGGGGCGATGCCCTTGGCCAGGACCTTGACCTTGCCATGCACCAGGGCGTCGGCATCCAGCATGAACAGGTGCATCTTGCCGATGGGCTTGCCCTGGGGCGTCTCGGCCTCGTTGATGGTGATGAGGATCTTCTTCATGTCCGGCGAGTTGGTGCCGTGATAGAAGAGGTAGGGCGCCTTGATGTCAGCCTCGGTGCCTTCCAGGAAAATCCGCTGCACCAGTTTGAGGTCGGACTTGCGGAAGACGTCGATGTAGCCCTTGTTGGCCATGCTGATCGGGATGTAGTAATCCTTGGTCTGGGCCGAGGCGCAGTACATGTGGTGCGTCTTGGTCGCCTCCTTGGGAATGGAGACATTGATATCCTTCAACACCTCGCCGGTGGTGAGATCACTCACGCCGACATGGGTCATCTTGGTGTTGGGATCGATATGATAGGTGGACCAGAACATCCGCTTGCGGTTGTTGTTGTCGATGCGGGCATCGTGGGTGGGATGGGTTTCCTCGTCACCGATGTCGATCTTGGTGAGCTTGTTGAGCTTGATGGGTGCCTCGTCACCGGGAACGATGGTCACATCGGCCTTGGCGAAATGTCCACCCATGGCGGCGATATATAAGGTCGCATCGTACTTGTCTGCTGCCTGCACCGGGGCGGCTCCCCCGGCCAGCCCCCAGGTCAGGGCTCCTGCGGCAAGAATAGCTGTGAACCATGTCTTTTTCGACACTGTCATGTTCTCCTCCTTTGCTGATTTCCATGGTATTGCGCCGGCCGGCCACACCCCGCAGCAGGCCTCGACAATTTTCATCCGCCGGGAAACTCTGGAAAACCCGAACGGACGAAACCGGATACTGGATAGCGGATCTCTTCTGCCTGAACCTCCCGAAAAAAGATGTTTTTCAAAAGATCTTGATCTTTATACTACCTCGTAGTACAAAAACCGGGAAAAGAAAAAAGGACATCGTGATACTGAAAATGGCCTGATACGGCAGTGGAGCTACTATATACCACGTGGTAGCATGGAGGCAAGAAAAAAAAATCACTGTCTGCCAAAAGAAACAGGAACACACCGTGATAATTGAATGCCGCAACCTGAAGAAAACCTATGTCGCCGACGGCCAGGCGGTCACGGCGGTGGACGATGTGAACCTCTCCATCGCCGCCGGCGACTTTGCCATCATCCTCGGCCATTCCGGCTCGGGCAAGACGACGCTGCTGTCCATGATCGGCGGCCTGACAACGCCGGATTCGGGCGAGGTCCTGGTCAACGGCATCGAAAACTGGCACCAGAGCGACGCCCGCCTGACCGAGATGCGCAACCAGACCATCGGCTTCATCTTCCAGTTCGCAAGCCTCATCCCCACCCTGACGGCCCTGGAAAACATCCTCCTGCCCCTGAGTTTCGGCAACCGGAAGGCCGCCAGCAGCAGGCAGGCCCGCGACATCCTGGCCCAGGTCGGGCTGAAGGACCGGGAAAACGCCTTCCCGGCCCAGCTCTCCGGCGGCCAGCAGCGGCGGATCGCCATTGCCCGAGCCTTCATCAACCAGCCGGCCATCATCCTTGCCGACGAGCCCACCGGCGACCTCGACGAGGACACGGAACAGGAGATCCTTGCCGTCTTCCACGAGTACCACCGCCAGGGCACCACCTTTGTCGTCGTCACCCATAACGTGCACCTGGCCGATTCGCAGGAGAGTCCCCGGATCCTGCACATGCGCAAGGGCGTCCTCAGCGAGGAGAACCCGGCCCGGACCCGGGCGGCGTAGGGAGGTCATCATGCCCGGTCGCCGTCTCCTGCCCCGCACCTGCCTGTTCCTGCTCCTCTGCCTGCTCATCGGCTGTTCCCGTGAGACCGCGCCACCGCTCAAGGTGGGCGATCCGGCCCCGGCCTTCACGGTGACCGACATGAACGGCAGGACCGTCTCCAGCACCGAGTTCGCCGGTCATCCGGCCATTGTCCGCTTCTTCCTCATCGACTGCAAGTTCTGCAAGGCCGATACCCCGGTGCTCAATGACCTGTACAGCCGGTACCGTGATGCGGGCCTCAAGGTTGTCTATGTCGAGACCCTTGGTGTACCCGATGCCGACATCCGCCGTTTCGTCCGTGATCTTGATATCCGATTCCCCGTGGTCAGGGACGAGGGAGCAAAGATCGCGGGCCGCTACAACGTCAAGTCCCTGCCGCTCACCGTGGTGATCAACCCGCAGGGTACAATCATCGGCGCCATCCTCGGCGGCATCAGTGCGGCCGAGCTGAACCGCCTGCTCGCCCCCTTTCTGCCCGATACCCGGGGACAATAAGGGCCGGCGATGATGCGGGTGACCGCATCCTCCCCCGGCATACATGAGAACAAGGAGGAAACCATGACCATCAGCCTGATCAGAAACACCCTGTTAGCCACCTTCCTGCTGCTGGCCCTCACCGTCAGCCCGGTCCGGGCCTCGACACCGGATGAGACCGTGACCCCGCAGAGCCGCTGTGCCGTGTGCGGCATGTTTGTCGCCAAGTACAGGAACTGGCTCACCGGTATCCGCTTTGCCGACGGCACGGAAAAATACTTTGACGGTGTCAAGGACATGATGGCCTTCTATTTTTCACCGGAAAAATATGGCGGCCCGGGCCGGGACCAGATAAAGGATATCCAGGTCAGGGACTATTACACCATGCAGTGGATCGACGGACGCAAGGCCTATTACGTCATCGGTTCCGACGTCATGGGCCCCATGGGCAAGGAGCTGATTCCCTTTACCGGGCGGAAGGCGGCCGAAAGCTTCCTCAAGGACCACAAGGGCAGGCAGATCCTCGCCTTTGACCAGCTCACCGACGCCCTGATCCAGTCCATGCGCTCGGGCATGAAGATGATGAAGATGAACATGAAGATGCAGAACTGACGTCATGCGGCCATCCCATATCCTCCTGCTCCTGCTGGCGATCCTGGGGGCCATCGACGCCGGGCTCATCCTGTCCGCCGCACAGCGTCGGGCCCGGCAGGAGCAGGCGGCGCGCCTGCAGGCCATTGCCGTCTCCGGCCTCGGCCTGACCGATCTCTGCCTCGCCACCGAGGCCCGCTACACCAGGCACCCGGCCGTGACCGACCTGGTGGCGCCCTTCATGGACCACCCCGGCGCCATGGACCACTTTCCCACCGGCTCCTTCTGGGCGCCGCCCCGCTCCCGGCTCTGAACCCGGCGCGGCCCCCTTCTCACAGCAGCCCATGCAGATCCTGGCCCGACAGATCAACGTCCTCGACTATGCGCTCTCCTCGCTCTGGCGACGACGGATGAAGAACCTCAGCGTCCTGCTGGTCTTCACCGCGGTCATCTTCCTGGTCGCCTCCTTCCAGATGACCACCGGCGCCCTGACCCGGACCGCGGAGCGCGTGCTGGAGAATGCTCCCCAGATCACCCTGCAGCGCATGTCTGCCGGGCGGCAGGTGGATATCCCGCCGGAATATGCCGCCAGGCTGTCCTCCATCTACGGCATCAGCCGCATCGTCCCCAGGGTCTGGGGCTACTACTTTGATGAGGTCACGGGCGCCAACCTCACGGTCATGGGCCTTGCCACCGACCGGATGCCCATGGGCGACCAGCTGCACCTTGCCCTGGCCAGCGGCAGCTTCCCGGGGCCGGGCAGCCGGGGCAGCGTGGTGCTTGGCCGGGCCGTGAACGACATGGTGCAGGCCCGGGGCAGCCACCTGCTCTCCCTGTTCCGGAACGACCTGAGCATGGCCTCGTTCGAGATCAGCGGCGTCTTCGCCGATGCCACCGATATCCTGACCCGCGACCTGGTGGTCATGAACATCGACGACGCCCGCGATCTCTTCCGTATCAGAGGTGACCGGGCCACCGATCTCTGCGTCTATGTGACCAACCCCAACGAGATCAACACCATTGCCAGGAAGATCGCCGACCTGCTCCCCGACACCAGGGTGGTCACCAGGCCGCAGATCCTCAAGACCTACCGGGTCGTCTTCGGCTGGCGGAGCGGGTTCGGCTCCATCTGCCTGCTCACCGCCCTGACCGCCTTTATCATCCTGGCCTGGGACAAGGCATCGGGCCTGTCACAGGAGGAGAAACGGGAGATCGCGATCCTCAAGGTCCTGGGCTGGCAGACCGCGGACATCCTCGCGGTCCGCTTCTGGGAAAGCCTGCTGGTCTCCGGCATCTCCTTCCTCGTCGGCGTCACCCTGGCCTTCATCCATGTCGCCTTCTTCGACGCGGCCCTGTTCCGGCCGATCATGGTGGGCTGGTCGGTCATCTTCCCGCCCTTTCACCTGGTCCCGGAGATGACGGCGCAGGTCGTTCTCCTCATCTTCTGCCTCTCCGTTCTGCCCTATCTGGCCGCCACCGTCATCCCGGCCTGGCACACGGCGAGCGTGCCTGCCGACTCCGCCCTCAGCGGCGCCTGAACAGGAAAGGAGAAGAGCCGATGCTGATCGAACTCGAATCAGTGACCAAGATCTACAACCAGGGCAGGCCCAACGAGGTCAGGGCCCTGGATGCCATCGACCTGCGGATCGGGGCCGAGACCATGGTCTGCCTGCGGGGCGCATCGGGTTCGGGCAAATCCACCCTGCTTTCCATTATCGGCTGTATCTTTCCGCCCACCAGTGGCAGGGCCGCCATTGCCGGCCGCAAGCTGTCCCGGCTGCCGGACCGGTTCCTGACCCTGCATCGGCGCCGCACCATCGGCTTCATCTTCCAGCGCTTCAACCTGCTGCCGGAGCTCACTGTCCTTGACAACATCACCCTGCCCCTGCTGCCGCTCGGCGTGGGCCCGGCCGATCGCAGGGCCCGGGCCCGCGAGCTGATGGAGCGGTTCGGGATCATCCACCGCGAGAATTTCCGGGCCGCCCAGGTCTCGGGCGGTGAACTGCAGCGGGTGGCCATTGCCCGCGCCCTGATCAATGACCCGCCCATAATCCTGGCCGATGAGCCCACCGCCCATCTGGACTCCCGGCTGAGCCATGTCTTCATGGACCTGATGGCCGAACTCCGGGCCGCCGGCAAGACCATCGTCATCACCTCCCACGATCCCCTGGTCACGGAACACCCGGCCATTGAGCGGATCATCGATATCCGGGACGGACGTATCCATGCTGCTTGACGTCTGGAGCCTGGCGCTGATCGTCTGCAGCACGGTGGTGGCCTTCCTGATGGTATTTGCCGGCCGGAGCGCGCTGCGGGTCCTGCGGTTCTGGAACCCGGCCAGCGACGACAACCGCCAGATCCGGCTGGAAAACGAGATCTGGCTGACGTCCACCCTGGTGGAGTACGGCCTGGGCGTGCAGATCATCTCCCTGGTGGTCTTTGTCCTGGCAGCCGACCATTTTGCCGGCTCCATCCCCGGTGCCATGTGCGCCACCGGCGCCCTGCTGGCCGATCCGCGGGGCATGCCCACCCTGCTCATCAAACTGGCAGGCGTCTTTCTCTACGGCTTCTGGCTCCTGCTCCATCAGCTTGACATCCGTTCCGAACACTACCCCCTTGTCCGCGTCAAGTACATCTACCTCCTCCTGCTCCTGCCCTTCCTGGCCCTGGATATCGGCCTGCAGATGTCCTACCTTGCCGGCCTCAGGCCCGACATCATCACCTCCTGCTGCGCCGTGGTCTTTGATTCCTCCAGCGGCGGCGGCCCCCTGCTCCTGCGCGCGCCACAGGTTCCGGTCCTGCAGCTCTTCTACGCCACGGTCCTTCTCCTGGCCGGCCTGGCCGTCTTCCTCCTCCGCCGCCGGCGCATCACCGCCGCCATTGCCTACAGCCTCGGCTGGTGCTGGTTTTTCGGCCTGGCCATGGTGGCGATCATCACGGTCTTTTCCTCCTACATCTACAACATGCCCTTTCACAAGTGCCCGTTCTGCATCCTCAAGCCGCAGTACCACTTTATCGGCTTTCTCCTCTACGGCACCCTGATCCCGGCCACCTTCTTCGGCATCACTCCTGTCCTGGTCGAACCCTTCCGCCACCGTCCAGGTCTGGCAGGCCCCATCGCCATATACCGCACGGCAGCGCTCAAGATCTCCCTGTTTCTCCTTCTTGTCTTTACGGCCCTGGCCTCCTTCCCCTACCTCCGCTACATGCTCACAGGCGGCGAGAGCTGATCCGACCGAGTGCCTGAAATTGCCGTATGCGAAAAGAACAACAGAGCCTCCTCGACGTTTGACGCGAATTTGATTATCCTCAGATTCAAATCCTCGCCAGACGTCGCGGCAGCCTGAACCGGCGCGGTTGTCCCATGGTGGCCGCCAGGCCGGAACTCTCCCAGCCAACCTCTTCCCAGGAGGGATCAGATGGATATCGAAAAGCTTCTCCTGCATCTTGACGGCCTGCCGTCCATGGACCGACGCCGTTTTGTCAAGGGAATAGCGGCTGGCGGCATTCTGCTCGGCCTGGGCGTGCTGCCCCGCAGAACAGCCGCTGCCGGGGCCGCGGAACAAGACCGGATTCCTGTCCTGCGCGGCAGGAATTTTCATCTCACCATTGCGCCGCAGCAGGTCAACTTCACGGGAAAAATACGCTGGGCAACGGCTGTCAACGGCTCGGTTCCCGGACCGGTCCTGCGATGGCGGGAGGGGGACAGGGTAAGCCTCAAGGTCACCAACCGTCTTGCCGAGTCTGCCTCGATCCACTGGCACGGCATCATTCTGCCTGCCACCATGGACGGGGTACCGGATATCAGCTTTGACGGTATTGCACCCGGCGAAACCTTCCACTACCAGTTCGATGTCCGCCAGAGTGGCACCTACTGGTATCACAGCCATTCCGGGTTCCAGGAGCAGACCGGCCTTTATGGCCCCCTCATCGTCGAGCCCCTGGAGCCCGACCCCTTTGCCTGGGACCGGGAACACGTTGTCATGCTTTCGGACTGGACGGATGAAGATCCCGACGACCTGTACGCCAAGCTCAAGAAAATGAGCGATTACTACAACTTCAACGAACGTACCCTGGGTGACCTGATCAACGACCTCCGCACAAAAGGCCTGGTGAACACCTGGAATGACCGGCGCATGTGGAACATGATGCGCATGAGCGACCGGGACCTTTCCGACGTGACCGGCTATACCTATACATATCTCATGAACGGCCGGACACCCGCTGCCGGCTGGACCGGCCTGTTCAGACGTGGGGAAAGGGTGCGCCTGCGGGTGATCAACGGCTCGGCCATGAGCTTTTTTGATGTCCGCATCCCCGGGCTGAAGATGACTGTCGTGGCGGCGGACGGCCAGAACATCGAACCGGTTACCGTGGATGAATTCAGGATCGGTGTTGCCGAGACCTATGATGTCATTGTCACCCCCAGGGATGACCGCGCCTACTGTATCTTTGCCCAGGCCATCGACCGGTCAGGCCACGCACGGGGTACGCTCACCCCGGATCCGGCCCTGACGGCAGACGTTCCTGACTATGATCCCTATCCGATCCTGACCATGACCGACATGGGCATGGACATGGCCGGGACAACCGGGAAGGATGGCGGCCGGGCCATGCCCCATACGCAGCAAGCCATGGGGCGAATGGACACAATGACGTCTTCCCGGGACGGGACGGCCCGGGAAAGGACGGCTCGGGGGCCAGCCGGAACAGGAAGCGATGCGCCGGTGGTGCACGTGGCAACGGAATTCGGGCCACAGGTCGACATGCGGGCCATGCACCCGCGCTACCGGCTCGATGACCCCGGCGTGGGCCTGCGAAACAACGGCCGCCGGGTGCTGACCTACGCGGATCTGCGTAATCTCTACCCCACCCCTGATCCGCGCGACCCGGGGCGTGAAATCCAGCTTCACCTGACCGGCAACATGTCCCGCTACATGTGGTCGATCAACGGGATCAGGTACGCGGATGCCGAGCCCCTGCGTTTCAGGTATGGCGAACGTCTCCGCATCACCTTTGTCAACGACACCATGATGAACCATCCCATGCACCTGCACGGCATGTGGAGTGACCTGGAGACCGGTGATGGCCGCCGTATCCCGCGTAAGCACACGGTCATTGTCCAGCCGGGTGCAAAGATCAGTTACCTGGTGACTGCCGATGCCATGGGGCCGTGGGCCTACCACTGCCACCTGCTCTATCACATGCTGGCCATGTTCCGCAAAGTCGTGGTGAGGTGAGGAGATGAGAATGAAACGATACCTGTCCCTGCTGCTCCTGTGCCTGCTCCCATCCGTCACCGCGTATGGAGGCGGCATGATCGACGACCCGCTCCTGGGCCGGCTCCTTGTGGACCAGATGGAGGTACGGGCCGGTGACGGCAGCGATCCCCTGGCATGGGATGCTGAAGGCTGGCTGGGATACGACCTGAACAAGCTCTGGATAAAGACAGACGGTGACTATCTGGATGGCGAGGTCGAGGAGGCGGAACTGCAGGTGCTCTACAGCCGGGCGGTGGCGCCGTACTGGGACCTGCAGGTGGGATGGCGGGGTGACCTGCGCCCGGAACCGGGCCGCAACTGGCTGGCCATGGGTGTCAAGGGACTGGCTCCCTATTTTTTCGACATCGATGCGGCCCTGTTTCTCGGTGATCGTGGCCGCACCGCGGCACGGCTTACCGCGGAATACGAGATCCTGTTCACCCAGCGCCTGATCCTGGTCCCGGACCTGGAGGTGAACCTGTACGGCAGGGACGATCCTGACACGGGTACCGGCTCGGGACTCTCTGACCTTGAGCTCGGTCTCCGCCTCCGGTACGAAATCAGGCGGGAATTCGCGCCCTATATCGGCATCAACTGGGTCCACCTCTACGGTGACACGGCAGACATGGCCCGGGCCGGAAACCGGGACGTGGATGACTTCCGGTTTGTTGCCGGTATCAGGGCGTGGTTCTGATCCCGGCCGGGTCCTTGTGATAGAGGGAACTGGGCATACCGTTGATATAGATCCCCTCCAGGTAGGAGAGTTTTCGCGGCAGTTGCCTGACCGTGCCGCGCACGGCCAGGAAGGTCGCCCGCCGGCCGGCGGCGAGCATGCCGAGACTGTCCATGCCGAAAAGACGGGCCCCATGTTCCGAGGCGCTGCGGACGGTCTCCTCCAGGGAATAACCGGCCCGGAGAAACAGCTTCATCTCCTCGACCATGGACTCGCCATGAAGGATGCCGACACTGCCGGCGCCGGTACCCACGGCTGTCCTGACTCCCAGTTTCCTGGCCAGGCCCAGTTGTCTCAACTGGTCGGCCAGCGTCTCTTTCCAGAAGGCCTCCGCCCCGGGAGCCGCCTTTTCCGGCGAGATATAGCGCTGGGAAAACCGGCAGGCCACTCCACCGTCACCGGTGGCGCTGTCCAGGCCGTTCCTGGCCCGGATGGCACAGGGTATCCAGACCACCTGCCGCCGCGCCATCTCCCTGAGATTGGCTTCGCCCATGCGGTAGCCCTGTTCGACGGCATCACAGCCGGCGGCAAGGGCCAGGGCCACCTGCCGCCGGCCATTGGCCACGGCCACCACGGTTCTGCCGCGCCGGTGCGCCAGGATGTGCTGCAGCTCGGCCCGGTCAGGGAACGGCAGGGTATCATCCTCATCGCCGATGTCGCCGGACAGGACGACCCTGAGGTACTCCCGCTCTCCTGGACGTTCCCGGTCACAGTCCTGCCGGCTCCTGCACGGGGTCCCGGAACTCCGGATCTCGATGGCACGCTCTGACCCGGCCCTGTAGCGTGCCGCCAGGCCGGCGTCATCATCATGATCAGCAACCCCCAACACACCGTAGGAGTGGCAGTAGAGGACATGCCGCTCCAGCATGGCCAGCCTGGCGTCGTCATCGGCCCGGTCCAGGGCAGTGCGCAGCGACCGGTCGACGGAAGGAGAGCGACAGAGGCTGACACTGCAGTCCACCAGCGCCGGCAGGAGGGTACAGTGCGAGAGGTCGGTCACGGTCGTGGGGGCGGCATGGGTCGGAAGGGCGGAGAGCGGAGCGATGGCGGTAATGATCCCGCCGCTGACGGCCAGGAAGACCCGGCGGCGGACCTGGCCGCCACTGCCGTCAATGAGCCTTCCCGCCACGATGTATCGTGTCGCGTCCATGGGGCAGTGAACTTCCGGTATGAACATAATACACCGCTGACAGCCCGTCGACCGGAGAGGGGCTCCAGGAACATGGACCCGGCCGACAGAATTATTTACCGATGCAGAACCTGGAGAAGATGGCGTCGAGCACATCTTCGGGAGTGGTGATACCGACGATATCACCCAGGTGATCGAGGGCCGCCTGAACCTCGACGGCGAGCAGGTCGGCGGGTGCGCCCCCGGCCATGGCCTCGCGCAGACGACGGCAGGCGGTACGGCTTTTTTCAAGCACCAGGCGGTGGCGCAGGTTGGGAGCGCAGGCTGGACGCTCCTCCAGGGTGCCGTCCCCCTGCATCCGGCGGAACATGGCCTCCCGCAGCCCCTCGATCCCCTCGTGCCGGTGGCAGGAGATCCGGACCACCTCTGTGCCGGGGAACGATTGTTCGAGCCCGGCAAGCAGGTCCGGAGAGGCGATGTCGGTCTTGTTGAGCACCACGATATGGTCGCGGCCGGCTACGGACCCGTACAGTTCCCGGTCCTGGTCGGTGAGACCAGCCCCGGCGTCGACAAGGAACAGAACCAGATCGGCCTCGTCCAGCTTGCGGCGGGCCCGCTCGATACCCAGTTCCTCGACCAGGTCGTCATGGGCCCGGATTCCGGCGGTATCCACAAGGTGGACCGGAATGCCGCGGATGGAGATCATCTCCTCGATGGTGTCGCGGGTGGTGCCCGGCACCTCGGTGACCAGGGCCCGCTCCTCCTGGAGCAGCTCGTTGAGCAGGCTGGACTTGCCCACGTTGGGCCGGCCGGCAATAACCACGCTGATCCCTTCCCGGATCACCTTGCCCGTCTCCGCCAGGGCAAGCAGCCGGTCAAGGGGCGCCTCGACATCCTTTTCCAGCCGCTCCAGGAGATGGCCGCTGTCCAGAATCTCCACGTCCTCGTCGGGAAAATCGATGGCCACCTCGAGGATGGCGAGGATATCGGTCAGGCCCTGGCGCACGACCTCCACCTGTTCCTGGAGCCCGCCCTGCAACTGGCCCACGGCGAGATCGACACCACCCCGGGTCCGGGCCTGGAGCAGGTCGATGACCGCCTCGGCCCGGGTCAGGTCGATACGGCCGGCGAGGAAGGCGCGCTTGGTGAACTCGCCGGGTTCGGCCGGCCGGGCGCCACGGGCCAGTACCTCGGCCAGGATGGCCTGCAGGACCAGGTAGGAACCGTGGCTGTGCAGCTCCACCACGTCCTCGCGGGTATAGGTGGCAGGCGCCTGCATGTAGACAGCCAGGACCTCGTCGAGGACCCGGCCGGTACGGTCGATGACCGTACCGTAACGGAGCTTGTGGCTTTCGGGGACGGAACCGGCCCGGAAGGGCCGGAACATGGCGTCAAGGATGGCGCGGGCCCGGGGCCCGGAGATGCGGATGATGCCGATACCGCCGGTGCCGGGGGCCGTGGCGATGGCGGCGATGGTCTCAGTTTCCCGATGAAGAACGGTCACCCTGGCGGCCTCTGCGTTTCCTGGAACCTGACTTCCTGTCCTTGCCGGGCCGGTAGATCAGCACCTTTTTGAACAGGCCGTCACCCACCGACCGGGAACGGATGCCCTTGTCTTCCTGCAGCGTCATGTGGACCACACGCCGCTCCGAGGGATTGAGCGCCGGGATGGCCCGTGTCTTGCCGTCTTCCCGGACCTGGCCGGCCAGGTCCCGGGCCCGCTCTTTCAGCTCCTCGGCCCGCCGCTGCCGGAAGTTGCCGGCATCAAGGGTCAGCATCACCCGGTCGGGCAGGCGGCGGCTCATCATCTTGCGGAGCAGATACTGGAGGCTGTCCAGGGTCCGGCCGTCGGTGCCGATGATCACCTCCTCGTGTTCACCGCTGATCCGGCAGCGGACCGTGAGATCCTCCACCTCCACCGCCACCCGGGACGGATATCCCATCAGCGAGAGCATCTCCTCGAGATCGGCCCGGATCATCTCCAGGACCTCGGCCGAGGGAGGTTCCCTGGTGACCTCGGCCGCAACCGGTTCGGCCTGCTGCCTGCCGGCCGGCGCACTCTCTTCGGGTGGAGGCTCCTTTTGCGCCCCGGCCGTGTCCGCCTGCGGCTGTTCCTGTTGCCTTGCCCCGGGGGGAGCGGTTTTCTCGGGCTTTTCCTTCGCCGGCTTCACCTTCTTCTGCCGTGAATCCTTTTTTCCCTCTCCCGACCCGCCGCGGCGGCGGGGTGCCGGTTTGTCGGCCGACTCCTCACCGGCCTTCGACTTGGGGGTCACCCTGATATGGGCCTTTTTCCTGCACAGGCCAAAAATCCCGGCAGAACCGGTCTCCAGGACCTCGATGTCGAGTTCCTCCTGGGGGATGGCCAGCTCCCTGCAGGCCTGCCGGATCGCTTCGGTTACATCCTTGCCAAAAAAATCTTTTCCTTTTGCCATGTAATGTGTCCTTGTCAAGAGGCCTGGGATGCGGCCTTCACCTGCCGGTTGATGAGCTGCTGCTGCAGGATGGAGAGCAGGTTGTTGACCAGCCAGTAGAGGACCAGGCCGGAGGCAAAGTTGAGAAACATGAAGGTGAACAGGATAGGAAGAAACTGCATGATCTTTGCCTGGGTCGGATCGGCGGTGGTGGGTGTCATCTTCTGCTGCAGGTACATGGAGGCGCCCATCAGCAGAGTCAGGACCGGGATACCGTGAATATAAGGGATGTCAAAGCCGATCATCAGCCGGTCAGGGGCGGACAGGTCATTGATCCAGAGCATGAACGGCGCATGCCGCAGCTCGATGGCCGACATCAGAACCCGGTAGAGGGCAAAGAAGAACGGGATCTGGATGATCATGGGCAGGCAGCCGCCCACCGGATTGACCTTGTAGGTCTTGTAGAGAGCCATCATCTCCTGGTTCATCCTGGCGGGATCGTCCTTGTACTTCTCCTTGAGCTTGGCGACCTTGGGCTGCAGCTTCTGCATGTTCTTCATGGACTTCATGCCCTTGGAGGTTATATGCCAGAAGGCGGCCTTGATGAGGATGGTCACCATGATGATGGCGACGCCGTAGTTGTGGACAAAGGAATAGAAGAAGTTGAGCAGCCAGAGCATGGGCTTGGCAATGACGTCGAACCAGCCGAAGTTGACCGCCTTGGCCAGCTCGTGATCCACGGCCTTGAGGATGGCCAGTTTCTTGGGGCCGAAGTAGGCGTTATAGCCGAACTCCCTGGCATCCTGCGGCGCCAGGGTCACGACCGGATCAGAGACCACGGTGCGCACCCGCTCTCCCTCGGCACGGATGGTCACGGTCCGCCGGACCGGTGGCCTGGGGATCACGGCGCAGATGAAGTAGTTGTCCTCATAGGCGGCCCAGGTTACGATGCCCTGCATGACCTTGGGCCCCTCCTTCAGGGCCTTGCCCTTGACCTGGGTGAGACTGGCGTCGATGTAGGCGGCCGGACCGGAAAAGAGATAGCGGCTGACACCACCGGAGGCGGCGTTCTTTTCAAACGGCTCATTGGTCAGGACCATGGCCGGGGTGATCTGCGCCGGGGCGGAACCGCTGTTTTCCACCCTGTAGCTGTTCTTCACCATGTAATTGGCGCCGTTGAACTCCAGGGTCCTGGTGATCCGGAGACCGGACGGCAGAGTGGCGGCCATGCGCAGGGTGGCGGTGTCACCACTGCCCTTCAGGGTCAGGGCGGTGGTATCGGCCCGGTACAGGGGAAGCTGCGCCGCAGCGCCGTTGTCCAGGGTGAAGAGCAGGGGCAGTTCCACCGGATTGCGGGTCTGCACGAGCTGCATGGGGTCGGAATCCCTGTCCAGCTTCTGGCGATACCGCTTGAGAACAAAGCTCTTGAAACCGCCGCCCTGTTCACTGATCACTGCCGTGTACAGGGGCGTATCTATGGTGATATCCCTGGCCTCGGGATTGACGGCCACAGCCTTTGCCAGGGGCGTGGGGGCAACGGGCGCGGCCGCGGCCGGCTTCCCGGCCCGGGCGGGCGGAGCCGGCTGCCCGGCCGTCTCTCCGGTCGGGGCCGAGGCTGTCTGCCCGGTCTGCGCCTGCTGGTGCTCTACTGCCGGCTTGACAAAAAAGTACTGGTACCCCAGCAGGATGGCGATGGAAAGAACGAAGGCCAGGAGGGCTCTATGCAGGTCCATGGGTATTTACCTCAAAAAGGCTGCCGTCCGCAGGAAAGTGACAACGCGCCGGTTTCGCGGCGACCGGGACAACAGCCTGTCACTGGATTATAGACACGACTACTTCACGGGATCATAGCCCCCGCGGGCAAAGGGATGGCAGCGCAGGATCCGGCGGACGGCCAGATACAGCCCCCGAATGGCACCGTAGCGTGCCACGGCCTCGATGGCGTACTGGGAACAGGTCGGGGTGTAGCGGCAGGTGGCGGGAAAAAGCGGTGAAACAAGATACTGATAGCCCCTGAACAGTACCACCAGCAGACGGCCGGCCAGGGCAGACACTCCTGCCCGGTGACGCGGTCCGCCAGGTGGCGCGGTATGCCTGCGGCAGTGAGACACCACTATGCCGGCCGCTCCCCGGCTTCCAGCAGCCGCCTCACCGCGGTCAGCATGGCCGCCGGGCTGTCAGGGCCGAAATCAGGCCGCACCGTGCAGACAATGTCGGATGACGGAGGAAAGATATCCCGGTGCAGGCGGAAGGTCTCGCGGACGATCCGCTTGATCCTGTTGCGGCGGACAGCGCCGCCGGTCTTTCTGTGCACACTGATTCCCAGACGGTTCCACGGCAGGTCGTTGGCCACGTAAATCAGGGAGAACCCCCTGCCGTGCAGACGGCGGCCCTGCCGGTAGACACGGTTAAACTCCCCGGTCTTCCTGAGCAGACAGGTCTTGGGAAGCCCGAACCTCTTCATCCGGATCAGACAGCAAGCCGCCTGCGCCCCCGGGCGCGGCGCCGTTTGATCACCGCCTGGCCGGCACGGGTTCTCATCCTGACCCTGAAACCGTGGGTCCGCTTCCGTTTGGTATTGCTGGGCTGAAATGTTCTCTTGCTCATGATCTGCTTCCTTCTGCTGGTTTGAGGACAGGTGCCGCGGTCCCTCCGAATGGTAGGGCCCTCCCGGGGACTCTGTCTGATGTGCCCGCACGCTGCCTGTGAGCGATTACAGAAACTGCAGCGCCGGGATCTGACCGGGATGGGCTGACCGTCGTTGACACCGGCCGTTTACTTTATCAAAATTTTGTATTTTAATCACAGTGGTCCTACTCTGTCAAATTATTTCATGTCCCTGCGGAGAAAGTATGCAACAACCACGTTTTGAAGAGCTCGACTGGAACCTAATGTATCAGCGGGCCCGGCAGGAGAAATCATGGAAATCCAAGGGTGCCGCCGACTGGGACCGCAAGGCGGATTCCTTTGCCGAGCGGACCGAAAGATCGGTCTACACGGAAAAATTCCTGGCCCTGCTCCGGCCGCGGAAGAACTGGTCGGTCCTCGACGTGGGCTGCGGTCCCGGCACCCTGGCCCTGCCGCTCGCCCGCAGAGTGGAACGGGTGACGGCCCTGGACTTCTCCGGCCGGATGCTCGATATCCTGAAGGAGCGCGCTGCCCGGGCACACCTGGGCAATATCACCACCTGTCACGCCGGCTGGGGTGACGACTGGCAGACCCTGGGCATCGGCCGCCACGATATTGCCATTGCCTCGAGATCCCTGGCTGTTGCCGACCTGGGGGCAGCCCTGGAACAGCTCAGCCGCCATGCCAGATGCAGGGTGGTGATCACGGACCGGGTCCGGCACGGTCCCTTTGACCCGGACGCCTTTGCCGCCGTGGGCCGCCTTCTGCAGCCGGGCCCGGATTTCATCTACACCGTCAACCTGCTCTACCGGATGGGCTACCTGCCAACGGTGGAGTACATCGTCCTGGAGGAGGAGATGGTCTACCGTTCCCTGGAGGATGCCGTTGAGAGCTACCGCTGGATGTTTCGCGACCTGAGGGCGGAGGAGGAAAAACGGTTGCAAAAATACGTCCGGTCCATTACCACCTCTGCAGACAACGGCTCCCTGGTGCTCAGGCGCATCCATGTTCCCACCTGGGCCTTCATCAGCTGGCGGCCGTGATGATGTCACTACTTTGCGGAGGCTACCCGTGCGGATAATGATCGTCGGTGCCGGCCTGGTGGGCCAGTACCTCTGTTCCAAGTTTTCCTCGGAAGGCCAGGACGTGATCCTCATCGACCGCGACAAGGACAAACTGCTGCGGATCGAACAGGAGATGAACATCCTCACCGTGCACGGTTCCGGGGCCTCGGCCCGCATCCTGGCCGAGGCAGGGATAGCAAAGACCGATCTCTTCATTGCGGTCACGGACAGCGACGAGGTCAACCTGGTGGCCTGCATCATGTCACGCCAGTATGACGTGGGCATTCGCATCGCCAGGGTGCGCAACGAGGACTTCCTGACCCCGGGCATGTCGCTCAACGAGGAGGCGCTCGGCATCGACCTGCTCATCAGCCCGGACTGGGCCATGGCCGACGAGATCATGAAGCTGATCCACGTTTCCGAGGCCTTCGACACCGCCGAGTTCGCGGGGGGCAAGGTGGTGCTCCTCGGCTACGTGGTCAATGAAAACAACCCCCATGTCGGCAGATCACTCTTCGAGCTGGGCCGGGAACACGGCACCCATCACTACGTCATCACCGCCATCATCCGCGACGGCGAGACCATCATTCCCCGCGGCGAGGACACCATCCGCGCCGGGGACAAGATCTACCTCATGGTGCTCAGGGAAGAGATGGCACGGGTGGAACAGATGTTCAACCTGGCCAGCCGACTGCCGGCCAAGGTCTTCATCATCGGCGGCGGTGATATCGGCTACCTGGTGGCCCGCCGCCTGGAGGAACTGGATCTCGAGATCAAGATCGTGGAGGAAGATGTGGAGCGGTGCAGGTTCCTGTCCGAGAACCTGGGCCATTCCATTGTTCTCAATTTCGACGGCCTGGACGCCCATGACCTGCTGGAGGAAGGTATCGATCTCGCCGACCTGGTCATCGCGGTCACCGGCTCGGACACCACCAACATCCTCTCCAGCCTGCTGGCCAAACACCATGGCACCAGACGCTGCATCACCAAGATCACCCGGCACGACTTCGTGCCCATGCTCGGCAAGCTCGGTATCGACGTCGCCCTCAGCCCGCGGCAGGTGGCAGCGGACATGATCCTGCGCTACGTCCGCCGCGGCTCCATCGTCTCGGTGGCCACCATCCTCGATTCGGACGCCGAGGTCATGGAGGTGACCGTGCCGGAGCGCAAAAGGTTCGACAATGTCAAGATCAAGGACTGCCCCTTTCCCCGCGGCTCGGTGGTGGGCGCCGTTGTCCGCGGCGAATCGGTCTTCATCCCCTCGGGCAACTCGGTCATCCGTCCCGGCGACAACCTGGTGATCTTCTTCACCCGTGACGCGGCCAGGGACGTGGAAAAATTCTTTTCCCCGCAATCGTGACACCCGCATCCATTCCCAGGCCCGGCAACTGACCCATGCGTATCGGCGGCGTTCTCAATCTTCTCGGCAAGCTGATCATCATCCTCTCCCTGATGCTGCTCTCGCCCATTCCGTTCAGCATCTACTTCAGCGACGGCATGATCCCCACCTTCCTGATCAGCTCGCTGCTGGGACTCGTGGCCGGCACCATCCTGGTGGCAGTCTTCCTGCCCGAGCGTGAACTCGGCTACAAGGACGGCTTTGCCATCGTCGCCTTCAGCTGGATCGGCCTGGCCCTGCTCGGCGCCCTGCCCTACGTCCTCAGCGGCTACATCCCCTCCTTTATCGATGCCTTCTTCGAGTCCATGTCCGGCTTCACCACCACCGGGTCCACCATCCTTGCCGACATCGAGATCCTGCCCAGGAGCCTGCTCTTCTGGCGCACCATGACCCACTGGCTCGGCGGCATGGGCATCATCGTCCTCACCCTGGCCATCCTGCCCCTGCTCGGCATCGGCGGCATGCAGCTCTTCCAGGCCGAGGTGCCGGGCCCGACCAAGGACCGGCTGGCGCCGCGCATCCAGGACACGGCCCGTATCCTGTGGAGCGTCTACCTGCTCATGACCCTGCTGGAGACCGGCCTGCTCATGGCCGGCGGAGTCGACTTCTTCAACGCCCTGACCCACTCGTTCGCCACCCTGGCCACGGGCGGCTTCTCCAACCACAATGCCTCGCTCGGCCAGTACCAGTCCACCTATATCCAGTCGGTGGTGATCCTGTTCATGTTTCTGGCCGGCGCCAACTTCTCCCTCCACTTCATGGCCCTGCGCGGCGACCTGAAGGCCTACTGGAAGAACGAGGAGTTCCGGCTGTACGGCGCCATCGTCCTTCTTGCGGTCCTCCTGATCCTGGTGGCCAACCAGGTCAGCGGCACCTACCTCGACATTGGACGGAACCTGCGCGATGTCTTCTTCCAGGTGGTCTCCATCATGACCACCACTGGCTTCGGCACCGCGGATTTCGATTCCTGGCCGCCCTTCTGCCGCGTCCTGCTGGTGGCCCTGATGTTCGTCGGCGGCTGTGCAGGTTCCACCGGCGGCGGCATCAAGGTGGTGCGCATCCTGCTCTTCTTCAAGCATGCGCGCCTGCAGCTCCACAGGCTGGTCCATCCCCGCCAGGTGGAGACCATCAAGCTGGGCAGGACCAAGGTTCCCCAGGACGTGATGATCGCCATCCTCAGTTTTTTCGCCATCTACCTGGCGGTGTTCCTGATAGCCAGCCTGATCGTCACCGCCCTTGGCGTGGACATCATCACCGGCCCCACCGCCGTGATCGCCACCCTGAACAATATCGGGCCCGGCCTGGCTCTGGTGGGGCCGACGCAGAACTTCGGCCATCTGCCGGATCTCGCCAAGCTGGTCCTGATCTTCTGCATGCTGGCCGGCCGCCTGGAACTCTACACCATCGCCATCCTGCTGACCCCGGGCTTCTGGAAGATGACCCGCAGGCCGAAGATGCGCTGGCAGAAGAAAACGGCCGCCACGGGCGGCCCCTCCGCAAACCGTTAACCGGCTCTTTCCACTGCGATGAACCCGTTCGACATTGTTGTCATAGGCGCCGGTCATGCCGGCTGCGAGGCAGCGCTGGCAGCGGCCCGCATGGGCTGCAGGACCCTGGTCTGCGTGATCAACGCCGATACCATCGGCGCCATGTCCTGCAACCCGGCCATCGGCGGTCTGGCCAAGGGCCATCTGGTCAAGGAGATCGATGCCCTGGGCGGTGAAATGGCGCGGAACATCGATGCCACCGGCATCCAGTTCCGCCGTCTCAACACCAGCAAGGGCCCGGCAGTCCGCTCCTCCAGGGCCCAGGCCGACCGCCTCCTCTACCGGCTGCGTATGAAACGGGTCCTGGAGCACCAGGAGAACCTCGAGATCCGGCAGACCGTGGTCGACGAGATCCTGGTCCGGGACGGCCGCGTCACCGGCATCCGCACCTCGCTGGACGAGGTGATCCCGGCGCGGGCCGTGGTGGTGGCCACCGGCACCTTTCTCAACGGCCTCATCCACATCGGCCTCAGGAACTTTCCCGCCGGCCGCATGGGCGACGCCCCCTCCACCAGCCTGGCCCGCTGGTACCGCCTGCAGGGATTCACCGTCGGCCGGATGAAGACCGGAACCGTGCCCCGCCTGGACGGCACCACCATCGACTATTCGCAGCTCGAACCCCAGTACTCCGACGATCCGCCGGCCATGTTCTCCTTCACCGGTCCGGGCGAGCCGCGACTGGAACAGCGGCCCTGTCACATCACCTATACCTGCGCCCGCACCCACGACATCATCCGCGCCTCCATCGACCAGTCACCCATGTTCGCCGGCATCATCGAAGGCGTGGGGGCCCGCTACTGCCCGTCCATCGAGGACAAGGTGATGCGCTTTCCCGACAAGGAGCGCCACCAGATCTTTCTCGAACCCGAGGGCCTGGACACGGTCGAGGTCTATCCCAACGGAATCCCCACCAGCCTGCCGCTGGCCACCCAGGTCAAGATGGTCCACTCCATCAGGGGGCTGGAGCATGCCCGCATCATCCGGCCCGGCTATGCCATCGAATATGACTACATCGATCCGCGGGAGCTGAAGCCGACACTGGAGACAAAACGGATCCGGGGCCTGTTCCACGCCGGCCAGATCAATGGCACCTCGGGCTACGAGGAGGCAGCGGCCCAGGGATTGCTGGCTGCCATCAACGCGGCCCTGCAGGTGCGCGGCGGGGAGCCGCTGGTCCTTGATCGCTCCCGGGCCTATATCGGGGTGCTCATCGACGACCTGGTGACCCTGGGAACGAAAGAGCCGTACCGGCTCTTCACCTCCCGGGCCGAGTACCGGCTTCTCCTGCGCGAGGACAACGCCGACCTGCGATTGCGCGAGATCGGCCGCCGTGTCGGCCTGGTGGACGACAGCACCTGGCAGGCCTTTATCCACAAGCAACACATGATCGACCAGACCGTGCGCCTGCTGCACGAGCTGCGGCTGCGGCCGCAGGACAGTGTCAACCGCGAGCTGGAACGGATCGGCTCGACACCGCTCACCCAGGCCCAGACCCTGGCCGAGCTCCTGCGCCGGCCCGAGATCCGCCTTGCCCATCTCTCCTCCCTGGTGGCGGCGGCCTCCATCTCCCTGCCCCCGGACCTGGACCGGCAGCCCTTTGCCGACGAGATCGAGCTCCAGGTCAAGTATGCAGGCTATATCCGGCGCCAGGAGGAACAGGTCCGGCGATTCAGGAAACTGGAGCAGACCCTGCTGCCCGAGGACATGGAGTACCGGGGGCTGCCGGGACTTTCCAACGAGGTGGTGGAGAAACTGACCCGGGTCCAGCCCCGTTCCCTGGGCCAGGCCTCGCGGATCTCCGGCATCACACCGGCCGCGATCTCGGTCCTGCAGATCCATCTCAAGAAACAGGGGCTGTTATAATCCCATGCTCACCTATCCCCGCATCGACCCGGTCATCATTTCCATCGGTCCCCTGCAGATCCGCTGGTACGGCCTCATGTACGTGCTCGGCTTTGCCGCCACCTATCTGCTGGTCCGCCGCCAGGCAACACGCTTCCGCTGGCAGGCCATGCTCGATCACCTGGACAACCTGAACCTGGCCCTGATCCTGGGGGTCATCCTGGGCGGCAGGCTGGGCTATGTCCTGTTCTACAATCCTGGCTACTACCTCCGCCATCCCCTGGAGATCCTCGCGACCTGGGAGGGCGGCATGTCCTTTCACGGCGGCTGCATCGGTGTACTTCTGGCCGGGCTCTGGTACAGCCGCCGGCATGGCCTTGATTTCTGGAAAGGGACAGATCTCTACGTGGTCACCGTACCCATCGGCCTGGGCCTGGGCAGGATCGGCAACTTCATCAACGGCGAGCTGTTCGGCAGGCCCACGGATCTGCCCTGGGGCATGGTCTTTCCGGGCGGCGGCCCCCTGCCCCGCCACCCGTCCCAGCTCTACGAGGCCCTGCTCGAGGGCGTGCTGCTCTTTGGCATTCTCTGGAGTCTCAGGGCGCGGCCCTGGTCGGAACCCCGGTCCCGACTCTGGCCGCACGGCAGCATGCTCGCCCTGTTCCTGATCCTCTACGGCGTGTTCCGTTTCCTGGTCGAATTTGTCCGCCAGCCCGATCCCCAGCTCGGCACCCTTGCCCTGGGCCTGACCATGGGCCAGTTCCTCAGCTCGGCCATGGTCCTGGCCGGTATCCTGCTCTGGGGGTGGAGAACAAGGGTGATGGGGCCCGGGAAGATGGAGACTTGATCC
>Ga0256833_1000074_pt1 | contig 73416 bp, 66 predicted proteins | sample 356284metaG_FD_190535 | JGI IMG/M metagenome (GOLD analysis project Ga0256833, IMG submission 190535) | Hydrothermal vent microbial communities from Mid Atlantic Ridge, Atlantic Ocean - 356-284 | ecosystem: Environmental > Aquatic > Marine > Hydrothermal vents | place: Atlantic Ocean: Mid... | reverse complement strand
TGTAATAACAGTAAAAACATGTTCGTCCTCTCCGTTACTTTTCAATTCCTTGTTGGATTTTGCAGAGGCTCTTAGTGAGGCACGTTATAAGTTAAAGCTTTACTTTCAATTCCTTGTTGGATTTTGCTGAACACCAGCGACTTTGCGCGCTGGCGCGAGGAGGAGCTTTCAATTCCTTGTTGGATTTTGCGTAAAGCGACGGTAGAGGTGGCAGAGTATGACTGAGGGGACTTTCAATTCCTTGTTGGATTTTGCTGAACGCGGATCTGCCTGAACGTTTTACCGCGACCGTGCTCTTTCAATTCCTTGTTGGATTTTGCCCTCAGGGAGCCGGGTACACTCCACGTGTACCCGGTCTTTCAATTCCTTGTTGGATTTTGCTAGAGGTACACGGCGAACATCCAGCCCACAGCCGTTATGACTTTCAATTCCTTGTTGGATTTTGCAAACCATGCCGAAAAATGGACCTAGAAAAGCTAGTAACTTTCAATTCCTTGTTGGATTTTGCCTGGGGCGTCTTTATTGTGCTTGGATACATGAGATCAGGTACTTTCAATTCCTTGTTGGATTTTGCGTTCACAAAGACAAAGAGGCGGAATAGGAAATAGGCGAGCTCTTTCAATTCCTTGTTGGATTTTGCTGCCAGAAGTAGTAAGCCTAATACTCGATTTACTACAAACTTTCAATTCCTTGTTGGATTTTGCAAATCATTAATTTCAGCGACCTCATGCATGCTATGGAAAACTTTCAATTCCTTGTTGGATTTTGCGCCGACTTTGACGCCAGCCTGCTCTACGCGGACGGTAAGATCTTTCAATTCCTTGTTGGATTTTGCCAAAATCGTTTTTGACATTTTGTGGCTCACCTCAGGCCTACTTTCAATTCCTTGTTGGATTTTGCGCAACATAGTGATGAAGTACATAGTGCCGCCGCCCAGCTTTCAATTCCTTGTTGGATTTTGCAGGAGGTGCAGCCTCCACCTCCCACCGGGAGTATTGTATTCTTTCAATTCCTTGTTGGATTTTGCAGAAAGAGATTAGCACTCCCCTGAGCCTCCAGCAGCTGCTCTTTCAATTCCTTGTTGGATTTTGCCGTGGAGCCTAAGCTGCTTCCGGCGGGGAGGCTGGGGGCTTTCAATTCCTTGTTGGATTTTGCGGCCTCCTCTACACTCCTAGCTGCCTGACTAATCCTCTTTCAATTCCTTGTTGGATTTTGCCGCGGCGGCACGGGGAAGCCCACGCTACCCTCTTCGCCTACTTTCAATTCCTTGTTGGATTTTGCGGCGCCAAGGCGCGCCTGGCGCCGCTAGTGGAAAAGATAACTTTCAATTCCTTGTTGGATTTTGCATATGACAGCGTCATATAATTGATTTATACATTTTACGTCTTTCAATTCCTTGTTGGATTTTGCTGATGGTTTATATACTGGGTATATTTGTGTGGGGGAGGTTTTATTTGTTGTGGTTGGTGGCTTCCCTTGGGGCTGGTTTTTGTTCCCTCGGTACGCGCTGCTGTAAGAGAATTCCTCCCAAGCCCCGTACCGACGGAAACAACAACAAACCCACAGAGGAGCATAAAAAGCATAAAGGAAACCAAACAAAGAAAACAACCACCGAAACAACAAGAGAAAACAAGAAAAACAACATATAAACGAGAAAAACCAAGGAAACAATACCTGCAAACGCACAAAAAATTAGAGCGTTTATGCTAGTTGTTTTTACTCGGTTGAGAGGAACTTCGGCTTCCTCTGGGCGAGCTGCCTGTCTATCATTAGGAGGCTGTGGCCCTTGTCGCCGGCCCACCTCATCATGTCCAGCAGCTCCGCGGCCGAGGCCTCCTCCTCCACCTGCTCCTCTATAAACCACTGGAGGAACACTTCTGTGGCGTAGTCGTCCTCCTCCTTGGCCATCTTCACCAGGGCGTTTATCATGCCTGTTACCCTGCGCTCGTGCTCGAGGAGTTCTTCGACGGCGTGCCTCGGGTTCTCCCACTCGGTGGGGGGCTTCTCCACGGCTTCGAGTACTACGCGGGCGCCCCTGTCGTCCAGGTACTTGTATATCTTCATCGCGTGGCCGACTTCCTCCTCCGCCTGCGCCTTCATCCAGTTTGCGAAGCCCTTTAGGCCCAGGCTGTCGAAGTAGGCCGCCATGGAGAGGTATAGGTAGGCGGAGTAGAGCTCGGCGTTGAGCTGCTTGTTTAGTGCCTCTGCTAGTTTTTCGTTCATATGTATGCTTTACCGCTCGGCTGTATAATAATATGCCGGGGTCATATCAGCCGCCCCGGCAGAGACGCGCCGCCCTCTCCTCCGCTAGGCCGGCCTTCTCCGAGTTCCCGAGCATCCTATACGTCTCGGCGGCCTCCCTGAGGAGCCTGCAGGCACGCTTCTTGTCCCTATTAGCTATGAGGAACGCGTAGTAGGTCAGGCACCTGGCATAGTGGTAGGCGTGCCTCCCCGCGAGCCCCCTGCAGGCGGCGTCGAAGAGCCCCTCGGCCTCCGCGAGCTCGCCCTGGGCCGCTAGGAGGCGGGCCCTAGCCATGGCTATGTAGGGTTTCAGCTCCTTAGCGTCGCTGCTCGCTGAGGCTATGTCCTCGGCCCTCCCGAGAAGCCTGTCAGCCTCCTCGAGGCCGCCCTCGTCCATGTGTAGCTGCGCGAGGTCTGTGAGTGCCTCGGCCTCCGTGTAGGCGTCGCCGCAGGTGTGCGCTATCTCAACCGCCCTCTCTAGGGCCTCCCGGGCCTCGCCGGCGCGGCCCAGCTGGTAGAGCAGGAACCCCTTGTCGTTGTAGGCTATCGCGAGGTTCGAGAGGATGGGCGTCTCCTCATAGTTCGCTATGGCCTCGTCGAGGTGCCTGAGCGCCTCCTCGGGCCTCCACTGAGCCTCCATGAGCACCGCTAGGAAGTGGTGGGCCAGGGCCTTGTCGTGGGGCTCGGCCGCCCTCTCCAGGTAGCGTCTCGCCGTCTCCACTGCTTCCTCGAGCCTCCCGGAGCGGTGGAGAACCCTGATGGTGTATATGTACAGCCTAGTGTCGGGCTGGCCAGTGTCGCGCCGGAGGAATTCTAGTGCCTTCTCCAGGTACTTGGGGGCCGGCTTGCCGGCTGTGAAGAGCCTGTACGCGGCGGCCGCGTAGAGCCTTGCCGAGAGCCTGGGGTAGTCCCTCTTCTCGGCCTCGCGGGCGGCATCGACTAGTAGCCTCGCGGCCTCCTCGCCGTCGGTGAGGCTGGCGGCCCTGTAGAACTGGAGGAGGAGCCTGTAGTAGGGGTTGAGTGATGAGAGGGGGATGGAGGAGAGGAGCTTGAGGAATACGCCGCGGTAGTATGAGGGCACCGCCAGGCTGAGCGAGTTGTACTTCTCGAGCGCGTCGAGAGCCTCCACGTAGTCGCCGGCCCGCCAGTAGTGGTAGATGGCCCTGAACATGTCGTCCCTGGAGTCGGATTCGAGTAGCCTCTTGGCGAGCCGCCTGTGGAGCCTGGCCGTGGCCCGGGGATCCCTCTTCTCCACGTAGTCCTTTATCGCGTCGTGCACGACGACGCGGCCGTCGACGAGCTTGACGAGGCCCTTGGAGGCGAGCTTCGAGACGTAGACCGTGGCCGACGAGACCCCCGTGAGCTCTGCGAGCTCCTCCACCGTGGGCGGTGAGAGGAACACGCTGGCCGCTGTCAGCATGGTGTACTCGTAGTGGCCGAGGCTTGCGAGTATCTTGGAGAGCGCACCCTCGAGCGCGCCGCTGCCCGCCTCCTGGGGGGTGTAGCCGGCGGCCACGAGCCTAGCCATCGCGGTGAGGAGGCCGGGGTTACCAGCCGCGGCGTCGTAGAGCCACCTGGCGGCGTCCTCGTCGAGCTCTACGCCGAGGAGGTCTAGGAGGGCCCTGGCGGAGTCGTAGGGGAGTGGGCCGAGGGGCACTAGGAGGCCCCGGCTCGGTATCATCTCGGGCGGCTCCCTGGAGAGCACCAGTATGCTTGCTGACTTGAGGCCCTCGTCGAGCCTCTCTAGGAGGTCGTAGAGAGCTTCCCGCTCAATGGGCTTGTGGAAGTCGTCGAGCACGACTATCGCGTCGAGGGCGTCGAGCCTCTCGGCGAGGAGGGGGGCGGCCTCTGAGGCGCCGTGGGCGAGCGCGCCGGGTGGCGGGGGCAGCCCGTTGTCGGCCAGGAAGAGCGCTATCCTGCGGGCGACCTCGTCGGGCAGGGTGAGCTGGGTGCAGTTTATCCATAGCCGCGCGTCCTTGGAGCTGGCGAGGATCGCGGCGAGGCTTGTCTTCCCTATGCCCATGGGGCCCCAGACGAAGCTTACACCCGGCGTCGACCGCAGCGCCTCTATCTCCCTTATCCTGTCGACGAATATGCCGGGGTCGGGTACGGGGTCGCTGTATGAGCGGTTTAGGAGTATCTTCTCGCTGCCGTCCTCCGCGGCGACCTTCACGTTGCCGGTCTCGAAGCTTATAACTATCCTGCTCGTCCTCAGCCTGTACATCTTGACGTTCCTGCCGCCGACGTGGAGCCAGTAGCTCTCCACGAGGCCCTCGCGCTCCAGCTCCTTGAGGTTCCTGACGATGAAGGCCTCGCTCTTGCCGAGGAGCCGCGCGAGGACGCGGGGGTACTTTGGCCCCGTGCTTAGCAGGGCGAGTAGGCTTATGTTGACAGGCTTTGAGAGCACCTTGATGATGCTGTTTGAAGTCATCCCCCTGACTAATGGAGTGGTGGAGGAGAAAAAGGTGCCGTATCCCCGCTACCAGCGAGGGCTAGAAGTCCTCGAGGACGTGCTCCTCGAAGATCGCCTGCTCTATCTCCTCCGCGGTGGGTATCTCGTGGCTGCCCAGCCTCGTCACCTTTATCCCGGCGACCACCGCGGCGTAGCGGGCGGCGCCGTAGAGGTCGTACTTCTGGAGGCCCATGAGCATGCCGGCGGCGAAGGCGTCCCCAGCGCCCGTTGTGTCGACGACCTTGCCGGGCAGGTAGGGGGGCACGTGGAAGCTCTCCTTCTCCGTCGCCACGTAGGCGCCCTTGCCGCCGAGCTTCACAACGACTATCTCGGCGCCCGCCTCGAGGAGCTTCTCGGCAGCCCTCTTATAGTCGGACTCGCCGGTCATGAGCCTGGCCTCCTTCTCGTTGGGGAAGACTATGTTGCTCAGCCCTATGATGGGCTTCAGCTTCTCGAGGCCCATCGCCGCCTGGACGCGGCCGGGATCCCAGGAGACCCTTGCGCCCTGCTCCCTCGCGAGCTTTGCGGCGTGCACTGCCGTGTCGAGCCTGATGCTGGCGATGTGGACGAAGTCGGCGCCCTCGAAGGCCCTGGGGTTTATCTCCCTGGGGAGGAGCATGTCGGCGACGCCCTTGAAGCCGTACATGATTATCCTCCCCTCCGCGTCTATTATGACGATGGTGAACCCGGTGCGCCCCTCCAGGGCCTCTATCCTCACGTTCGACACGTTCACGTTCTCCCTCGCCAGGTCCTCGAGGACGGCCTTCCCGAAGCCGTCGAACCCTATCTTCCCTATCACCGCGCTGTCGCCGCCGAGCCTCCTAACGCCTATCGCCACGTTGGCGGCGCTCCCGCCCACGCCGCGGCTCTGCCTCCTTATCACGCTCTCCCTGTCAGGCGTGGCGAACTCGTCCACGCAGAACCTGAGGTCCATGAGGACGTGGCCGACGGTGACGACCCTTGTCATGGCGGCGGCACCGGCGCTACTCCCTAACCCTCTTCACGGCCTCCTCGGGCGACGCGCCCTCGTGGACGACGGCCATTATCGCCTCCGCCATGCCCCTGGGGTCCCTGCTCTGGAATATGTTCCGGCCAACGACTACGCCCCGCGCGCCGGCCCTCATAACGGCCTCGACCACGCGGAGGAAGTCCAGCGGCGTCTTCGCCTTCGCGCCGCCGCTCATGAGCACGGGCACGCCGCTAGCGGCCTCGACGACGCGCCTAAAGGTCTCCTCGCTGCCCGTGTAGTACGTCTTTATAAGGTCTGCACCGCTCTCCGCCGCCGCCCTGGCGCCGTACCTCACTATCTCGACGTCGTACCTGTTCTGTATCGCCGGCCCCCTCGGGTAGGCGAGCTGGAGGCACGGCAGCCCGTAGAACTCGGCAGACTCCTTGACCTCGACCCACGTGCGCAGCATCGAGTCCTCCCTGTCGCTCCCCCAGTACACCGTGGCCGCCACGGCGTCGGCGCCCAGCGCGACGGCCTGCTCGACGGTGCCGAAGGGGCTCTGCAGCAGCCTCGCCTCGGGCGGCCTCAGGTTCGTCTTGCTCGTCACCTTGACTATGAGCGCGGTCCTGCCGGCCCACACGTCCGCTGTGAGCGCAGCCATGCCGGGGAGGAGCATCACCGCGTCCACGACGTCGACGACCTTCGAGAGTATCCTGGCAGGGTTGACGTACTCGTCCGGGAAGTCCCTCGGGCCGTGCTCTACGCCGTGGTCGAAGGCGAACACCACGGCTTTCCCGTCGCGAAGTATCCTCCCGAGCCTCACCTTCTTCCCTACGCCCCTATAGCTCATGGCCATCACGCTATAAGGCCGAGGGCCCACTATTATCCCTGCCCCCTACACTCCGCCGGGCAGCCCCTCCACGTCGACACGAAGACGCTGCCCCGCGCCACGTAGCGGTGCGGCTCCTCGAGGTCCCTCGACACGCCCACCCTCCCGCACCGGCAGACCTCCAGCCGAAGCCCAACGTCCTCGACCCACAGCCTCCCGCCCCCGGTGACCGGCTCGCCGTGGAAGCCCTTGTCGACTCCCAGGGCGGCCGTGAGCCTCCCAGGCCCCGACGCTATAAGCCTGGGATCCGCGCCCGGGCCGAGGCCGCGGAGCCTAGCCATGGCCTCCACGCCCTCCCTCGGCTCCAGGGCCCTTATGAGGACGGCCCCAGGCTCCCCCGGGGGGTGCGCCACGATGTTCAATAGCCACTGCCTGTGGACACCGTAGACGAGGGCTCTCCCCGGCTCCCACTCCATGGCCCTTGCGAGGCTGCCGCCGCGGTGCCTGGCCCTGCTCGCGGGGTCCCAGGCGCCGAAGTACGCCTCCGCCTCCACGATGACGCCGGAGAGCCTGGCGCCGCCATAGGCGCGTACGAGGAGCTTCCCCACCAGGTCGGCTGCGACCTCGTCGGGCCGTCTAGCGTAGAAGCTGGCCGGGAGGATCCTGGGGGTGGAGCCCCGCTGCTCCTCGGTGCGGCTTTTCCGCCTCATGGCCGTTGTTCACCCAGCTAGCAGCGAGCAGCTATCCGGTGTAAGGCTATTATGCGGCCACGGCTATTATAGTATCCGCACCGGGGGGCATACGGAAAGCCTGGGGTGTCTAGGGGGTCTCTGGCTGTGTTTTCACGGTATAATGGCTGGCGGGTCGCCTAATTTGTATACAAATCTTGTATAAATCTTATATAATTATCAATTAACACTTAAATCTTTGAATAATTTACCAATTACATGGTGGGAGCGCTGAACCCGAAAACGCTGGCAGCCATACTGATGATAGCTGGTATCATAGTCGGAATAGGCATCGGATACGCCATCTACCACGGAGGAGGACAGCCCGCGGCCCAGATCCAGACCAGGATCGTCGAGGAGAACTATAAGATCCAGCTAAGGTACAGCCCTCAAGTAGGCATATACCTCACGGACTCCAAAGGCAGGACTCTCTACTTCTTCGCCAAGGACGTGAACGGCTCCTCTGCCTGCTATGGGGGCTGCGCCGAGCACTGGCCGCCGTTCTATGTAGAGAAAATAAAGCCTTCACCGGGGCTTAACCCCGGCGACTTCTCGGTAATAACGAGGAAGGACGGTACGAAGCAGTTGACATACAAGGGGTGGCCCCTATACTACTTCTATAAGGACGAGAAGCCGGGAGACGTGAAGGGAGACGGCGTAAAAAAGGTATGGTACGTCGCAAAGCCCGACTATACGGTTTTAGTGGGCTACAAGGAGGGCCTCGGCCTCTACCTCGTCGACGCCTACGGCAAGACGCTGTACTTCTTCGCCAAGGACGCCAACGGTGTATCCGCCTGCTACGGCGCCTGTGCCGAGAAATGGCCGGTCTTTTCGCCTAAACCGGCCACCGAGCTCATCATTCCCTCGGTGCTTAACTTGACGGACTTCAGCTTTCTCCTTAGGAACGACGGCAAGGTGCAGGTAGTCTACAAGGGGCACCCGCTGTACTACTGGTACAAGGATCAGGCAAGGGGCCAGGCGAGCGGGCACGGTGTAAAGGGTGTCTGGTTCGTAGCAGATATAGGGGGCGGCCTGCCGCAGAAGGGCTATTCGCCCCAGGGCGGCTATAAGGGATGAAAAGCTGGTGTCACAAAATATATTAGCACTATTTTTTACTGAAGAGGAGAGGTTGTGGAGACAGGAGCATTTGAAGTTAATTATTAAATGGCTTATAGAGGGGAGCAGGGGAGGGCCCACAAGAGCGAGAATATTACTGGAACTGCGGGGTGAACCGTTGAACATGAACCAGCTGTCGAGAAGACTGGGCCTCAACTACAGGACGGTGGCCCATCACATAAACGTGCTCGAGAGGCACGGCCTGGTAACGAGGATCGCGGACGGCTATGGTGCACCATACACCCTGAGCGCCTCGGCCTCCGAGAACTGGCGGATAATTAAAGAGTCTATATGTAGGGTTTTGGGTGATAGAGAATGCTGAGCTTGTGGAGCATACTCTTGGCGCTCGCCTCGATACAACTAGTAGTGTTGGCCTTGATAGTGTATTTTATCCGTAAAATAGTGAGGACGCCGACGGGGGCAAAATTATTGGCGATAGCAGGGGTATTCGCGGTTCAGAGCATAATAGGGCTTGTAATATACAACGAATGGAGGATGGAGGGATACGGCGTAGAGATCTCCGGGCCACTAATAGCCCTTCAAGCGGCGACCCTCATCGGGCTCATCATACTACTCGACATAGTGAGAAAGTAAGCGCCAGCAGCTATGTAAAATACAAGCCTTGCCCCTTCGGAACCAAATGTTCGAAAATCAGTAAATAATAGTGGCGGCAGAGGTTGACGGCCCAGCGGTTTTCTATTTTCGGCCTTACCCCTCTTTCACGAACTTGTATCTCTCGTAGAGCAGCGTTATACCGCTCTCCCTTATCCTGAACTCGACCTCCAGCCTGCCGCCGCGCCCCCACGTGTAGTAGCGGACCACGCCTCCCTCGTCGCTGCCGGGGAAGAGCGTCACCCTCCTCCTAGACCCCTGGGGCCCGTAGGAGAGTATCAGCGAGCCGCCGCCCGGCCCGGGCTCCACCTCGGCGTCGGTGAGCCCCATGTAGCTCCTATACCTCCCGGAGAGCTCCTCGGCCCTCCTCTCCCACGAGGCGAAGGGCAGCTCCCAGTAGTCCAGGCCGAGGGCCTCGGAGAGGGCGTGGAGGCCCACAGACGTCGTGGGCGCCTCGCCGCCGGCGAGCACGGCCGCCGCGAGCCCTTCCCCGGGCAGGTAGCCTACCCAGGCCGTGTGCACGCCCACCGAGCCGGCGTGGTGGACTAGGCGGCGGCCGTGGAACCTGTCCGTGACGAGCCAGCCGTAGCCGTACCTGTCGTCGCCGAAGCTCCGCCCGGGGGCGTGTACCCTCGGCTCGCCGGCCTCCCTCAGAGCGTCGACTATCTCCCGGGGGGCGCCGGGCGCGCCCAGGGCTGCCCGGAGGTAGCGGCCTAGGTCTCGGAGGTTGCTCCAGAGGCCGCCGTCGCTGTATATGCCCCAGGGGAACCTGGCCTCGCGGGGGGCGCCGCCGCTGGAGGTGTAGGCCTTGCTGTAGTCCCCGTCTGCCTCCACGTCGCTCCGCTGGAAGTAGCTCCTCCTCATCCCGAGGGGGGCCAGTATCCTCCGGCGGAGGTACTCCTCGTACCTGGAGCCGGTGACCCTCTCTAGGAGGCAGCCGAGCAGGAAGTAGCCCTCGTTGAGGTACCAGAACCTTTCGCCCGGCTTCGCCTCGGCCCACTCGGCGGCGCCGCGGAGCCACGCGTACATGTCGTCGCAGTCCGCTATGGGGGCCCAGCTCTCACCGGTTCCCGTGACGCCCCTTATGAGGGCCTCGGCGTAGCTCATCGCGGGTATCCCGCTCGTGTGGGTGAGGAGGTGCCTTATCCTCACGGGCTCCCCCATGGCCTCGAGCCTCACTGGCACGTAGTCGGAGACGGGGTCGTCGAGGCCTACGAGGCCGCCCCGGGAGGCGAGGAGGACGGCGAGCGCGGTGAAGCTCTTGGTGACGGAGCCGACGCAGTACAGCGTGTCGGGGGTCGCTGGCGCGCCGGCGGCCACGTCGCGGAAGCCCGTGGCGAAGCTCCACCTCTCGCCCTCCACGCCGAAGACCGCTGCTACGAGGCTCGCCGCCCCGCTGCGCGACGCCGCCTTGAGCGCGAACTTCTCGGTTTCGGGTAGCTCCACGGGTATCACCCCGCCTGCCTGGGACTTAAACGTTGCACCTGGGGGGCGACTCTATGAAGCCCGCTATCTCCTCTGCCAGGAGGGCTGGCTTTTCGTAGAGTATCATGTGGCCCGCGCCCGGCACGACCCTGAGGGTGGAGCACCTTATCATACCGTGGAGGGCCCTCGACTGGGCGGGCGGCGTCACGGAGTCGTCCCCGCCTACTATTATCAGCGTGGGCGCGTCTATGCGGGGGGCGCTGCGGGAGGCGTCGTAGCCGCTGAAGTACTTGAGGTACCTGAAGACGTGGGGCGGCAGGGACTCGAGGTACTCCTTGTTGTCGGCTACGAACTCCTCGTAGACCTCGTCGGGGGTCGAGTCGCTGAAGAACACCTTCCTGTAGAGCCTACGGGTGAGCGGGTTCTCGGTGAAGAGGAGCCGCCTCCACAGGAGAGGGGGGAGGCTCCACACCACGCGGTCCAGCAGGTCTGGCTCGAGGCGGGCCAGCGAGGAGACTAGGACTAGCGCCTTGACGCGCCGCCTAGCAGCGTACTCCTGGGCTACGAGGCCGCCGAAGCTGTGCCCCACGAGGACCGCGTCCCCGCCGGAGACCCCGAGCGCCTCCATGACGGCGTCCTGGTCCTCCAGATAGTCGCCGAGGGATACGCGGGGCGGCTTGCTCGACCGACCGTAGCCTCTGAGCTCGTAGACGACGACTCTGAAGCGCTGCTCTAGGAGGGGGGCTACGTGCTTCCAGTTGCTCGCCTGGCCGGGCGAGCCGTGCAGGAGGAATACCGTGGTGGGGCCGCTGTAGCTGCGCCGGGAGGCGCTGTCGTAGACCCAGAGCCTAGCCCCCCGTGTCTCCAGGTAGAAGCCCTCGCCGAGCGGCATGTACACCATCCAATATAGCCCGGGCTCCCTGTGAAAACCTTTTCCCAGCAGAGAAAAAGAGGTGTATTTGTCTCCGCCTAGAGCCTGCCGAGGCAGGCGCCTAGGTTCTTCGCCACCGCTAGGAGGTAGCCGAGCCCCCTCTTAACGTCGGGGTCGCCTAGGGCCTTGAGGAGGTCTACGAGGCCGGCCTCCTTGGCCTCACCGGGCTTCGTGGAGGCGAGCGTGTCGAGGAGGCAGTAGGCCGCGTCCTCGGTGTTCATCTTGAGGCCCGCGGTCTTGCCGGCGTCCAGCCTCCTCGAGGCCTCGAGCAGCGCGCCTAGGAGGAGGCCTAGCCTCATGAAGCTAGTGTCCGCCTCTATACCCTCCATTAGGGAGTCCGCGCTCGAAGCGATCTCCTTGAGCATCCCCAGCACGCCGCTCTTCTTCAGCTCCACGGCAACGTCGACCAGCTCCTTGAGGGCGGCCGCCTCTACTTCGCCTAAAACCTTTCCTTCACCCATACCTACCACCTACACCCTGAGCCTGTCCAGCCACCCCTGGTAGAAGCCCCTCTTCACGTACTTTATCACCGAGCTCTCGGCGACGTTGTAGCAGTTATCCCAGGTATACCTGCTGCCGTCGAACTCTACCTCGCACACGCCCATGAAGCCCTTGTCCCCGGAGTACGCGACGCACGCGATGGAGGGGATCTCGTGCACCTCGCCCACCCCGTACGCCTCGTCTAGCAGCTGCTGGATCGCCTTGGAGGTCGCCGCGTGGACGAAGACGCCTGCCAGGCTGAGCCCCGTCGGCGGCATCGAGTGCTCGCCCGTGAGCACTATGTCGTCGTACTCGGGGTGCCTGAAGTCCCTCGCCCTCGCCTTGGCGAACCTCCCGTCCTCCTCCCACTTGAATAGCGGGTCCTCGAGGATCCTCGGGAGGCGGGGCGGGGGCACCTTTATGAGGAGGTCGTAGGGCTCCTCGTAGTTCTTCGTCACGACGAGCCTCTTCTCCGGGTCTACTCTTTCGAAGCCGTCGTGGGTCTTAATCTCGACCCCGAAGCGGGAGAAGTACTTGTCCCATAGCCTCTTGATGTCGGGGCCGAGGGCCATGCTCAGGTCCCCGCCGCCGGGTATCTTGGGGCTCAGGATCTTTATCTCGGCCTTCACGCCCTTGACCCGCAGCTTGTAGCCTAGGACGGAGGCGAACTCCATGGGGTAGATCCCGCACCTGAATGGTATCTCGGGTACAGCTATGACAACCCTGCCTCCCTTGAAGCTCTTCAGCGCCTCGTGCATCTCGAGGGCCCCCTCGGGGCTGTAGTTGTGGTAGCCCGCCTCGGCCAGGCCGGGGTAGGCCTCCCAGCCGTTCCTCAGGCCCAGCGCCACGAAGAGGTAGTCGTAGCCGAGGGTCTCCCCGCCGGCCAGCTCTACGCGCCGCTCGCCGGCGTCTATCTTCTCGGCCTCCCTGAGGATCACCCTTGCCCCGTACTTCTCTAGCCCGCGTATGGGCGCCCGTGTCTCGTCCACGGGGAGGCCCTCTAGGGCTATGTCCATCCATAGGGGAGGCATGTAGTGCCACTCGTCCCTCGTGACGAGCGTGACGTCGAAGTCCAGGCCGTGCTTCCTCTTGGCTTCGGCGAGGGCCATGGCGGCTATAACCCCGCTGGGCCCGCCGCCCAGGATGACGATGTTCTTACCCATCATTTATGCGCCTCGTGGCTGCATGCGTGAGAGTGGCGGGGCGCGTAAATACAACTATGTAAAAATGTTTACACTGCGCGCCCGGAGGGAAGAGTAATAGGACGCCGAGGGATAGGAATCCCTGGGCCTGACGCATGTCGAGGAAGCTGGCAATCATACTCCTGGTGGTGGCCGCCGCGGCCGCCCTCTACTTCGAGGCAGGCAAGATAAGCGTGAAGATAGCCGACGTGAAGCCCCGCCTAGCCCCCCAGCCGCTGATCGAGGTGGAGGTAGAGGTGGACAATAGGGGACTGCTGGGCTTCGACGTAAACGTCACCGGGTCTAGGGTATACATAGACGGCAGGCTCGCAGCAGTCCTGGAGAGGCCGGCGCTCGTACACGTAGAGCCCCGCGCTTCCACGAAGGCCTCCCTGACCTATAGGGTCGTCGACCCGGCGGCCGTGGCGCGGCTAGTGGCGCGTGGCCGCGGCCGCGTCACCGTCACGGTGGACTCGAAGCTAGTGGTGGGCGGCGTCTCCATCCCCCTCCCAGAGGTGGAGAGGAGCATCGAGGCGTCCACCAGGGGCTAGGGGCGGTATTTTATTCAGCGCCAGCCCCGGTATCCCTATATCTCCTTGCCCGCTCTCTCCCCCGTGGAGCCTCCGCGCACCATGTCCACGCAGCACCCGGACAACGCCTCTCCGCCGCCTTGGGGGGCCCGGGTGATAGCGGGCGACGACGAGGTCAGGGAGGTCGTCTACGCTTTCAGGGAGCTCGGGGTAGAGGAGCAGATGTGGGACTGGGAGGGTAAGGACGTCGACCCGCACGTGGTGAGGAAGCTCCTCGAGTACGCGCCCGAGTTCTTCTCGGAGAACGTCCTCGGAGAGGGGGTGAGGCTCACCTACAGGCTCCCCAACCCGGAGGAGGAGCACGGCGAGCGCAAGGTGTTCGTGGAGGCGCTGGAGACCATCCCGCTCAGCGCCGACGTGGCGGAGAGGTTCTACGGCCGGCCGGTGGCGCCGGTCTACGAGGTCATACTCCCTCTAACGAGGAGGGCGGAGCAGCTAATCAGGGTCGCCAGCTACTACAGGAGGGCGGTCGTCGGCAAGGGCTCCGTGGTCCTCGACGACGGCACCCTGGTCGAGGAGTGGATAGGCGCCTTCAAGCCGGGGAGCATAGACGTGATACCCCTCCTAGAGGACGCCGACACCATACTCGGCCTCGCGGGGGTACTGGCCCCCTACGTCGAGTCCTTCAGGCCCCGCCTGCTGAGGGTCTTCATAGCGAGGAGCGACCCCGCCCTCAACTACGGCCTCGTGCCCGCCACCCTCCTCTCGGCCGCCGCGCTGTGGGAGCTGGAGGCCTTCTCGGAGAGGCACGGCGTAGCCGTGTACCCGATAATAGGCGCCGGGCCCCCGCCGTTCAGGGGCCACCTGGAGCCTCGCAACGTGGAGAAGTTCCTCCTAGTATACGGGGGCTACCACACCTTCACGCTACAGTCGGCCTTCAAGTACGACCACCCGCCGGGCGACGTGAGGCGCGCCGTGGACCGCCTGAGGAGGGCTGAGAGGGTGGAGCCCAGGCCCGTCGACGCGGGGGAGCTCGTCCCGATCCTACGCCTCATGGGAGAAGCCTACGCGGAGAGGGTCGTGGGGCTCGCCGGCCTCCTGGAGAAGGCGGCTGCCGCGGTTCCCAGGAGGAGGGCGAGGAGGCTCCACGTCGGCCTCTTCGGCTACAGCAGGGAGGGGGCCGGCGGCGTCAGGCTCCCCAGGGCGATAAGGTTCACCGCGGCTATGTACTCGCTGGGCATACCGCCCGAGTTCCTTGGGCTCTCGGCGCTCGCCTCACTAGGCGAGGAGCAGGCCGCGCTGGTGGAGGAGCTCTACCCGACGCTGAGGCACGACCTCGAGGCCGCCGGCAGGTGGGCGTGCTGGGACGCCGTGAACCTCCTCCTCGGGGAGAGGGAGGTCTACGAGAGGCTCGTCCGGCCGAGCGGCGCCGGAGAGGCCCTGGCGGGGGCCGTCGGCGACCTGAGGTTCGCGGAGGATGTTCTCGGCGTGAGGGTGGGGCCCAGGAGCCTGGGCGGGTACAGGTACTCTAACACTGTTTCGAGCATAGTTGTGAGCCTCGCGGAGGGCTCCGTGGGCGAGGCGAGGCGCCTCGTGGAGGAGGCGGCAGTGATGCGGCGCTTCCTCGGCTAGTTCTCGGGGGCCTTAAATATCTCTCCCGTATTACTAGCTGGGAGAATCGCTTGGGAAAAGGACTGTCCAAGGAGGTAGGACTCCTGGAGGCCCTTGGGCTAGGGGTGGGCACCATTATAGGCGGCACCATATACAGCGCCCTGGGGATAGCCTCCAAGGAGACAAACGGGCACCCGGAGCTAGCCTTCGCGGCCAGCTTCGCGGTGGCCCTGCTCGTGGCGAAGGTCTACAGCGACATAGTGTCCAGGAACCCGAGCAGCGGCGGCACGTACAGCGTCGTTGACCTAGGCCTAGGGGACAGGTTCTCGACGCCCACAGCCCTCCTACAGTTCTTCGCCTACACAACCGCCACGGCCTTCTACAGCTGGGTGTTCGCCGACTACACCACAAGCGTTCTGGGCGGCGACCCCCGGCTGGTGAGCGCGCTACTCATAGCCGGGCTCACGGCTGTGCTCCTCCTAGGCGCAAAGGAGTCGGGCCGCTTCACGCTCGCCCTCAGCGCCTTCAAGGTGGCGGTCCTGGTGGGGGTGGGGGTCGCGGCGCTGGCCATACTGGGAGTGGCGCCCCGAGGCCCCCCTCCCCCGCCCCTGAGCCTCGCCAAGGCGGCCTTCCTCGTCTTCGTAGGCTTCGAGGGCTTCGAGGTCATAGCCAGCGCCAGCGAGGAGATGCACACGCCCCTCAGGGACGTGCCCCTCGCCATGTTCGGGAGCCTGGCGGTAGTGATAGTGGTCTACCTCCTGCTGAGCCTAACCATAACCTCCGTTCTAGACACGAATGAGCGCGTAGCCCTCCTCACGCTCGCCGACAGGGCGCTGGGCAGCGTGGGCGTGCTGCTCATACTGGCGGGCAGCATGGCCAGCACGGCGACGGCGAGCATCTCCAGTATATACGTCTCCTCGCGTCTCCTCTACAGGCTGGCGGCCGACGGCAAGCTGCCCGGAATATTCTCGAAGACGTGGAGGAGGGGGAGCCCCTACGTCGCGAGCCTGACGGGGGGCGCGGCGAGCCTCATACTTACCCAGACGGGCACCACGCTCACGCTGATAGGATGGGCTAGCATGGCCTTCATACTCCTCTTCGCCCTGGTCGCGATAAGCGGCATGAGGATACTCGACAAGAAGGCTATCCCGGCGGCGGCCCTCATAGGGCTCCTCGTGCTCGCGGTGCTGGGGAACCTGTAGCAAGTCGTTTTTAACGCATCTAACAAGCCTTACGTAAAAGGGGTAAAGGGAAAAAGAACTAGTGTTTAGGGCCACCACGCCCTAGGCCAGTAGTAATAGCCCCTCCAGCCGGGCCAGCCCCATACCGCCCATCCCGGGGCCCCGTAGGCGCGCCAGCACCAGCCGGGGCCGTAGAGCCAGCCGGGCCGCTCCCAGGGCGGGAGGTAGCTGAAGGGGCCGTTGCCGGGCCAGGGGCCGCGCCAGCCCCTGCCCCATCCCCAGCCTCCCCATCCACGCCATCCTCCGCGCCAGCCCCATCCATAGTATCCGGGCCACCAGGCCATTTCTGCCACCACGTTTATTGTGCATATGCACGGAAATAAACTTAGCGCCTCCCCCTCCAGAGCCTCTCCACAGCGCTCAGCGCGGCCGCGGCCGCGAACATGGCGGCGGCCATCACGAACAGCCACTCCACGGGCCCAGCCCACGGCGCGAGGGAGGCGTGCAGCGGCGCCCCGGTCGTGTAGCCGAGCGCCCACGAGGCGTTGCCGAGGCCTATAGCCGTCGACTCGGCCCCCTCCAGTATCCCGCTGAGCCTGGCCTGGATCCTACTGGTTGTAGCAGCGTCGACGAAGCCCGCCACGGCTATGGCGGCTGCGAGGCCGAGGCCGGACCTCGCGGAGGCGAGCCCCGCGAGCACCACCGTATAGGCGAGCAGCGGCCAGAGGCTCCCCTCAACCATGCCATGCGTAACCCTGAGCCCGAACTGTGAGACAAGGCTGGCCAGGTAGTAGGTTGATATCACGTAGCCTCCCCCCGACTCGGGTAGGCCTACGGCGGCGGCGATGCCCGGCGAGTAGGATACGAGGTTGCTCTCGAACATGCCTATGAGGAAGGCCAGGGCCACGCTGAGGGCCGCCACGGGGTGCCTGAGCCCCCCAAGCGGCGGCAGAATCCTCCCGCGGCTACTCCTCGGAGGCTCCACGCCCCTCAGCGCCGCCCAGGCCGCCGCGCCGGCAGCTAGGGAGAAGAGGCCCAGGGAGGCGAACACGGTTTTCTCCCCCGCCGCCGAGTAGAGCGCCGAGCCCAGGGAGGGGCCGAGGGTGAAGCCGAGCGCCATGGAGCCGTATACAGTGCCGAAGCTCGCGAGCACGCCCTCCTTGTTCTCCTTAGCCGTGTAGCCGAAGACGCCGGTCCACGCCAGCGCCTCGAGTACCCCCTCGAGGCCCCTCCCGGCGAGGTAGAGGGGTATGCTCCCGCCCATGTAGAGCGCCGACACCAGTATGTTCATCCCGAAGCCCAGGGGCACGAGCCTGGAGGGGCCGGCCTTGTCGAGCACCATTCCCGCCGGGATGTTCGCCAGCAGGTAGATGAGCGACCAGGCGCCTATAACCAGCCCCACGTCGAGGTCGCTACCCCCGGCCGCCTTGACGGCTACCGGGAACACCGCTAACGTGGCGCCGACGCCCGCCATGTATAGGAACGCTGCGGCGCTTAACAGCCAGACGTTAACACTACCACTCTTCCCCACCGCCTAGCACCTCCACGACCTTCCTCCTAGCCTCGGCCAGGCTCCTCCGCGCCTCCGAGAGGAGCTCCTCTCGTACCGGGAGCCCGTCCCTCACAATCAGGTCTCCCCCCACTATAACTGTGTCGACGGCCCTGCAGCTGGCGGAGAAGACGAGGTTCTCCACGAGCCTGTCGGGCGGCCACAGGCTGGGGTCGCGGAGGTCCAGCAGCACCATGTCGCCGGCCCAGCCCCGCCTGAGCGCGCCTATCCTCTCCCCCAGCGCCCGCCCACCGTTGATGGTAGCCATGGCGAAGGCTTCGCGGGCGGAGACGCGCCAGGCCTCGCCGCTCACAGCACGCTGGATGAGCGACGCGGCCCGCATCTCCCACAGCATGCTCGCCGAGTCACCGCTCCCGGCGCCGTCCGTGCCCAGGCCGACGTTCACGCCTGAGCGCGCAAGCTCCCACGAGGCAGCGGCCCCGTTGCCCAGCTTCGCGTTGCTCGAGGGGCAGTGGGCCACCGAGACCCCGTACTTGGCGAGCGCGGCTACCCCGTAGCCGTCCAGCGCGACCGCGTGGGCCGCTATGAGCCATGGGCCGAGGAGGCCGCGCGCCTCGAGCTCCTCCAGCTCGCCCCTGTAGCCCCGCAGCCTGGCCAGCCTGGCGTTGACCGGCGTCTCGGCCAGGTGCATGTGGACGCGCCGCCCCTCCTCCCTGGCGGCCTCGACGGCCTCCTCTATCAGCTCGAAGCTGCTCGAGGGGTAGCCGACGGGCCCGTATAGGAGCTTCACCCTGCCCGGCCACCTCCTAGAGGCGAGCCTCCTAGCCCTCGCGGCCTCCTCCTCGGCGCTCCACAGCCTCTCGAGGCCGCTTCTCCCCGTCTCGACGGTGTCGACCATCGCGTAGGCCTCGAAGAGCCTGACGCCCAGCCTCGCTGCAGCCGAGGCGGCGGCCTCCACGTCCCTCTCCATGTCCAGGAAGGCCGTGGTGCCGCAGAGCGCGCCGTCGAGTAGGAAGGCGAGCGCGGCGGCCTCCATGTCCCCCCGGCCTAGGATGCCGTAGGCGGAGTCGGATAGGCGGAGCCACGCGGCCAGGGGTAGGCGGTCGAGGAGGCCCCTTATGACGACCTGGGTGGAGTGGGTGTGGAGGTTGACGAGGCCCGGGATGACCGCCTTCCCCCCTGCGTCTATCCTCTCCACCCCCCTGGGGGGCTTCACGCCTGCCCCGATGCCTGATATCACGCCGTCCTCGACTACTATGGTTGCGTCCCTAACCACCTTGCCGGGGCCTAGCACCGCCAGGCTGGCCCCCACCACGGCGACGCTTCCCAACCCTACAGCCCCTCCTCGAGGAGCTTTATGGCGCCCAGGGCTACCCGGGCCATCGCGTCTACCCCCCGCCTATAGTCCTCGTCGCTGAAGGGCTCAAGCTCCTCTACGAGGTTGTTCCCCATGCAGAGGAGCAGGGCCCCGGCGCGCCTCCTCCTCACCCTGCTGACGACGTATATCCCGCTCACCTCGTTCTCGACGCAGAGCACGCCCCCCTCGAGCCAGGGCTCGTAGACCCTCCTGGCGCGCTCGGGCATCTCGCCGACCCACGTCCCCCTATAGTAGGCGTCGTGCGTCCACACGATGCCCCGCTTCACCTCCACGCCGAGTCGCCGCGCAGACCTCAGCAGGGCCTCCACGACCTCGTGGTCAGCCGCGGCCGGGTACTCGATGGGCAGGTACTCGCGGGTGGCCCCGTCGCCCCTGACGGCGGCCTCGGCCACGACTATGTCGCCCGCGTGCACGGAGGGGTCTACGCCGCCGCAGGTGCCTATCCTGATGAACACCTCGGCCCCCAGGTTTGCAAGCTCCTCCACCGCTATGGTGGCGGAGGGGCAGCCTATGCCGGTGGAGGTCACGGAGACCCTTATCCCGTCGAGGGTGCCGGTGTATGTGACGTACTCCCTGTTCTCGGCGACCTTCCACGCCTCGTCAAGGTAGGATGCGAGGAGGGGTACGCGGCCCGGGTCCCCGGGTAGTAGGACGTACTTGCCGACGTCGCCCGGCCTACACCTTATGTGGTATTGGAGATTCTCGTCCATCACCTTTTCTTGCGGCGGGATCCCTTATATTACCCTAAGATTCCGGCGCGGTGCAGCGCGGCGGCATAGCTGCGGGGCGGGGGCGCATTAAACATCCGGGGAGCTTTGGCGGCCGTAGAGCTTCCCGTGCAGCCGGGGACAACCCATATATTTCCAAGGGAGGTTATACCTCTCCGTGCAGTCTGGGAAGGTCGTGCTCTGGGCCCTCGAGAGGGAGCCCACGCCGTACATGGTAGAGGTGCTGTCCAGGGAGCTGGGCTGCGACGTCCTCCTCGTAGGGGTAGGCGGCGTTGAGAGGGCTTGCGACCTGCTAGAGGCCCTACACGACACGGGGGCGCGGACCGCGGTCGTCGACATGGAGAGCCTCACGGAGGTCGAGAAGCTCCTCGAGAGGGGGGTCGAGTTGATAGTGCCGCTCTTCGAGGAGGTCAGGCAGTGCAGGCTGAGCGCCGAGTGCCGCTGGGACCCGCTAACGGAGATAGTCGTCGACGAGGGGGACGGGGCTCGCGTGCTCCGGTTCACAGGCTACGGGAGGGCCGACGAGGTCGTGCTCCGAGTCGAGAGGCTTGGCGAGAACTAGACTCCGAGTATTTTTCTCAGCTTGGACGAGTTTAGCCTCCGGGATCTGAGGAGGGATGCTATGAGCTGCCTGTTTTCTGCGATCCTCCTCCTGAGCTCCTCCCTGCCCAGGTAGGCGCCCCACCTCGTCTCCCTCGCCAGGAAGCCCGATAGCCAGTCCTCGAGCTCGGAGAACTTGTCGTAGTATATCGTCCACCTGCCGAGCCTGGAGTGCTCCACGTAGCCCAGCCTCTCGAGCACTTGCAGGTGCCAGGAGACGGTGTTCGCGTATACGTCCAGCTCCCTGGCGAGCCTGCTCACGGAGGCGCCCCCCTCCCTCTTCAATGTCTCGTATATGGCCGCCCTGAGGTCGTGTTTGAGCGCCTCCTCCGGCCTGTATATTATGAACACGAGGCCCGAGGCGACGCGCAGCACCGCCCGCCTGAGCCCATCCCTAGCCCTCTCCTGGCTCAACGATGCCGCGGCTGCAGCCGCGAGTAGGGCTACTATGATTAGCACTGGATACCCGGGCCCGGCGGCCTTAACCCTGAGCGAGACGGTTACTGTTCCAGAAAACCCGGGCTTTGCTACAAGGAGTAGCCTATACCTGCCGGGTTTCAGCGTCGTCCACGAGCCGGGTTCTATGGGGCCTATAGGCTCGAGGAGGAGCCGCCCCGAGCCGCGTGGCTTGAGCGTGGCGTAGACGAGTAGGGCTTCTTCGGCGCTTATATTGAATACACTGTAGCGGCCACCCCCATTTACCACTATCCTGGCGACGTAGGAGCCGTTAACCGCCTCCAGCCCCGGGGGGCCGTAGATCATAACTGGCTGGGCGGTTGCCGTAGTGATGATGGCCACAGCGATGATTAGGAGGAGAGCCGCCGCCAGAAATTCTATTCTAACCATGGCCGATCTACTCCACCTCTATGCTCCTCACCCTGACAACCCCTCTCCTCTCCAGGGACAGTAGGAGGGGTATCACCTCCTCCACGTCCAGCCCGGCCCTAGCCGCGATGGTCTCCACGTCGGCCGGCCCGGCGCCTAGGGCGTCCACGAGGGCTCTCTCGGCGAGGCTCAGCCCCTCCACGGAGCCGACAACCTCGGCGGCCACCCTCGCCTTCCCAAGCCTCGGGACGGGGGGCTCAGCCAGGTAGTAGGCCGCCCCCACGAGCCCGCCAGCAGCTACTCCGAGGAGGACTGCGGTCGTCCTTGCCGCCGGCGGCACTACGCCCTCCAGCATAGCCGCGACCGAGGCGATGAGGAGGGCTATCCCGCCCCCCAGCATCGCCGCCGCGGCGAGTCTTCTCCTAAGCCTGGCCTTCGCGCTCTTCTCGGCCATAACCCATAGTGCGACTTCTCCACTCACACCTCACCACCCCTACCAGTGTATACTACGTTGTAACCTATACTCATAAGGAATAGAAAAACTCCGGGATCACCAGTCGCCGGGACTGCGCCCGCCGCGGCCAGCCTTTCGAGGCACATTGCCTCACCGCCCGGCGGGCACGGCTCTACGCGTAGAGTCCCCTTCTCCAGGAGATCCCCTAGGGCCCTAGCGACGCTGGGATCCTCCAGCGCAGCCGAGAGGGAGCAGGCCGGCACAACTAGCCCGCCCTCGGCGGCCATAGGGAACAGAAGCCCCTTCTTTGCCAGAGATACGAGCGCTCCGGCGTCAACGGCTAAGCCGCTCTTCTTCCTGGTGAGCGGGGGCAACAGGATTATCCCTGCACCGCCTGCAACCGCTCCCGCAGCCGCCGCTGCCAGGGAGGCGAGGGCCAGCGTGGACACTGCCACCACCTTGGCCTCAGCCTTCTTCCCGGCGGCCACGGCGGTGTTCCTGTATGAGCCGCGGAGGGGCCACCCGCTGCTGATGTACACCCTTGCCTTGAAGACGCCGCCGCTGCTCATGTTGACCCTCCACACTATCACGCCTCCGCTCATCCGCTGTGGGGGAGGCCCCACAGCCGCCGCCGCGAATCCTCCTGGGAGGTGGTCGGCGACCTCTACTACGCCGGGCCCGCCCCTGTTCACAACGACGATCTCGAAGCCGAGGGTGTAGTTGTCGACTATCCAGCCCCTCTTGTAGACCTCGACTGCGGGGCCTCTGCCCGGCCCGCTGGGGGGCGCGCCGCCGCCGGGCTGGCTCGGCGGGGAGGGCGGGGGAGGCGCTGGGGGAGCGGGCTTTGGCCCGTGCCCGGGGGAAGGAGGCGGCCGGGGGGCGCACTCCACCGTGACCGCGCGGTGCACGTGGTAGACCGTGGTGCAGGACGTGAGGCTAGAGAGGGGAGCCGGGTGGCCGTCAATGGCTGGGACGGCGTGGAAGGAGGCTGAGACGTAGTATACAGGCACCCCGGCCGCCTCGTCGTGTGCCGCCGGCCCGCTCCAGCCCGCGCCCGGGGGGAGGGTCGTGTTCGGCGTGTAGCTCGCTATGAGGCTGCTGTTCCTGTAGATCTTCACGGAGTCGAGCACGTATACCAGGCTCGCTGCTGTGTTGTTGAAGAGGGGCGTCACCTCGAAGCCCCCGGCCACGGCCTTCTTCACAAGGCCCACGCTCGCGGGCCCCCTGCACGAGGCCCCGGCGAGCAGGCTGCAGGCGTAGGCCCCCGGGAGCCGGTAGACCGCGTCCAGCGATATTGTCGACGCGCCCCTGGGCGCCCCGCTGGCCTCCACCACGAGCCTCCAGGTGCCGGGCGGAGTGTCGCCGAGGAGCCAGGTGACGCGCTGGCCGCCTGCCGCCGCGGAGCCCCTCCCGGGCGACGCGGATACTGCCAGCCAGCCCGGCGGGAGAAGGACGACGACCTTTAGCCCCTCCACGCGCTCCCCCACGTGGACGTATACTGCAACCCTGTAGGTGGCCCCCACGCCGCAGGAGGGCGTCTCCACCGACGCGTTCACCGTGGCCGGCAGCGTGGCCGGGGCGGGCGGGCTGTAACTCCACGCGTGCCAGGAGCCGGGCGGCAGGCTTGGGAGGGTCAGCGGGTTGGAGGGGAGCCCGGGGTTCTCCGAGAACCTCACGGCTAGGTCGTAGACCTGGTCCCGGGTCGGGTTGGAGACGTTTAACAGGCCGTAGGCGTGGACGCTGTAGCCGCCGCTCCACGAGGCGTATACGGTCTCCGTGAAGTTTAGCAGGGGGAACTGGGGCTGCCCGCGGGCCGTGTAGGAGGCCGCGAGTATGGAGAGCAGGGCGAGGAGCACCGCCTCCCTCCTCCTCCCCCTGGCTGCCAGCGCCGCCGAGAACAGGGCGAGCAGGGCCGGCAGCAGGCCGCTTGGCCTAGCCGGGTCGACGCCCGTCTCTAGGAGCTGTGAGGCCCTCACCTCGCCCCAGGCCGCGCCGACGGGGGTCAGGTTGCACTCCACCACCGCGGCTGCGTGGGGCGGGAGTATGGGCACGGTGAAGACGCACATGTTGTATCCCGGGGCAGTGGTGCAGTAAGAGGATACGCCGGCCGGCAGGCTGCAGGTCAGCGTGGCGCCCTGGGGCACCCTGAGAGCGCCGCTCGCCATGAGCGCTGGCCGCGTGTCGCCGTTGGCTATCGTGAGGGTGACGTTCCACCTGTCACCGTCCCCGGTGCCCCTCAGCTCTACCCTCGAGGAGACGAGGCCAGGCCGGTAGGGCTCCACGCCGCGGTCCGGCCCTGCCTCGCTGGTCCCGTTCCCGGGTAGCAGGGTGAGCCCCGTCACCAGGCTCCCGTTGACTGGCCTCAGGGGGGCGGGAAGGGCTGCGAGGCTTATGAAGCCTGAGAAGTTGCCGTCCGCGTCGGCTGTCAGGCTCCCCAGGTAGAGGAGGGGCTCGCCGTAGTAGTTGCCCGAGTACGCGTTGCCGGTCAGGTTGTCGCCGAAGCCCGTCGTGTTGACGAGGTACACGTCCACCCTTGCCCCGGCGAAGCTGCTCGAGCCCGTGCCAGCCGCCTCGCTGTTTATGTAGCCCTCCACGTAGAGGTAGTCCCCAACCAGTAGCGCCTTGGTTATCACGGGGTAGTCTACGCCCCAGTCCGGCTGGCTGGAGTTCAGCTTCCCGTCGTTCGGCGTGACGCCGTCCCCGTTGACCCAGGGCGTGGAGCATATGTCGACGGCTAGCCCGGAGTTGTTGTAGAAGGAGTCCCTGTCCAGGGTGACGTTGTAGGCCGCGGCGGACTCGTTGCCCAGGAGCACCCCGGGGCCGCCGTTGCCGGCGATCAGGCTCTGCGACACCGTGACCCAGTGCGCCCCGCCGGCTATCCTCAAGCCGTGGTAGGCGTTGCCCGCGATGGTCGAGTTTACTATCGAAATGTTCTCCGCCCACGAGTACCATATCTCGACCCCGGCGCCCCTGTCGGTTCCAGGCCCGGCCGCGGAGGGCCCGTTGCCGTGTATGTAGCACGCCTCGACCGTGGCGTTGCCGTTCCACAGCGCGAGGCCGTCGCCGTCCGGGGACTCCGCGGTTCGGCCGTTTGCGAAGACCTCGCTGAGCCTCACCGTGACGCTGCCGGCCATGCCGTTGGCCCAGGCGTAGGTGAGCACGCCGTAGCCGTTGCAGCCTATGTAGCTGTGCTCCACCACCGCGTGGACGTAGGGGTCTAGCCACACGCCGTACCTCGGGTTACCGCCGCAGCTCCCGTTAGCGCGGAGCCCCACGTAGTCCCAGGCCAGCCTCGCCGAGGCCCAGGGGCCGACGTAGAGGCCGGCCCTCGGCTGGAGCGTCTCTCCCGCGCCGGAGCCGTTGTAGAAGGCGACGCCCAGTATCTCCACGCCGACCGCGTGCTCGGAGACCGTGAGGTTGTTGCCCCAGAGGTTTATCTCCACCTCGGGCCTCGGGAAGCCCCCTAGAAGGGGCTCGTCGCCGCTCCCCGGCACGCCGTCAGGCCCCACGCCGACCCTTATGTACTGCGGCGTAGGGCTGTAGCTCCCGTTGAGCATGTAGCCCGGGTTCTCGTCCCTGACGGTCATGTTGGGCCAGTAGACGGTGCCGTTGAGCACCGTGTAGTTGCCGAGGGGCGGCGGCTCCTCCTCCATCCTTATGCTCCACCAGGAGCCGTGGGCGTCGCCGCTGTTCGGGGGCACCGCGAACACGAACCAGCTCCTGTCGGGGCCGGCTATGGCCTCCGCGTTGGCCAGGAACTGGTAGAGGCTCCCCTGGCCCGTGGGCTCCGCGTTGACCACTACGTCGAAGCTGAAGCCGAAGTCGAGGCTCGTGTTGGCCGCGAGGTAGCGTGAAACGTTCACCACGGCGTAGTCGTCGACGGAGCCAGCGGACCAGTTGTCGCTCACCAGGGGGTCGTGGCCGCCGAAGGAGGGGGCCGGGACATAGGCGGTGCCGTTCCACGCGGGGGAGTAGGTCTCCTCGGGCCATATGTCGCCCACCCCGTACCCGGGGTTCAGCCCCCTGGTGGTGTTGACGCTGGTAGAGTTCACCGCTATTATCACCTGGCCCGTCCAGTTCACGAGGAAGCGGTAGTAGCCGCCGGGCCCCGTCTCCACGGCCGCCACGAGCGTGTCGCCTGGTCCGAGCACGCCGTCCCCGTCGGTGTCGTTGTAGAGCGCCACGGTGGCGCCCTGCACCCCGGGGTCGTCCGTGGGGCCGCCCAGGGCCGGCAGGTCTTCGAGCACGCGGCCCCACACCGCTAGGCTGACCACGGCGCTCCCGTTCCCTATGTTGAAGAACGAGGACTCGCTGAGCGATGCGGGGGCGCCGGGTATGTGGGCGAGCCCCTGGTAGCGGGGGCCCAGGAGGGAGGTCGTGTTGTCCCTCGCCTCGGCTAGCAGCGTCCAGTTGCCCGGGCAGCCCGGGGGCAGCGTGACCAGGAGGGAGTAGTTCTGATCCCCAGCCACGGGGTCGCCGTGGGTTCCGTCGTCGTAGAGCGTGTAGTTCCCGAGGAGGCGGCCGCAGGCGTCGTACACGGCCACGGTGACGTTCGCCGTGGCGTCGACCTTGGCCGTGAGGAGCGCCTCTCCCCCGGCCACGGGGCCGCCCGCCGCGTGGAGTGAGACGTCGTCGACGCCGTAGGCCTCTACGAGGCTCGCGTTCAGCGTTGCGTTGTAGACGGGGATTTTGACGTCGTCTATGCCTAGCCACGTCTTGTAGTAGTTGTCCGAGTAGAACCTCATGAGGAAGGTCACGTTGACGACGGAGCCCGCGTAGGAGTCGAGGCTGAAGCTTGCCTCGCGCCACCCCAAGTCCCGGTACGTGTTATAGGAGTACGAGTAAGCTCTACCCACGCCTCCGCTGTCTATCGTGAGCCCCGACCTGTTGCTGAAGTACATCGCCGTATAGTCGACGTCGCTGCCGTTGACTAGTATCTTCATGTAGTCGTAGTAGTCCTGGCCCTGCACCTTGTTGTCCCACCCCTGGATCCTGAACCAGAAGGTGAGGTTGCCGCCGCTCGTGGGCACTGAGACGAGGCGCCAGAGGGCGACCTCCTCGTGGACGCCGTTTGCCCCGTCCTCCTCGTTGGTGCGGTAGCCTATGAGGGCCCACTTGCAGCCGCTGTGCGCCGTGTTGTTTGCGTCCACGGTCTGCCCGCTCGCGGAATCGCTCACCGTCACCGTGCTGCCTTCCGTGCAGGCGTCTACTACGCGCTTGTCCTCCCCTCCCCCCGTGTCTGCTGAGGAGAAGTGCCACCACTTGTCGCCGGACTCGAACCCGAGGTTTGGGTCGAACGTGTTGAGGGGCGCCTTGGCCCCGTTCTCCTCGACGTCGAAGTATATGTAGTACCTCGTGCCCGTGCCCGCGTCATCGTCCATCATGAACCACACGTCGCCCGTGGACGCGTTGTAGTACTGGTACGGGACCAGGCGGCCCGCGTCGTCCACGACCCTCACGCTCCCCTCGTCGAATGTGCCTGATACGTTGAGGAGCGATAGAAGGTAGGCGAAGTCTACGTGCACCCTGACAATGGTTCCATTCCTGTTGCCCGCCTCTATCTCCACGGGAACCCTGTAGTGCCAGCTGCTGTTCCACCACGCCGGGACGCCGTACCATATCACGTAGTAGGTGTTGGGGTCGTCGTAGAACACGACCCTGCCCCCCTCCTGGAACCACCACTCCACTGGCCGTCCATCAACCGTGGTCACGTTATACGCAACGACCCCAGGGGGGAGCCGGGCCTCGAACCTGTAGAGGCCCTTACCCTTCTCCACCGCTACGAGGAGGCCGCCCCTCCTCGCCCCGCCCAGCCTCCCCACCTTCTCCGCGGCCACGCGGGGTATGGTGCCGTCGTCCACGAGCTCGCCTGCCTCAACCCTAGCCGGCCCGGAGACGTACCTAGCCTTGCCGCGGCCGACCACTAGGGCCTTCTTTTCGAAGAAGTATAGCCCGCCTGCCTTGACGGGGCCGGGCGAGGCGATGTGCTTGCATGGGGGCTTGCCCGGGTGGGTCTTCTTCTTAGCTGGCGGCTTGGGGATGAACACCGGGCCTCCCATGTACACGGCTACGCCGTCCTCCTCGGTGCCGAGGTCTAGGCCGCCGCCGTCGGTCACAATGAGGCTTACGGTGCCGTTCACAGCCTCTGTCCTCCGCTCCTCCACGCCTCCGGCGCCGAGGGAGAGCCAGGTTATGGGGCCAGTGTACCAGCCGATCTCTTTGACAGTCACGTTGAGGAGAGCAGCAGCCCCCTCAGCCTTAACCCTCACTATAGGCTTGCCGCCGCACAGCCCTATCTCGAGGCTGTAGATGCTTGTATTCGACTCCACGGCTACGTGGAAGCCCCCCGCCTCCGCCTCCCCGCTCCCGCCGTTAACATGTACCTTTACGCCCGTGGGCTGGGGCTCCAGGAGGAGTTCTTTAACCGGGTATGCGAGCGTTATATTCCTCCTGCCGGTATAGCCTACCGGGCCCTTGGGGCCCTCGAGGCAGGGGAGGGCGCCCGGCTCCGGCTCCCTCGGCAGGACTAGGCCCGTTATAGGCGCGGAGGATATTATCCTGGAACCCTTTGCTTCGACAAAACCCCCCGTCTTCACCAGGACGGCGTGGAGACGGCCGCCCCACCTGAGGAGCACGGTTTTATAGCCCGGCGCTAGGCGTGGCGGCACGTAGAACTCCACTTCCACGCCGCCCGCCTGGGCGAGGTAGTCGCCCGGTGTAAGGGTCAGGTTTACGGAGCCCTTGATGTCGACTGTGAGGTTTTCGGCGCCCTCGAGGCTCAGGGTGCCGTTTATGCCCTGGAAAAACACCCAGTCGCCGCCCACCTCTATCCTCAGCTTGCTTTCTTCACCAGCTAGGCCCCCCATAGGCAGCAGGAGGGCGGCGGAGAGCGCCGCGAGGAGTACCGCTATGGTGAGCGTGCGGCTGGTCATGCCTACCACTCGCCTTCCTCTAGTCTTCGCCTCCCCCTCAGCCTCCTATATGCTAGGAGCGCCGCTGCGGCTACCGCGGCGAGGGCCCAGAAGACTGTGCTGCCCCTCAGGGGTAGAAGCGGTATAGGTATATATTTTGAAACCTCTGCCTCCACGGTGATCCCTGAGCCTGGCTTTAGGCCGGTGAAGACTAGGCGGCCGCCCGGGCCCGGGCTCGGGTGCGCGTAGCAGAGCCATCCCCCGAGGGGCTTTAGAACGACCTCGACCCTGCTGGCGGCCTCCGTGGAGTGCTGCAGCGTGAAGCTGTAGTCCCTGAAGAGCAGCCCGTCCGCGACGAGCCCCCGTGCGTCTAGCGTCAATTCCACCCTTAGAGATCCGCCGGGGGGTACGGCTCTCCAGACGTTATACTTGAGGACTGTAGCGTAGCCGGACTTATACACCGTATATTCGACGGGCTTACCTGCCACAAGAACCTTGACGTTACCGAGGCTTATCGGGGCGCCCGTGCTGCTGCCGGGGATCGGTATCACTCCTAGGAGCTTTTTCTCGCTCCTAGCGGAGAGCCTCAGGTAAGCGTAGCCCGGGACTATGGGCTCGTCTCCCCTGTTCACTATCACGTATGAGATGTGGAGTCTAACCCCCCAGGGGGCAAGCCCCGCGACCACCTCCTCGCTCGAGTAGTGTACCATTCCCCCCTGTGCCGCGGCCAGTGCCGCTAGCAGGAGGGGGGCGAGGAGGGCCCAGGCGAGGAGCCTAGGCCTCTTCATCGCTCCCCCTCCTAGATAGGGCTGCGGCGACTCCCAGGAGGAGGGTTGGCAGCGCCAGCAGCACCTCGTTGTTGGACAGGTAGGCTGTTATCGTCGTGTTGGGCTGGAAGACGGATATGGCGTAGAGGACGTGCCTCGGGTCGACGCCCACTATGAAGACCTTGCTGGCGTTGTAGTTGCCTGTGCCAGACGAGACGTAGTGCACCACGACTGGGTTGTACACGTACCTGGCGGTGTCGGCGTTGTAGCTCTTCGCAGAGACCACTATGTGGCCCTTGTGCTGTGCGTCTATCGTGTCCTCTATCCAGGTTATGGTGAAGTTTGTCTCCGCTGGCGTGCCGGCCGCGACGGTGAGGCTATCGCCCTCATTGTACGTTGTGCCGTTTATCAGGACGCTGGTGCCATCCACGCCCTGGACGCTCCACTGTCTTGTCGAGCCGTCGCTCAGCGTCACGGTGACTGTAGCGGTCTCGCCGCCCCTGAGGAGCGCCTTGAAGCCGCGGGCGGGGGCGGGTATAGGGTAGAACTCCCATACGTAGCCGTAGGAGTAGCCGTCCATGGGGTTGGTGACCTTCTGGGTGAAGTCCGGCGCCGTGGGGCCAGCGGCACCGTTGTCGACGGCGAGCTGGCTGTAGGGGTACACGTGCATGGTTGTCTCGTCGGCGGTGAAGCCGCTGGGCACGAGGTCGTACGCCGAGGCGTAGGGCGAGTCTACGTCGCCGATGTTCCATATCGTGACCGTGATGGATAGGGAGTTGGGCGTCGAGTTATACACCTCCTTTTCCACCTTGAGGAGGTATCCCTTGACGAGCCACACCTGCTCGGAGAGGAGGAGGCCGCTGCCGCTGGCAGTCGGGAAGGACTCCGTGGCGTTGTAGAGCCACCACCCGTTCACCTCGTCCTTCACGATCCCAGCCGCGGCGTAGCCCCACACCCAGGGCACTACTGTCGAGTTGAACTCGAAGGGCCCCCAGGCCATGCACGTGCCCGGCGCCAGCGTGGCCAGCGGCGTGGGCGCGCTGTACTCGCTCTGCCTCGACCCTGTGATGGGCGTGCCGGAGGGGTTAGCGTCGGCCGTTGCCCAGAGGGTTCTGTTGTAGACCTCGTAGCTGAACGTGCCGCTCGTGTCGCAGAAGGTTAGAGTTTCGTTCCACGCGTACCCGGGCGCCGCGGCCTCTTGGCTCTTCTTGGCCTCTATGCTTGCCTGCCCTATCGCCTGGACGCTGCCTAGGTGCGAGCCCGTGATCGGCTGGGAGGCGTTTATGTAGACCTCAAGGGTGCCGAGGGTTATCAGCGTCGTCGCCCCACCCACCTCGGCGGCGTCTGCGGTACCGTTTATCTGTATGCCGGTGATAGACGCAGAGGCTCCGACCGTGAGCGTGACCCAGGTTCCAGGCCACGCGCCGTCGCCGGTCCACCACCACGTCTTGGCGGTGCCTATGGCGGCTACCCCGGTGGACGCCGTGCCGGCCGCTATGAACTCGGGGTTGTTGGTCACGGCGTTGCTCCAGCCGTCGTCGGGGGTGCCATCCGCCGGGAGGATCTTCCTAAGCTTTACGTTGAGATCCTGGTCGAGGCTGTTGGCAACGGTTATGTTCACGTTCATAACCGTGGGCACGCCGTCGAGTATCTTGTCTGGGAGCACGGACTCGGAGATCTTGATGGGGAATCGTAGCCCCTGGAGGTCTGTGATCGTATAGTTTAGCACGACCCTGTCGCCGGGCTGTAGCACCACTATGTGGAAGACTATGTAGGTGTAGCCGGCCTCGCTTGGGACTTTATCCAGCACGTAGCTCGGCAGGCTTGTATCGTTGACTCCCTGCACGTAGCAGTATATGCTCGCGAGGTACGCGGGCTTCTCGGCAACCCTCCAGGGGAAGTAGGTTGAGGATCCGAGAAGCGTCGAGTTCTGGTACACCGCGACGTATATGTCGTAGACGGGCTCCGGGGCGAGGTTCGCAACGGTCAGGTTCCCGGCAATGTTCCAGGAGACTATGTGGACGTAGTGTGTGTCGGCTGTCAGAGTCGCGTTGACATACTCTGTATAGTAGATTGACAGGGGCGCGTCGGGGCTTGCCCGGGCAGCGGTGCTCCCGACGATTAGGAGAAGGGCTATCAATAGGAGCACTAACGTGGGTAGGGATTGAAGAATACTTTCTTTGTTCATTGTGTGGCTAGAAATATTTTATTCTCATATATATATTGTTGTTAATTTTATGTGGTTAGTTTAATAATTGTTTTTCTACTAAACTGGCAGATAAAATTTTACAACAAATTTTTCACCGCAATAGATAGAACCATAATTTTTTCTCTGACCATCCTCATTATACACCCTGGGTGACCGCTATGTACCTGTGGGTGGCGTTCGAGGATCTAGGGGAGATCCCCGTATACGTCGAGGACGAGTTCGCCGGGAAGATAGCGCCCTCGCTCCCGATAAAGAGCGAGGCCAAGGTATGGAAGGAGGAGGTATACTTCCCCACGGAGGTCGACCTCGAGTGGAGGGGCCGCGCCGTCTCGAGGGTGAGGAGCGGCCGCTTCGCCTATTGGCCCCCCGAGAAGAGCTTCTGCCTATTCGCCTGGGGGAACCAGCCGTACGGCCGCGTCTTGAGGCTGGGCTGGCTTCTCGGCCCGAAGCACTACGTCCTGGAGGTGGAGGACGGTATGGAGGTGAACGTGAGGGGTGAGGGCGGCAGCTACGGGGAGAGGGTTCTCGAGGCCGCTGCTAGGCTGGGTGAGCACGGCTTCTACGCGGCGCCCCGTGTCTGGGAGGGCTATGAGAGCGTTGTGGGGGCCTCGGTGTATAACGGCAGGGTTGGCTTCGAGGTGTTCGTGGAGGACTACGGCTATATAGCGGAGACGGATCCCCTCTACCTGAGGGACTTCTCGGCGCACGACGAGGCCTATAGGAGGGTCTTGAAGAGGTTCCTGAAGAGCCGCGTGGACGTGAACGAGGAGGGCTACGTCGTGCTATCGGTGTTCGCGGAGACCCTGGACGAGCTTGTGTCGAAGCTTAAGAGGCTCGTCGTGGAGTATAGGAGCGCGGAGCGGATAATGGGCCAGGTTCTGGGATAAGGCTTGCTGAGCGTTTCCCCCTTTTTAGCCGCTTCCCCGAGGGAGGGGTAGGCTTATTAGGATAGATTATACTTTAGAGTCTGATACTCTTGAGTAATATACCCGTGAGTATGAAATTCGTTGATCGGGAGGAGGAGCTCGAGGCCCTGGGCGAGGCGTATTCCAGCGGGAGGGCCGAGCTCGTAGTCCTCTACGGGAGGAGGAGGGTTGGCAAGACCTTCCTCCTATCCTTCTTCGCCAGGGAGAGGGGCGCGGTCTACCTCGTCGTGAACTACAGTGACCGGGAGCTCGCGCTCCGGGACCTCGTAGACCAGCTCCTAGCACAGGTAGAGCTGCCCTACCCGCCGAGGGTGGACAGCTTCACCCAGCTCTACGAGCTGCTGGCCCGGCTCGGGAGGCGCCTCGTGGTCGTCGACGAGTTCCAGAGGCTCCACGGCACGGGGGGCGTCCAGGAGCTCCAGTCCGCGTGGGACAGGCTTCTCTCGAGGAGCGGCCTGATGCTCGTCCTCTCGGGCTCCTCCGTTGGCATGATGGAGAGGATAGGACTCTCCGCGGAGTCCCCCCTCTACGGCAGGGCCACGAGGGTTCTCCACGTGAAGCCCCTTGGCTACCGGGAGGCTAGGGCCTTCATGCCGGGCTACGCCGAGGAGGACAGGGTGAGGGGCTACGCGGTTTTCGGCGGAACGCCGGGCTACCTAGCCCTCCTAGACGAGGGCTCGGGCCTCCTCGACAACATTGTATCCCTGGTTCTCAGGCCCGGCGCCCCCCTCAGGGAGGAGCCACGCGTCCTCCTCTCCATGGAGCTGAGGGAGCCGTCACGCTACCTGGAGGTCTTGAGGGCCGTGGCGGGCGGCGCGACAAGGCTCGGCGAGATAGCAGACAAGTCCGGCGTAAAGGCGAGTGAGGTTGGGAAGTACCTCCGCGTCCTGGAGAGGGAGCTGGGCCTCGTGGAGAGGCGTTACCCGCTCCTCGAGGAGGGGAGGAGGGGGAGGGCCCGCTACTACCTTGCGGACAACTTCTTCAGGTTCTGGTTCAGCATGGTGTTCCCCTACAGGCCGCTCTTGGAGCTAGGCCTCTACCGGGAGGTGGCCGGGAAGATCTGGGCCGGTATAGACTCCTACGCGTCCCACGCCTTCGAGGAGGTCGCGATGCAGCACTTCGCCCTCCTAGCCAGGAGGGGCGCGGCCAGCTTCACGAGGATCGGGAGGTGGTGGAGGGGCGACGTCGAGATAGACTTCGTCGCGGTGGACGAGGAGACGGGCACCGCGTACTTCGCGGAGGCGAAGTGGAGCGGCAAGCCCGTTGACAGGAGGGTTCTCTACCGCCTCGCGGCTAAGGCGCAGGAGTTCCCCTGGAGGAAGGGCTCCAGGAGGGAGGTCTACGTGCTGTACAGTAGGAGCGGCTTCACCTTCGAGGGCGACGGGGAGGTCTGGCTCTTCACCCTAGGCGACGTTAAAAAGCTGTTCGAGAAGGAGGCGCCGAGGGTGGAGTGGTTCTAGCCGCCGGGGCTACGCGGCCCCTATCTCCTCGTTCTCCTCCTCCAGCGCCTCCTCCACGGCCTTCTCCTCTATCATGGCCTCCTCCTCGGCCCTCCTCTCCCTGAGCCACTTCGCGACCACGTACCCGTAGAGCGCGGCGCTGGGCGCGCTGACAGCCGCGAGAAGCTGGGGGTAGGGGAGCGCCACCGGCGGCCTCGGCAGCGCGTAGTTGAGATTCGCGAAGATGAAGCCCGTCATGAGGAGGGCTGTGGAGAAGTTCAGTACGGGGCTCCCCGACTCCCCCAGCCTGAGGCCCGGCGTCCTCTTCCGCGTGAAGGGGTAGAAGAGGTTGCTCCCCATGTAGCCGAGCTGGTCCTCCACTATGTGCGCCCAGTAGCCGAGCATGGAGGCCAGGGCTAGGGGCGCCGCCAGGCTGCTCCCCAGGGCCGTCGCCGCCAGGTAGAGGAGCGCCGCGAGGAAGGCCCCCATGGTGAAGGAGTGGGACCACTCCCTGTGCCACGGCAGGAAGACCTCTTCGACGACGTCCCCCTCCCTCCTGAAGCCTATCGACGTCCCGGAGAAGCCGCCTATCACCGTGGGCTTGGGGTACTTTTTCACGAACCTGTGTCTCGTCCTAGCCTCCGCGACCAGCCTGTGGGCGGGTGCCGGCCTCTCGTCGAGGGGCATGCCGCCCAGGGCTATCAGGGGGCCCATGACGACCCTCACCGTCTGGCTGTCGCCGTCGAGGTCTATCAGGTAGCGCCTATACGTGTCGCCTATCAGCCTGATGTTCTCGACCTTCACCCTGGCTTCGCCGTGCTCGTAGGCGTAGTCTATCGCGGCCGCCACCCTCTCCGCCACGTACATGGGGTGCGGAGCGTCGGCGGCGACGAAGACCGGCTCGCCGTCCACGTAGTCGAGGTACCCCGAGACGCCGACCGTGTCGCCCTCCGCGACGCCGCCGGTCGCCTCGAGCAGGTCGTCCCTGTCCCTCTCCAGGGCGACAACCCTTATGGAGCCGGTGTCGTCTGTGAGGGTGAACTCCAGCCTCCCGGGCCTGTCCGAGACCTGGGAGACGCGCCCCTCTATCCTCTGGAACCTGTACCTCTCCTCCCCGTCCAGCTGGGCCACCTTTACTCTGCGCGGCGCCCTGTTGAGGCCCGGCTCGTGGGGCGCCGGGTCGACGTGGAAGTCCCACTTCTCGAAGAACTTCCACACCTTGAAGTCGAGGAAGTCTGGCAGGTAGGCGTAGACCGCCGGTATCAGTATCGCCAGGTTTCCGTGGGCCACGGCGGCCACGAGCGGCTTGAAGAACGTCGCTGCCGCCAGCCCGGATATGTAGTGCGTGAGACCCCTCATCTCAGACACCCAGCCCGAGGAGCTTCATGACCACGCCCGTGTTGCCCGTCATGCTCACCAGCACGGGCAGTATGAGCACGCCGAGGCAGTAGCTCCTCCTAGTGTTCAGGAACACCGACGAGGCCCCTATCACCGCTGCTATGAGCATCACCACGACCCCCATGGGCCCCGTTAGCGCCCAGGCTATGGCCACGAGCAGCACGGCTACGGCTAGGGAGATCTGCTTGAACCACCTGCCGACTATGCGGGCCACGAGCTTGGAGAGGGCGACGGTGCCGATGAAGGAGACGCCGCTCGCCAGGAGCAGCGCGCCGATAGAGTACACGTACTCCTGGTATGTCTTCGGCTGGTATATGCTGCTCACGAGCCAGGCGGCGCTCCCCCTCGTGAGGCTGGCCGCTGGCAGGAAGAGGAAGAGGAAGGCGCCGACATAGTATATGAAGCGGTTCGCGCCCTGGCTCGCCATGAACGTGTCGTCGCCCCGCTGGCTCGTTATGTGGCCCGCCACGAGGGCCCCCATGCCGCCGGTTATGAGCGGGAAGAAGGCGGCGATGTAGCCGCCCAGGGCCCCGCCGAAGACCCCGCTCAGCAGCCCCTTCCAGTCGGTGGAGACCTCGTCCCTCGTGTCCTGCTCGCCCACCGGGAGCCCGGAGAGCAGGTTCACAAGGACCCAGGGGAGCCCGAAGAAGCCTAGGAAGAGCGGCGTGAGCCTCACGTACGCCACGCTGCTGGGTAGTATGTCCGTGTTAAGCACCACGAAGCCCAGGAGGCCGCTCGCGAGGAACACGAAGACCCCGCCCGCGATCTGGCTCCACGCCTTGAGGAAGCGGCGCAGCCTGTTCTCCTCCCTCTCCCCCATCTTGAGCCACTCGCTCATAAACATGAAGACGACGAGGGCCGAGAGGAAAACCGTTATGAACTGGTTCAAGACGTCCCTGAGGAAGGGGAGTATCAGCGGCATGACGGGCATGCTCGCCGCGAGTATGACGCTGCCCGCGAGCGTCCCGAGCAGGGTTACAAGCACGGCCTCGTGGCCCCTCCCGGCCACCAGGTAGCGCTGGGTCGGGAAGAGCATGAATATCATCGTGTCGTCGGCGACGCTGAAGTACACGGTGCTTATCACGCTGCTATAGGCGAAGCTAACCAGCGCGCCCAGGACGAAGAAGGGGAACGCCTCCTGGGGTATAAACGTTATAGCCCCGCCCGTCACCGCCAGCAGGGCTATAACGTTGTACACGTGGAACCCGGGCATCCAGGAGAAGCCGAGGCCAACGAGCACGCCGAACAGCGTCCACACCACGACTCCCAGCGGCCCCATCACGGCCTCACCCCGAGGGGCGTGTACAGCACGATCTCCACCTGCCCCCTATACACGTCCACGTAGCCGGCCACGGTGACCGTAGCGCCTTCGCGTAGCCTGTCCTTCACCCCCGCGTAGACGCTGCCGGGCATGAAGAGCTTCAGCTCCCCGCCCTCGCCGCGCAGCGTGGCTATAGCGACGGTGCGGAGCTGCTTCACGCCCGCCACGGAGCCCTTCACCACGACTATCCTCCCCTTCATCCCGGGCGTGACGCTGCTTATCGGCACTGTGCTGCCGTTCCACCCGCCCAGCGGCTTGGCCGACGAGACGACCAGCACGCCCCCCTCGACCCGCCCCTCGAATAGCACGGGCGAGGAGAACGCCGCGAAGGGGTCTACGCGCTCCATCACCGACCTGTCAGCGAAGGCCTCGCCGCTCCCGGTAGAGTCGGTTATCACGAGCCTGTAGCCCCTCCTATCGGAGAGGTACTCGACGCCCGCTATGCGGGCCACAACCCTCACCTGCTCGCCCTCATGCCCGGGCAGCTCGGCCACCGAGGCCTCCACGATCTTCGGGGCGCCGAGTATCTCCACGTCCCGCGGCCCCCTCGGCACAACCTCGGGGCTAGAGCCCTTGTAGAGGTATACGATGCCTCTAACCCTCACCAGAGAGCCGGGCTGCAGCGCCGCGACCTTCGCGTACAGGCCGGGGTCCATCATGGATATGTACTTCGGCACGAGGACGTCCACGTAGCCGCCCCCCGTGTCGACCTCGAGGAGCACGCCGCTGCCCACAACCCTCGCCCTGGAGACGGAGCCCTTCACCTCCACGAGGGTCTCCGCCATGCCGGGGCTCAGGGTCTTGACGGGGACGGGCTCCCCGGAGATCTTCTCGAGGCGGAAGGCGCTCAGCGCCTGGACTATCCCGTAGGTGTACGACTCCCTCACCCTGAGCTGTACCTCGGCGTCCACTATGTCGCCGGGGAGCGGCAGGAGCCCTCTCCTGAGGGCCTCGGCGCTGAGGGGCGAGTATATGTAGAGCATGAGCTCGCCCGTCCCGTCGCTTATCGGGAACCTTATCAGGAGTCTCCCAGTCGAGTTGTCCACGTAGGGCAGCGAGGTAACCTTGCCCCTAACCCTCACGGTCGCGTAGTTCATGAGAAAGTTCCCGTACACGTCGCCGATCTTGACGAGGGGGGCGCTGGCCGCCTGACCCAGCGTGACCACGACGACGAGGCCGGAAACCGACAGCAGAATGGAGAGCAGCGCTAGGAGCCTCAGGTCCACCCGCCGCGCAGGCTTAGAGCCACGAGTGTAGAGGTCCTCCAGTATCAGCCTTAGCCTCTCCTCCCTACCGCTCATAACTATGCGTTAGAGAGACCGCCAGGGGGTATTTATCACATGTCGTCGCCTCCAGGGCCCCGCGCACCAGCGGCTGCGCGTAAAAAGGTAGACGCCCCCGGGGCTACCTATATCACCCTGCGCATATACCTGGGGTTGGGCTTGAAGCGCCCCAGCCCGGGCTCTCCGGGCGCCCTCCTCACGCCGCGCTCGGCCGGCGCCCCCATGCCGGGGAACACGCAGTCCGCCTGGAGCAGGTCGGCGTCGAGGTCGTATATCCTGATGTTCCTGAGGGCCTGGGCGGCGTGCACGCCGGCTGTTATACCGACCCTCGACTCGCCCATGCATCCTATCATGTTAACTATGCCGGCGGCCTCGCTTATCGCGGCTATCCTCGCGGCGCCGAGTATGCCGCGGCTCTTCATCAACTTTATGTTTATGACCTGCGCCGCGCCCCGCTCCGCCACCCTCAACGCGTCCGCCGGCGTCTTCACAGACTCGTCGGCGGCTATGGGGACAGGGCTCCACCTAGCCAGCTCGGCCATCGCGTCTAGGTCGTCCCACGCAACGGGCTGCTCCACGAGCTCCACGCCGAGCCCGGAGATCCTCTCTATAACCCTCTTCGCCTCCTCAAGGCTCCACCCCTGGTTCGCGTCCACGAGGATTCTCACCCCCTCGCCGACCGCGTCCCTCACGGCCTTGACGCGGGCTATATCCTCCTCGGGCCCCCCGCGCCCCAGCTTTAGCTTCAGGGCCTTGAAGCCCTCCTCCACGTAGCGCAGCGCCCGCTTCGCCTGCTCCTCCGGGGGGAGGAGGCTGATCGTTATGTCCGTCTCGACGCTCTCCCTGTACCCGCCCAGGAGGCGCCAGAGCGGCTCGCCTCTCTCCTTGGCGTAGAGGTCCAGGAGGGCCATGTCCAGCGCCGCCATCGCGCTGGGCGCGCCGCCGAGCCCCCACACGTACTCGTAGATCCTCTCAGTAGACGTGTAGTCCACCTCGGCCCCGTCCCCGGCCGCGCGGCGCAGCGTCTCCACCACGGTCTCAACCGTCTCCCCGAGGACTCGCTTAGAGGGGCTCGCCTCGCCCCAGCCTTCTAGCCCGTCCCGGGTGGAGAGCCTGACGACGACGTTCCTGCTCACAGTGTTTGTACCGGCCGATATCGTGAACGGCTCCTTCAAGGGAACCTCGAGGATCCAGGCCTCGAGCCTAACGTTCTTCACAGGCAGCCAGGGGCGGCCCCGGGTTATAAATGTTCCCGGGGCCCGGGGCGGAAAAAATCCTAATAGTAGCGCTTACACTTGGGGCAGTACCAGCGCTTATACTGGGCCACGTAGACGAGCGGGGTTCCGCAGACCGGGCAGCGGGGCGGCTGCTGGCCCTGGCCCGCCTGGCCCAGCGCCGATGCGGCCTGGCCGAGGGTCTGGTCGATGGCCTGTGCTGCGGCGCCGACGCCGTAGTACGCCTTGACGTGGGGGCGCCAGAGGAGGTAGAGGGCGTAGCCGCTTATGGCGAGGCCGATTATGGATGCCAGGGGGCTCGCGGCGATGCTCACGAGGGAGCCCAGGAAGCCGAGCACTAGGAGCACGACGGCAACCCAGAAGGCCAGCGAGCTCCTACTCGTGTTCAGGAAGTAGCCGGCCCCAAAGTCTATGGCGGCGAAGATCATGGACGATATGATGGCGCCGCCGACGTTGTAGCCGAACCTCGCGAACTGGGCCGCCACCCAGAAGCCCTCAAGCAGTGTTAGTACCGCCGACGCGTAGAAGATCCAGATCACTATCTGTACCTCCCGGGGGTGGTAGCTGCTGGGATATATGTTCGAGATAGACATGTCCTTTCACCCGGGATGTGCGGGGTCAAGGTTATATCGGCTGGCATTTACTCTACGCGTAAACCCGACCCATACATGGGTAGGACGCGGCGCATACACCCATACCCGGCTGCACCAAATATAGGGGCACGCGGCCATACATTACAGCGTGGAGCATAAAGAGGTTCTAGAGATAGCGCTTGGCCTCGCAGAGGAGGCCGCCGAGGCGGACAAGCCCCTCGCAGAGGTAGACTATGCCAGAGCCGGAGTCTCCAGAGCCCTCGCAAGGCTGGGCAGGCACGGCGAGGCGATGGCGATGGCCGCCACTATAAGGAACCGGGGGCTACGGGCCTACACGTTCGCGTCCATAGCCGAGGCCAGCAGGCACGCATACCTAGACGCGGCCGCGCTGGCGGAGGAGCAGGCGTCGAGCATAGAGCCGCCCGGCAGGGCCTACATAGACGCCAAGCTCGCGGAGGCAGAAGCCAGGTGGGGTGGAGACCCCCTCCCCAGGCTCAGGGCCGCCGCCAGCCTCGCCGCGGGCCTCGAGGACTGGCGGCCCCTGGCGAAGGTGGCTGTAGCGTACGCGGCGTGCGGCTTCCCCGGCATGGCCCTGGTGACCGCGGACGCGCTGCCGGGGCCCGAGGAGAGGGGCTTCGCCCTCTCGGAGGCAGCATACGCGATGAGGCGCGGCAACAGGGAGTTCCTCGAGGCGGTCTACAGGGCTGTCTCCGCGGTGCCTGAGGGCGGGATGCGCTACGTCTACCTCTCGAGGCTCCTCGCACACGAGGCCCTGCTGGATCCGGGGCTCGCGGAGGCTAGGGCCGAGGGCCTGGTGGAGTCGGTCGCGAGGATGAGCGGCGTCGACGCGCTCCACGTCCAGCCGGCGGTGGTGGGGAACATATACGAGGCCGGCCTAGCGGATGCCGCTGCCCCCGCCGCCGACGCCGTGGTGGAGGCCCTTTCGCCCATGGTGGAGCTGCTGCCCTTCCAGGTACTGGAGAACCTGGTCAAGGTGGCGTTCTACTACATCGGCCCCCGGGAGGCGTGGGAGGTGGCGCGGAGGGCTGGGGCGGCCGTGGGGCTCGCCCTTATGGCTTCGGCCCTCGACTCCTGGACTGCTGCGTGGGGCAGGATGCCTCACTAGGCGCTGGCTATACAACATTATTATTGTATATTGAGGGGGTCAGCCCTTCACCCCCCTACCCAGGGCCAGCCCCCTCGTAAAGTACTTCTGCACAGCCGCGCTAAGAGCCAGCACTGGCAGGCTGCTGACGAGGCCGCTGCTGGCCAGTAGGCCCCACTCGATCTTGAACTCCTGTATGTAGCCGGCTATCTGCACGGTGATGGTCATCTTCTCCTGGCTGTAGATGAATATCAGCGCGTAGAGGAACTCGTTCCACGTCTGTATGGTCGAGAGGATAACCGTGGTCACTATCCCCGGTACTGCGAGGGGGAGCGCGACCCTGGCGAAGGTCTGGAGGGTGGAGGCTCCGTCCACCATGGCCGCCGCCTCCAGCTCCCACGGTATGTCGCGGAAGAAGCCGTTGAGGAGCCATATCGTGTAGGGCAGCGCGTAGACCTGGTACGCTATTATCAGGCCGAGCCGCGTGTCTATGAGCCCGAGCTGCCTGAACACCGTGAATATGGGTATCGCCATAACTATCGGCGGGAACATCCTCACCACGAGGTTCCACGCGAGGAAGCCGCGGCCAGCCGCGGCGCCTATCTTGCTCCTGGCGACGGCGTAGCTGGCCGGCGCGCCGAGGAGGAGGGCCAGCAGGGTAGAGCCGAGCGAGACCACGGCCGTGTTCGCTATGTAGACGTGGAAGTGCTCCTCCGCGAAGAGCCTGTAGTAGTGCTCCAGCGTTGGGTGGAGGGGGATCCACGTGGGAGGCTTTGTTATAACCTCGCTGTTCGGCTTGAAGCTGGTCACCGCGACCCAGTATATCGGGAAGAGTGTCCACGCCAGCGCCAGCGCGACTAGCACGTATACGAGTACCCGGCCGGCCCTCATAGCACGCCACCACCCCTCGTGTAGGCGAGGTACGCGAGGATCACTAGGGAGAGTATGCCCAGCATGACGAGGCTGAGGGCGGCCGCGTAGCCGAGCATGTGGTAGTTGAACGCGTACCTGTAGACGCTGAGGGTGAGGCTCTCCGTGGCGACTCCGGGGCCCCCGCCTGTGAGGGCGTAGACCTTGTCGAAGAGCCTGAACGTGTCGATCAGCCTCAGTAGTGTCGCCACGAGTATGTACGGCCTTAGGAGGGGGATCACTATGTGCCTGTAGAGCTGCAGCCTCGACGCCCCGTCGACGAGCGCTGCCGCCTCGAGGTCCCGGGGCACGGTCTGGGCCCCGGCGTAGAGGAAGACGAAGACGAAGGGCGTCCACTGCCAGAGGTCGACCAGCACTATGCTGTTCATAGCCACGCGGGGGTCGCCCAGCCAGTTCACCGGCGGCAGGCCCAGGGCTTCGAGTATATTGTTTATGGCGCCGAACTCCGGGTGCAGGAGGGTCTTCCAGAAGGCGGTGACGACTATCGTCGGCAGCATCATTGGCAGGAGTATTATCGGGGCGACCTTCTCCCTGCCCCTGAACCCCTCCTTGAAGAGTAGGGCGAGGCCGAGGCCGAGGAGAACCTCCGAGGCTGTGGCGACAGCCATGAAGTACAGCGTGTTCCTAAGTGCCGCCGCGAAGAGGGGGTCACGTATCATCTTCGCAAAGTTTTCCGTGCCCCTCCACACGTACACTATTCTCCTATAGGTTATCCTAGTCTCGTGGAAGGAGAGGTAGACGTTGTAAACTATCGGGAAGAGCGTCAGGAAGGCGAGCACGAGCAGGGCGGGCGCCACCAGGAGCCAGCCCACCCACCTCTCGCTCCCCAAAACCCTTCACCTCCCAGGGGGTAGGAGAAAAAAGAGGCAGATTACAGGCGGGCCCCCTAGCCGCCCTTGAGTATAGCCCTCACCTCCTGGGCCGCCCCCTTGAGCGCGGCCTCGGGGCTCATCTGACCAGTGAACGCCTGATGCCAGTAGTTCGCCAAGGTGTCCTCTATGCGCTTCCACTGGGGGAGCCTCGGCCTCATCTTACTGTTCTCCAGGGCGCTCAGCTGGACCGGGTACCAGGGGTACTTGGCGACCACGTCGGGGTCCTGGTAGACGCTCTTCCTCGTCGGCGGCACGCCGGCCTCGAGGGCTAGCTTCTTCTGCATCTCCCTGCTCGTCACGAAGAGTATGAAGTCGAGCGCCTCCTTCTGGTGCCTGCTGCTCTTGGGTATGCCTAGGAGCCACGCCCCTATCATGGGCTTGCTTCCAGGCGGCACTATCACTTTCCACACCTTCGTGTCCAGGTTCGGCACCCAGCCGGGCCACACTATGCTCATGGCCGTGGCCTTGTTTGCGAGAGCCGCCTTGACCTCGGGGGAGTTAAAGTTCTCCGTACCCTCGGGCGCGTACCTCTTAAGCTCGAGTATGAAGTTGAACACCTGGACGGCCCTAGGCGTGTCGAGGTCCACGTTGCCCTCGTTGTCCACAACCTCGACGCCGCTGCCCCAGAATATCGGCAGCAGGTTGGTCACTATGGGGTTCCCCTTGGCCGCCCTGAAGACGTAGCCCGCGATGCCCTCCTTGTCGTGTATCACCTCTGCCGCGTGGAGCACGTCGTCCCACGTCTTCGGCTCCGGGAGCCCGTACTTTGCGAAGAGCTGCTTGTTGTATACGAAGAGCTGGACGTTGCCGACGTAGGGGATCGCGTAGAGCTTCCCCTTGTACCTGCACACGTTGACCGCGCTCCCGATGAAGTCGGGGTCGACTCCTCCCCTCTGCGCTAGTAGGCTGTCAAGCGGAACCAGGAGGCCCGAGGAGGCGAACTCGGGCAGCCAGGGGTCGTCCATCATCACCACGTCGTAGGCGCCTGTGGCCTGCACGACCTCCTGGGCCAGCTTCTCGTGGAGGCCCGCGTAGTCGAACTCTACCACCTCGACCTTTATGCCCGTCTTTGCCTCGTACTCTTTGGCGGCCAGTTTTAGGCCCTCGGAGTATGTTCCCTTCCTGGCGGCGACGACTATCTTCACCGCCTGGGAGGGGGCTGGCTTGTAGAGGAGGTAGGCGGCGCCTGCTATTATGAGCACGACCACTATGCTTACTATAAGGATAACCTTGGTGTTTGTCTCCATCAATAGGGCAGCCGGGTTTATGTTATATTAATATTATTGAAAAATAATATAGTTGGGTCAAGTGTTAGTATTCTTAAAAATTATGGCATTTCCCTTTAGCTTTCCTAACCACCGTAGCCGGGGAAGCTCTGCGGAGGCGCGGGGACATGGAACATGCTATCAGGAGGGTTAAACGTCACCTTCTCGACGAAGAACTCCCCCTCGTGGAAGCCCTCGCTGGTCGTTGTGTGCTGCCACCAGTACCTGAACTGGAGGGTGGCCGCGTCGAAGCATATCCTCTCCTCAACGTTCTTGCCCCCATCCGTGTACTGGGCGTGGAAGCAGTGCATGGCTACCCCATGTATGGTCTTCACGCCCTCGTAGGTGAACAGGTTCTTCTTCTCCTCCCACGTGTCCTTCCTATCGCCGGGGTTGCCGCCCGTGGATTCCTTCATGTTCTCGCCCATGTTCCCGGGCATCGTGAAGCACATCCACTTGTCCTGGGTCTGCTCGCTCCTCATGCACACCGTGTACTGCTTCCCTCCGAGGAAGCTGAAAAGGAACATCTCGCCGGTCATCTTCTGGCCCCTCACCGTGTACTCGCCCTTGATGTACTCCGACTCGTTGTCGCCCCTCCTAGCTATCTTCACGGTCCCCTTCGTTACGGAAAGGCCCTCCTTGGTCTTGGTCTTGAAGTTCAGCGTGCCCTCCATGTAGTAGGTGGTGCCCCTGAAGTTCCTCGCCACGAGGTCGCCGAAGCTGGGAGCCTGGCTTCCCTGCTGGCCCTGGCCTCCCTGTCCGCCCTGCTGGCCCTCACCGGTACCGCTCTGCCCTCCTTGTCCCTGGCCCGTGCCCTGTCCTTGCCCGCCCTGCTGTCCTCCTTGTCCCTGTCCTGCTCCCTGACCGCTTCCCTGCTGGCCGCCTTGCCCTCCCTGCCCGTGGCCTTGTCCACCCTGCTGTGCGGGCGGCGCCTGGGGCTGGCCCGGGGTCGAGGGCTTGCCCGTGTGCCCGCTCATGTAGAAGTATGCCCCGCCCGCGACCGCGACTAGGATCGCGACCACGCCTAGGGCTGCGATTATCTTCGGTTCCATTTCTTTTCAGGGGTAGGGGGCGTGGAGCGTATATAGGTGTTTGCTATTCACCATACGTTAACGCGAACATATATCATAGGTACATGATATTTGCCGGCCCTAAAGCGGGCATCGAAGCTAATTTAGCAACAACATGCGCGGGCGCACGGCCCCGCCCCGTAAGACAGATTAGACACGCGTCGACATATATTTACCAGGGTGGCGTTCGTGGACGACTTCTGGGAGATACTTAGAAAAATAGTCGAGGATATGATGAGGGGCGAGCTAGACCCCGAGAAGGCGCTCAACGCCAAGCTATTCTACTACGGATACTCCGTCACCACGGGCCCGGACGGCAAGCCCGTGATAAGGGAGTTCGGGAACATGCCGAGCCTCGTCGACGAGTCTAGCCTGGGCGAGGACATATTCGTCGAGGCAAGGGATCTAGGCGACGCGGTGGAGGTGCTAGCCGACGTGCACGGCTACACTCCCGAGGAGATAAGCGTAAGCGTCAACTCTGACCACAAGACGCTTGTCGTGCGCGCTGGGCCAAACGTTGAGCGCTTAGAGCTCCCCGCGAAGGTGGGCAAACTCCTAGAGAAGAGTTATAGGAACGGCACGCTGCGCCTCCTCTTCAAAAAGAAGAGGGGCCTCCTCTTCTAGGGAGGCATCAGGTGGACGCCCACCCTATCCTCCGCCTCCCCGCTCCTCAGCATGGATAGCGCGCGGCCAAGCTCCTCCATTATGGCTGAGGCGGTCACGCCGTCCACCCCATGCTTCTCAGCCGCGAGATCCCCCGCCAGCCCGTGGACGAAGACGCCCGTCCTAGCCGCCTCCAGGGGGTCTAGCCCGAGGCCCGCCATGGCCGGTATTGTGCCCGCCAGCACGTCCCCGCTCCCCGGCGTAGCCATGCCCGGGTTGCCTGTCGTGTTGACGTAGACGTCGCCGCCTGGGTATCCTATCAGCGTGTGGGCGCCCTTGAGGACTATCACCGCGCCCAGCCTGCGGCACCACTCCCTCAGCACGGAGACGCGGTCAGCCTTGATCTCCTCCACGTCGATGCCTGTGAGCCTGGACATCTCCCCCAGGTGCGGTGTGAGGATGGTTGGCGCCCCCCTGCCCTTCACGGCGTCCGGCTCGGCCGCCAAGGCGTAGAGCCCGTCCCCGTCCACCAGCAGGGGCTTGTCGACCCGCCTCATCACTTCTAGGGCCAGCTCCAGAGTCTCCTGTTCCCTGGAGAGGCCCGGCCCCACCACGACGAAGTCCGCCCGCTCAGCCAGCCCGAGTATCTCGTCGAGGGCGGAGAGCGCTATCGACCCGCTGCCCGTCTCCGGCATGGGCGCGTAGACGACCTCGCTCGCCCGTGCGCCCAGGAAGGGGACTATGCTGCCCGGCGTCGCGAGCACGGAGTAGCCGCCACCGGCCTTCAGGTAGCTCAGCGCCGCGAAGACGGGGGCGCCCAGGTATCTCCTGGCCCCGGCGACGAAGAGGGCGCGCCCGTAGTCGCCCTTATGCGTGTCCGGGCGCCTAGGGGGCGGCTGGCTCGGCTCGTTAACGTGCATCCTTATCTCCTCGTCGTCTAGGAGCGCCCTGGGGTAGGATATCGTCGCCACGTATACGTCGCCGCAGTACTCCGCGCCCGGGTAGAGGAGGCAGCCCGGCTTCGGGAGGCCGAAGGTGACCGTGTAGTCGGCCTTCACCGCCGCCCCCATTACCCGGCCGGTGTCGGCGTGCACGCCGCTCGGTATGTCGACGCTCACCACGGTGGCGCCCGCCTCCTTCAGGCCGTTTATATCCTCCACGGCCTTCCTGTACTTCCCGGCCACCTGCCTGTTGAGCCCTATCCCCAGCATGGCGTCCACGACCACGAGCGCCGGAGCGGTGAACCAGAGCGCGCCCATGCCCTCCTCGTAGTCGAGTGCCTCCACGCCCGCCGCCTCCAGCCTCTCCAGCTGACGCTTGGCGGCCCCCTTCATCCTGCCGCGGGAGCCGACCAGGAGCACCGTCACCTCCACGCCGAGGCTTGCCAGGTGCCTCGCGGCCGCGAGGCCGTCGCCGCCGTTGTTGCCGGAGCCCGCGAACACGGCTACGAGGCCGGGCTCGGTCTTAACGGCTACGAGGCGGGCCACCGCCGCGCCGGCGTTCTCCATCAGGAGGTCCTCCGTTAGGCCGTACTTCTCGACGGCCAGCGCGTCCAGCCTCCTAATGTCCTCTGCGGAAGCTACCCTCAACCCTCACCGCCATGATTATCTTCGCCTTCAGGGGTTATAACGCTCTCCTCCACGCTGATCGCCGCCACCGCCCAGTAGAAGACGAGGAGCAGCATCGCCCCCACGCCCACGGCCGCCAGCGCCGCCGACATGGGCCAGCCGAAGAGTATTCTCCCCCACACGGTGACCTGCGCCGTGGCCCTGCCAACCCTCACTATCCCCGCGTTCGTCCTGAAGGTGTAGTCCCTCGCGAGGTATGACACCTCCAGCGCCACCAGCGTCGCAGCGCCCCGTATCACTGCTAGCGCTGGGAAGCTGCCCAGCGCTGTCCCGACAAACGTCTCCAGGGCGGCCCCCACGCGCACCGGCACGAGGTTCCAAGAGGCCAGGAGCACGAAGATTGAGGCCCCCGCCAGTACGGCGCCGTAGGCCAGTATGATCAGCCCTGGCAGCCTTAGCGAGTCGAAGCCGGCCACCTCGACGGGGCGCTCGAAGGCGACTATATGGTAGGCTAACAGGCTGACCCGCCCCTCGACAGCTCCCCGGAACACAACTAGGGGCTGTTGGGCGAGCCACACCAGTGAGGCCCCGACGAGGGCCGCGTACGCCGCTACCGCCGCTGTGAGGGCCTTGAAGAGCTTTACCTCATCCAACTTTCACTCTGTAACGGTAGTTGCGGCCCCCGATATTATAGGTAACATCCACGTAAACGTACCTGTGGCGGGGCGGCGTGAAGATGGTCCTGCCGGAGGCCGGGATCTTCAGCACGTAGCTCTCCACGTTGAAGAGGCCCGGCGAGTCGGCCCACTCCACCCTCACCGTCACGTTTACAGGGACGGGGTTGGGATTCTCGAAGACTAGGCGGCCCCCAATCCTAGCGATCCTGAGAGGGAGGGGCGCTATACTTGCAATATACGTGCCGTCAAGCCTGCACGGCCTAACCCTTAGGGAGAGGGAGATTCGGAGCCTCATAGGCCCCTTCTCCACCGCGTCCCTCCACAGCTCCTCGGGGAGCTTGAAGCGGACACTGCTCTCGGTGACGTAGGCCTCGCACTCCCAGTTCCTGCCAGGCGGACTGAGCTCGTACAGCCTGCAGCTCCTAACCCCCTCTAGGTGCAGGCCGCTCAGCACGTAGTCCACCTCCCCCTCGAGCCCGCGTATAGTGATTTTCTTCAGGCTCGCCTTCGGCTCCTCGAAGGGCGGGGTCATCTCGCTGACCGAGAGCGGGGTTAGGAGCGTGAAGACCAGGGCTGAGAGTAGTAGTAGCACGAAGACCCTGAAGGCGAGGCTGCCCGGGATCATCCTCCCGTTGTAAAGCCAGAGATAGCCTGCTATCCCGAGCACTGCTAGCAGGGGCGGCAGCCACCCGTAGACGGGCACCCTTGCCGCAACCCTGTACCTGAGAAGCCTAGACGGCACGGGGGAGTCGAGGAGGCCCTTGCCGTCGCTCTTAGTGAAGGCGAGATGGCCGCGGTAGCCGGCAACCCTCCTGACAACGCAGTAGAAGGGCGTGGTGCACCAGACCCCCAGCTCCCCTACGCCGGGCCTCCCCGCCTCGGCTACTACCAGGTCTCCAGGCATGAGCGCGGGCTTCATCGAGGAGTCCGGTACCACCAGCACCATGAAGGGCGACGCGCCGAGCTTGCCCATTAGCAGGAAGGCTACCAGGGCGGCCAGCACGACGCCGCCCGCCTCGTTCACCAGCGGCTTAGCCGCGGACAGGCTTAGGCCTCTCCACATGCACTACACCACCCCTCAACCGGATGGGCTCTACAAGCCCCATCCTCAGCCTCGCGGCGAGAATCCTCCCTATCAGCCTCTTGCCGCAGCACGGGCATGGACACCTGTGCCCGGGGGGCGCCGGCAGTGTGACGTTTTCCGGTGGAGGATCCGTCACGTTGAGCTGTAGCGGGTATGTTACCGTGACTCCGTCGCCGAGCCTGTACTGGAAGGCCAGCGTCATGTTGAGGTAGCCGCCCGTGTTGAGGCTTGCGTCGAGGTGGAAGCGGAGCGACGTGTAGCCCGTGGGGGCCGGGCCGGCCTGGATCCAGCTCGTAGCGGTTCTCGAGGCGGAGCCGCTGGATATGACTATGGGGTCCGACTCGTAGCTGGACATGTTCACGAGCTTTATCGACGCGTTTGGGGTTCCGGAGTACGTGTAGCTTAGCAGGACAAGCCTTGCCTCGTAGGTCTGTCCGTCCGTGACGTTGGCGTCTATGAAAGTGTTAGTGTAATAGGGGTTGCTGAGCGTCGCGTAGAGCCTGAACTCGTCCACGAAGTAGTAGACCGTCCCCGAGCCGAACCAGGAGATGTGGTATGGCGTGGCCGCGAAGAAGAGTATGTAGGTCTTGCCGGGGGTCAGCGACGCGGAGACCGAGTAGGTCGAGGTCCTCCACGTCGAGGACGCGATGCCGCTGCTCTGCCAGACAGTCGTGCTGGACGAGGGGTCGTATAGGCCCACGGTATAGTACATGATGTAGAGCCCGTTGGTGCTATAGGCGAAGAGGGTTATCTCCACGCTATAGCTCGCCGAGGCGTTCGGCACGGTGACGTACTGGAGTAGGTAGGCGGTATCGCTCGTCCCGGTCATGTAGCCGTATATCCCCACGACGCCGTACCTGGTGGTGGATCCGTCGCTCACGCTAGCGTACCAGGCGGCGTTCGTGAGGTACGTGCCTGGGGAGAAGTACCATCCGTCCGGGTTGTCGTCGAAACCGCCGTTGTACTCTACCTCCCACGTGCCAGCCTGCGCCTTCGCCTTGACGAACGCGCTGGTAGCGTTGGGGCCAAGCGTCACATAGGTGTTGGATGTCCCGGGGTCGACGTATATTATCGGCGGCGCCACGGGGCTTATGCGCGCTGACAGCGGGTAATAGACGTAAAAGGAGGCGGCGGCGGAGGCCGCTACCACGGCAACAAGTAATGCCACATAGTATACTTCATACTTCTCCGCCGCCACCTCCATCACCCACCCGGCCACGGATATCCAATAATTATTGGAAAAATACGGTAGAAAAAAGAGACGTATTCAAGCAACCTGCCCAAACACGTCTTAAGGCGGCGTCTCAGTACTAGTGCTGTAAATCACCTGGAGCTGGGCGCTAGTGGCAGCTGGAAGCTGCACGCCCTCGGGTATCGTCATGTTGAAGTCCATCTGGAGGAGGTTTCCAGCCGGTAGTGTTATCGGGCCATAGGTACCCGTGGTTAGCAGGTCTATGGTCGTACCAGCGGTGTCGTTGAGCTTCAGCACGGCCTGACTGCCGGCGGGAAGGGTGGCCGGGCTGACTACCTTTATCCACACGTAGTAGGTGGTCGCGGTGTCCGTGTTGTGGATTAGGGTAATGTTCTTGTAGTAGGTTACCTGGTATGTCGGGTGAATAGTTATGGTGGCGCTGGTCTTGTTGGCGCCTATGGTGACGGTTATAGTGTTCCCGCCGAGATCCGCCTGGTTGGCGTTGCTGCCGGGGTCGAAGATTACCGGCGGGGCGACCGCGTTAATGTTAACGGTGAGGGGGTTGTAGACGAAGACGCTGGCTAGGGCCACGGTGGACGCTGCCGTCACAAGTACCAGGAGCACGACCATCTGCTTGAACTGCCTGTTCATGTCACACACCGTTCCAATTTTTCTCTTTGAATACGTGCACTCATACAGGCATATATATCTATCTTTCGGACAATACCTAGTCAAAAACAGCCCGCAAACATTTTATAGCTGCACGCGGGCCAAGATATAACCCTTTTTACACGGCCACGTAGTATCATACATGTGGCGGGCAAGGCCTATTCTATGCTACTACTCCTAGCGGCGCTGGCTGTACTGATCCTCGCTGCATACATGGCGTTCACCCCAAGGCGCGGCGCGGCCTTCGCCCCTCAGCTCAGGAATGGGCGGAGAATCAAGCTCGCCGTGGCCGGACTGGAGTCGGGGAGCATACCGAGGAGGTATACCTGCGACGGCGAGGACGTATCGCCGCCCATAGAGTGGGTTCCGCTCAGTGGCGTCTCCTCCTACCTCCTCCTGGTCTACGACCCCGACGCCCCAAAGGGGGTGTTCATACACTGGGTGCTCTACAATATACCCTCCAGCGTGCACAGCCTGCCAGAGGGGATCCCTCCGGCGCCCCTGACGAGGCTGGGCGTACAGGGGGTAAACGACTTCCACCGGCTCGGCTACGGGGGCCCGTGCCCGCCGCCGGGCCCGGAGCACCACTACCACTTCCTCCTAGTAGCCCTAGACAAGAGGCTCGACGTAAGGCCGGGCGCCGCGGCGGAGGAGGTCATCAGGGCCGCCGAGGGCCACGTCATAGGCTACGGCGAGGTTGTGCTCACCTACCGGCGCGGCTGAGCCCGGCGAGGAGGGCGGCCAGCTTCCTGGCAGCGTCCCTTACCCGTGGGCTCGGGGGGCCGGGGGCGAGCCTGCGGGCCTCGACAGCTATCCCGGCCACGTATACGGGGACGCCAAGTATGCGCTGGAGGAGGCTGGGAGGCGCCCTGTGGGTGGAGGCGAGCGGCGACGAGGCGTCGAGGCTCTCCGCGTCGTACACGAGTATAGTCCCTGGGGGAGCCTCTGCGAGCACCGCGTCGACCACTACCACGGCCTCGCTGCGCCTCCTCTTTAGGGGGCCGACAGCGTCGAGCAGGACGGCCGCCTCTACGGGGTCTAGGCCCCGCCTCCTAAGCTCCTCCGCCACGAGGATTCCCGCGGCGTCGTCGCCGAGCTCGGGGGAGCCCAGGCAGACCACTGTGAACCGCCTACCCGCTAATGTTCTTGCAAGTTTATCCCTCCAGCCCTGGCTTCCCACGTTATCCTCCACGGCTCCTCCCCGGGGCTAGGAGCTTCGCCTTGAGCCTAGGCACTATCCCGAGTTCGTCGTATATCACTATACCGTTTGCTATCTCCTCGACTAGGGGGGCGTTCTTCTCTGAGAGCCTGTAGACGTCTTTCGGCCTCAGCGGTATGGGCTCCACGCCGGCCTCTAAGAAGCCTATAAGCACGTCGAACCTCTCGAGCGGGTTTTCCGAAAACCTCTCCGAGACTATGACAACATCTATGTCGCTCCACACGTTGAAGTCCCCTCTAGCGGTGGAGCCCACGATGACCGCCGTCGCGGGGGCTAGCGCTCTCCTAGCCTTCTCCGCGAACCGGCGCGCCGCCTCTACCCTTTCTCTGAGCTCCTTCCTCCTCCTCTCAGCGACCTCCACACCTCCTCGACCCTCTCCACAACTCTTCCTGCTCGCCTCACCGCGTCCTCGGCTTCTCTACGCGTATAGTACTCGTAGGGGCTCCCCTCAGCCCAGGCATCAGTATACCTAGGAGCGGTGTAGTACTTGTCGAGAACAGCTAGATCCTCCCAGAGATCCTTTAGGCCTGGTAGGCCCCCAGCGAGCTTTATGAGAGAGTACCCGTATGCGGGGCTCCCTGTCCCCCCAGAGGAGCGCCTTAACTGCATACTCGGCCGCCTGATGGGACTTGAAGCATGCCCACGCGTAGAAGCCTCCCTCGAGGTCGTTCTCGGCCGAGAGGAGGGTGTGCTTAGCCATCTTCATCCATCTCCCATACTCCTCATTCGTCGAGTAGAGGCAAATCTCCCCCCATAGTACCGCCTCCTCCGGCTATAAAGCCTCCCCCGGGCGGCTACCAGGGGAGGTCTATCGAGTCGAGATCCTCCGAGAGGAGGGGCCTCGCCAGCTCCCTCACATAGTCGGGGAGGAGCGGCATGTAGCGCCTATACCTGTAGTCGCCCAGCACTATAACCGCCTTGTCCCGCGGGCTCCTGAGCGCCCTGCCGAGGGCCTGGGATGCCCTGCGCAGCGCCGGTATTATGTACGCGTAGAGGCGGCCCTTTTCCTCCCCGTAGAGCCTCTCATAGTACTCTATGTATAGCCTCGTCTTCACGGTGGGCCTGTCGAAGGGTATACCCGCCAGGAACACCGCCATGAGCTCCTCCCCAGGGAAGTCGGCGCCCTCCGCGAACCTCCCGCCCATGGGGGCCACGAGGAGGCCGCGGCCCTCCCTGGCAGCCTCCTTGAAGCCCCGGAGCACGCGGCCCGCCTCCACGCCGCTCATCCCCCTCCTCTCCTCGAAGACCATGTAGCCGAGCTTCTCCGCAGCCCCGGCTAGGCCGGCGGCCATTAGCCTGGCCTGCACCCTGTAGCTCGCGGTGAAGACGGCGGTGTTCCTCCTAACCCTCCCGAGGAGCCTTGCTATAGCGTCGACGTAGCGGGCCGCCATCTCCTCGTCCAGCTCCTCCCCCCTAGTTGAGAGGTCCCGTGTCAGGTAGACGCGGGCGTTGGCCTCGTCGTAGAGGCTTGGAACCCTTATCGCCACGTAGTTCGTGACGCCCACCGTCTCCGCGAAGGCGTCGACGGGCTCCAGGGTGCCGGACATGAATATGACGCGCCTGAAAATCCTCCACCTCGGGGCGAGCACCTCCGCGCTCCTCATGTCCCACAGGCTGAGCTGGACGCGCTCGCCCGGCTTCTCGGCTATGAAGGCTATGCCGTCCTCGCCCTCGAGCTCGAGGGCCCTGAGGAAGAACTGGGACATGTGGTACAGGCTGCTCCTCGGCCTCTCCCCCCGGGCGAGGCGCGCCCTGCGCACGGCCTCCCCGCTCTCCTCCGCCTTCTCGAGTAGGCGGAAGTAGCCCTCCGGCAGCAGCTCGCTGGGCGTAAATGTGTCGGCGTCGTCGGGGCCGAGGCCGGAGTACCTGTCCCTGACCTCGTCGAGGACGTGGAGGGCCAGCGCCTCGCTCTCGTCGTCCCCGAGCTCGTGGGCCTCGGCCGCGGCCCGCTCCAGGGTGCCCTCGGTTATCGTGTCACTCTCAAGGTTGAGGTTCTGGAGGTTGTGCGCCTCGTCGACGACGAGTATGGACTCGCTGTATGGGAAGAGGCGGCGTATGCTCCACTCAAACCTCCTGCTCACGACGTAGTTATAGCTCAGCGCAACCAGCTGGGCGGCCGCGAGCAGCTCCCTCTGCGCGTAGTAGGGGCAGACGCCCTGCGCCCTGGAGAGCTCGTAGACGTCGCTGTAGGTGAGGGCTCCCCGCTCCTCGAAGGGCGCCGGGTCGAAGCGCTCCTTGAACGCCTTGTAGTAGGGGCACCTCCGCCTCTCCCTGCTGCATATATAGCTGACCTCGCTGTAGTCGAGGCCCCTGCCATACCTCTCCGCGAGGAGGCACATGTCCCTCTTACCCCTGTAGCTGAGCGCCAGGAAGCTCACCCCGAGCCTCTCCGCGAACACCCTGAGCTCCTCGACAGGCCTGTCCGTCTCGCTCCCAGTCCTCACCGCCCAGACGACCCTGTAGCCCCTCCTCATGTACGGTATCAGCGCCGCCAGGACCACCGGGGTCTTCCCGAAGCCCGTCGGCGCGTGGAGGAGCACGTTGCCCCTCCTCAGGGCCCTGGCTATCTCCCGGGCAACCTCTACCTGGTGAGGCCTAGGCCTGTAGGGCAGCCTTATCTCCACGCCGCTATAACTCACAGGGTAGAGGCGAGTAGAGGGATAAAAAGCCTAGCCGCCGGCTAGAAGACCCTCTCCAAGTACCCGTCGAAGTCCCTGTCATTCGACACTATCCTCCCGCAGCCGTTCCTCAGGGCCACGGCCAGGTGCAACGCGTCCTCGAAGTCGAGGCCGCCCAGGTAGCTGAGCGCGTCCCAGAAGTCCCGTGGCTCAAGCCCCACAACCCTTATCCCCGTCGACGAGACGGCCTCCAGAACCCCCTCCACGAAGCCGGGGTCGCGTAGACTACCGCCGGAGAGCCGGGCGACGACCACCGCGGTCTCCCAGAGGGCGTAGGTGGAGGTCATGTACATCCGCGGCTCCTCCTCGACCCTCCTGATCCACTCCAGGGCCCGTGGGCCGAACTCGGGGTCGCCCAGGAGCCAGTACACGAACACGTTCACGTCGACGTACGCTCTCGCCGCCAAGCCTCCTCCACCGCCTCTCCTATAACCCTGTCGATGTCGCGGGGGACTCGGCGGGCAGGCCTGAAGGCCCCGTAGAATCGGTCCGCCGCGGAGCCGAGGGGCTCGAGGACTATCCTCCCATCCCTGTAGGAAACCTTGAACCTCTTCACGCCGCGCAGCATCTCCCTTATCCTCCGCGGTATTGTTACCCTGCCCTTAGCGTCCAGGGTGACGACGTCCATTATCCCACTAATTGATTATATCCCACTGTGGGTATTTCAGAGTATCCTCGCCCAGGATATATACGCGCGCCGCCTATCTAACCTGACAGGGAATGACCCGCGGGATATACGGCGAGCTAGCCGTCAGGCTGGCCCGCCGCTACAAGGGCAAGGTAGCGCTCTACCCGTCCGTGCCCGTAAAGCACCTCCAGGACTTCTCCGTCTGGTACACCCCCGGCGTCGCGGAGGTGTCCCGGCGGATAGCCGAAGACCCGGAGGAGAGCTTCGAGCTCACGGGCAGGTGGAACACCATAGCGATAGTCACTGACGGCACCAGGGTCCTCGGGCTGGGGGACGTCGGCCCCGAGGCGGCCCTAGCCGTGATGGAGGGGAAGGCCCTCCTCTTCCGCTACCTCGGAGGGGTCAACGCCTACCCCCTGCCGGTGGCGGAGAGGAGCGTCGAGGGGATAGAGAGGGTGGTTAAGGCCCTGGCCCCCGCGCTGGGCGGCGTAAACCTAGAGGACATAGAGTCGCCGAAGTGCTTCCGCCTACTAGACACGCTCAGGGAGGAGATGGAGATACCCGTCTGGCACGACGACCAGCAGGGCACAGCGGGCGCCGTGCTAGCGGCGCTCTTCAACGCGCTCAAGCTCGTGGGCAAGAGGCTCGGCGAGGTCTCGATAGCCATGGTGGGGGCGGGGGCCGCCAACGTGGCGACGCTGCGCCTACTCCTTGAGGCCGGGGCCGACCCCGAGAAGATATACGTCTCCGACAGCAGGGGGATACTCCACAGGGGGAGGCCCGACCTGGAGGAGCTCAGGGAGAAGAACCCCTGGAAGTACTGGATAGCCACACACACCAACGGGGAGGGCAGGAGCGGCGGCATACCCGAGGCGATGAGGGGCGCCGACGTTCTGATAGCCGCCTCCAGGCCCAAGCCGGGCCTCATAAGGAAGGAGTGGGTACGCCTCATGGCCGACAGGCCCATAGTCTTCGCGCTCGCCAACCCGGATCCGGAGATATGGCCCAGCGACGCAGAGGAGGCCGGGGCCGCGGTCGTCGCCACGGGGAGGAGCGACTTCCCGAACCAGGTGAACAACAGCCTGGTCTTCCCCGGCGTCTTCCGCGGAGCCCTCGACTCCAGGGCCAGGAAGATAACCGACGGCATGGTTGTCGAGGCGGCCCGCGAGCTCGCCAGCTACGCCGAGGAGAAGGGGCTCCGCAGGGACTACATCATACCCCGCATGTCCGACTGGGACGTCTACCCCAGGGTCGCCGCGGCGGTCGCCGCCAAAGCCGCCGAGGAGGGCGTCGCCAGGAAGCCGAGGAGCAGGGAGGAGGAGCTCCGCGTGGCGGCCGAGATAATAGAGGCGGCCCGCCGGGGCCTCTCAGCCCTCATGGAGTCCAGCGTGGTCACCGACGCGCCCGAGCTCGAAGAGGTGAGGAGGTAGTGCACGTAGCGGTCATAGGCACGGGCAGGGTGGGCGCAACCCTCGCCTACACGCTCGCCCACAGGGACTTCGTAGACGAGATAAGCCTCGCGGACGTCGCGCCCGGCGTCGCCGCGGCCGTCAGGGAGGAGCTGCTCCACAGCCTAGCCGTGGAGGGGAGGGACGTGAGGGTGCACGCCTACGAGGACGCAGCCCTAGTCGAGGGGGCCGATGTGGTCGTCGTGACCGCCGGCAAGCCCAGGAGGCCGGACATGTCGAGGCGCGACCTTGCTGCCGTGAACGCGAGGATTATAAGGGCTATAGCCGAGGCCGTGTACCCCAGGAACCCGGAGGCCTGGTACCTCATAGTAACGAACCCGGTAGACGCGATGGCCGCCCTCTTCCACCACTACACGGCCAGCCCAAGGGTCCTGGGCAGCGGGACGCAGCTCGACACCGCGAGGCTCCGGGCAGCCCTCGCAGACCTCCTCGGCGTACCCGTCTCCAGGGTCGAGGCCTACGTCGCCGGCGAGCACGGGCCGAGGAGCGTCTTCCTGTGGAGCATGGCCCGCGTAGACGGGGCCCCGCTCGACGCCTACCTCGAGGCGAGGGGCTACAGGCTGGGCAGGGCCGCCCTGGAGGACGCCGTGAGGGAGTCCGCGCGGCGCATAATAGCCCGCATAGGGGGCACGATCTACGGCCCCGCCCGAGTCTTCACGTGGCTCGTCGAGGCGATAGCCAGGGGCACGCCCAGGCTCACCACCGTGTCGGCGCCCTTCCCAGTCCCCGGGGCCGGCGAGACAACATACGTGAGCACGCCCCGCGTCCTCGCCAGAGGCATCGTAGCGGACCTCTACGAGCGGCTTACCGGGGAGGAGAAGGAGGCGATAGCCGAGGCGGCCAAGGAGGTGTACGCGACCTACCTGGCGGCCCTCGAGGCGGCGGAGGCCGAGGGCGCACGCTGAGTATCTACACCTTATTTTATATAGTTAAATTAAACCCGTTTATCCAAGCCATACTCCAGGGACGAGTCCATACCACTTGCACGCGCCAAGCACAGCCCTGGGCCCCCTTAGATCTTAGCGGCATAGCTATTCCTCAACCCCCTGTCTGAAGGCTAGCTCCACGGCCTTCTCAACGTGCAGCTCAACGGTGTCGTACAGCGGGACGCCGACGTCAACGCCCCTCATCAGCAGGGGCAGCTCCGTGCAGGCCAGCAGGACGCCCTGGGCGCCCCTATCGGCTAGGCCCCTGGCTATCTCCGCGACCCTCTCCCTGGCCTCCTCGCTGAAGACGCCCCTGACGAGCTCGCGGAATATTATCCCGTCGACCTCCTCCCTCTCACGGGGCCCGGGCACCACGACCTCTACCCCGTGGCGGGCCAGCCTCTCCCTATAGAACCCGGCCTCCATGGTAGCCTTGGTGCCCAGCAGTCCTACGACCCTGACCCCGTCGGCCAGGAGCCTCTCAGCCGCCGCGTCGGCTATGTGTATAAACGGTATCCCGCCCGCAGAGGCCACGCGGTCAAAGTACATGTGGAGCGTGTTGGCGCATATCAGCCCCATCTCCGCCCCCGCGGCGGCCAGGCTGCGGGCAGCCTCCTCCAGCACACGGGCGGCCCCCTCCCTGTCCCCCCTAGCGTGGAGGCTCCTTATCTCGGCAAGGTCGACGTTGTAGAGCACAAGCCTGGCGGAGTGGCCCGGGCCGAGCCTCTCCTCCACCGCCATGTTTATCAGCCTATAGTAGTCCAGGGTGGAGTGCCAGCTCACACCACCTATAAGGCCCAGCGTCTTCACGCATCACACTACCCCACTCCCCCTTTTAAGAAGCCCGCTACCACCAGGGACTTACTGGAAAAACTCCGTGAGCCTCCTCTCCCTCCTAGGCGGGAAAGCCGGGCTGCACCGCGCCCCCAGCTCCCTGCACGCCGCCTCGACTCTCCCGGCCACAAGCCTCCTCCACGAAATGCTCTTGGCGCGGCGGAGAGAGTCCCCCGGGAGGCCGGCCGCGGCCAGCCTATCAGCAACGCCCGGCTTAAGCCTGAGGTAGTCGTACAACACCTCCGCCCCCGCCTCCGCGGCCGCGGCCACCACGCCCCTTATCGACTCGGGGTCGTCGTTAACCCCGGGGACTATGGGCCCCAGGAACACCCACGTCTCCAGCCCCTCCCCCGCTATCCTCCTCAAGGCCTCGACCCTCCTATAGGGCGGAGGGGCGCCCGGCTCTAGGAGGGAGGCCTTCTCCACGCTCAGCGTGGTCACGGTGAAGCCCACGTCGACTGCCTCTGGGCGGCCCGTCAGCACGTCGAGGTCCCTGAGCACAAGGTCGCTCTTGGTCTGGACGCTCACGTGGAAGCCGTGGCCAAGGAGTATCTCCAGCGCGCCCCGCGTGAGCCGCTCCCTGGCCTCCACCGGCTGGTAGGGATCCGTCACCGTGGCCACGCCCACTATGCCCCGCCTCTTCGCAGCAGCCTCCCTCTCCAGAACCTCCAGAAGGTTCTCCTTGACGTACACGACGCGCCCCCACTCCTCCGCCACCTCCCTGATCCTCGTGTACAGCGGCGCGTAGCAGTACCTGCAGGCGTGCTCGCATCCCACATAGGGGTTCACCGCGTAGTCGAGGTCCGGGAGGCCGGACCTCTGGAGCGCCGAGCGAACCCTCACCCTAACGTACCTGGCCACCCGGGGTCACCCACTCGGTTATCCTGCGCTGACCCAGCTCCTCCCTGAGAAGCCTGGAGTGCCTGACCCAGTCCCGGGGCCCGAGCCTCGTGTGCAGCGAGAGGAAGCGCACCGCGTCCCACGCGTCGGACGCCCTATACGGGGCCTCCCGGAAGAGCCTCCTCACGTGCTCCCTGACGAACCACACCCCGATCGGGGTGTAGAAGCCCTCGTATATCTCCCTGACTACTAGGACGCGGGCCTGCCTGCCCAGCCGCGCGAGGTGCTCGGCCGCGGCGAGCCTAGCGGCGTAGTAGCAGCCGCCCAGGGAGGCGTAGCTGCTCCGCCCCCTGTAGCCCTCCCAGTCCCCCTCCACCTCCAGCCTCCCCGTGGGGTTCCACGCCGTGTGGGGGTACCAGGCCTCTATCCACTCGTAGCCCCAGGGCCCCGGGAAGAGTATGGCCGCGAACACGTTCCTCACAGCCCTGTGGACATACACCAGTATCTCGCCCAGCTCGGGCATGCCCCTCACCCTCCCCAGGAGGCTCCTCGACACCACGTCGTCTACCGCGGTTATAGACCACCTAGTAGGCACTAGCCGCCTGCGACGGCCAGCCCCCAGGGCCCCCACCGAGAGAGCCCTAGCTATCCTCGACACGGGGACGCCCCTCTCGTAAAGGTAAACGATGGCCTCCCCAGCCCCCATGTCGACGTCCCCATACGCCCTCTCCAGCGCCCTCCCTAGCCTGGGCTCCCCGGCCACCCTGAACTCCTCCATGGGCGCGCCCGGCCCCAGCGGCGGCACGTGCTCGTCGAACAGGAGGCCCCGCGGCCTCCCCCTCAGCCTCGCCTCGAGCTCCACAGGCCTCTCGCTCAGCGCCACGAGGCGCAGCTCCTCCAGCCACCTCTCCCGGGGCCTCCGGACGTCGGCTAGCCTGTACCCCCTGATGAGGGAGAGCCTCATCGAGAGGACATCCTCCACCGGGAGCCCGGCCCATGCCTCCGGGTAGTCGTACATGCTCGTATCCCCGGTAACCGGGGGCGCCAGCGCGGCGACCCTGACCCTGGGGTAGCCGCTACGCCCCACGAACACGGAGGGCGGGCTAGAGCCGTAGAGCTCGTCCCCCGCCGCCGTGGCCACGCGGAGGGCCCGCCTCCTAACCAGGAGGGGGCAGTACGCCCTCCCGCATAGCATCTTGGCGCCCCTGCAGCGGAGGCAGAGCCCGGGCTGGACGTCCAGCATCTTCCCTGTTAGGGGCTGGGTGCTCGGGGGATATTTCTCAACCGGAGAGAACGGTGAAAGTAAAGCCCCGGATATAATCCATTAAATAATGAGTCAATAGAAAATAGTTAGGTATAAAAACAAGGGGGAAGCCTAGTAGGCCGCAAGCTCACCCCTCCGCTTAAGGTTCTCCTCAACCCTCCTCAGAGTCCACGTCCCCACGGCTAGGAGCGCGGCGGCGACCCCTGCGGCGAGGAGCCACTCCAGGAGCGGCGGCAGGATGGTCGCGGCTCCCATCGCCTCGTGCCTGACGAGGTCGGCTATATAGGTGTAGGGCGAGGCGTAGACGACCGCTCTGAAGGGCTCGGGCACCGTGCTCGGCGGGTAGAATATAGCGCTCGACCCGAGTATTATGAACTGCACCACGTTGTTTAGCGGGCCCACGTTCTTGAAGCGTAGCACCAGGGCGCCGTAGCCCAGCCCGAGGCCCGCGGAGATCAGTAGGCCCAGCGTCAGGGCCGCCGCGACGCCCAGGGGGCTGTGGAGGAGCAGGGGGGTTGAGAAGAGCGCCGTGAAGACGAGCGCCGTGTATGCTGTGTCTATGCCTAGGGAGAGGAGCGCGCTGAACAGCCTCCTCGCGAAGAGCACCGCCCTGCTGGCGTTCGTGAGGAAGAGCACCTCTATTGTCCCGGCCTCCTGCTCCCACCTTATGGCGTTGCCGAAGCTCCACACAGCCGCGCTCACGACAGTCCACAGCACCATGGCCCAGAAGAGGAAGTTCAGGGTCTCCGGGCTCCCCCACATGCTCTTCGGCATGAAGAGGAGCGCCGGCAGTATGAAGACTATAAGCCATATCGGCGTCGTCAACACGTCGGCCACTATCCAGGCAGGGTAGCGGAAGTACAGGGTGAGCCCTATCCTGGCCGAGGCCTCGAGCTCGAGGAGCCACGCGGCGGCACCCCTGAGGATCCTAGCACCCATCCCGGCCACCTCAGTACTTGCTGAGCTCCCCCGTTCGCCTCGCATTGTCCTCCCACCTCCTATACGTGGCCCAGCCGGCCGCCAGGTAGGCGACGCTGAGCACGGCGAGCAGCGCCACCTTCTGCATGGCGTCGGGGGGCAGCGTGGCCCTAGCCACTATGTCCTTGAGGAGCTGGGCGGCGTGGCTCGTCGGAACCAGGGCGGCTATCTCCCTGACTATCCTCGGGAAAAGCTCCAGGGGGTAGTAGAAGCCGGAGAGCAGCGTTATCACCGAGTTGACCGTGTTTATCACCGCCCAAACCTCCTTGAACCTCACCGTTAGCGCAGCCAGCACGAGCCCTATGCCGACCAGGGGGAGCAGGGAGAGGAACAATATGCCGCCAGCCGCGAGCCACTCCAGGGGGCTCAGGAGGCCCCCCTCCACGGCCACGAGGGGCGCTATGTCGGCGGCGAACATCGCGGTCATGAGCAGGCCCATGGGGAGCGAGTGGTAGAGCCAGAGCAGCGCCATGTTGTTGGGCGTGAGGTAGTGTAGCTCGAAGGTTCCTATCATCTGCTCCTCCCTTATCGCGCTCCCAGTGTTCTCTATGATTATCATCGCGGCCAGCATCATCGCCCCTCCGAGAACCATGTAGAGGAAGGGGTTCTTCACGCCCGTGTTGGCGGCGAAGTTCCTCGCCGCCGAGGGGCCGCCGAGCGCGTAGCCTATCCCCATAAAGACGCCGCCCAGCATGTACGGCATCACGAGTATCATGACCAGGCTGCCCACGTAGCGGCTCATAATCCTATAGCTCTTGTAGAAGACGCCCCTAACTACGAGCAGCTGCCCCGCCCCCGCCTTCCTCGCCGGCAAGCCTCTCACCCGTAAGGTACACGAACACGTCCTCGAGCGTGGGCTCGAGACTCCTAATCGCGACCACCTTCACCCTCTCCTCCACAAGCCTCTCAAGTATCCCTGGAATGACGTCCTCGCCCTCGGCGACGACCCTTATCTCCCCCCTGCCCGACACCGGGTCCCTCACCCTGACAGCCACGTTGAGCACTCCGGGCAGCGACCTCAGCGCCGCGGCGGCGCTGCCGTCCAGGCCGACCGCCTCGACCTCTATGGCTGTGTGCTCCGCTACCATGGCCTTGAGCTCGCTTGGGGTGCCGTAGGCTATCACCCTGCCCTTATTTATGATGGCTATGTGGTCGCTGAGCGCGTCCGCCTCCCACATGTTGTGGGTGGTGAGCAGAATCGTCTTCCCGTCTCCGCGGAGCTTCATCACGACCTCCCTTATCTTCCTCGCGGAGTTGGGGTCCAGGCCTATTGTGGGCTCGTCGAGGAAGACTATGGGCGGGTCGTGGAGGAGGGCGCGGGCGAAGTTGAGCTTGCTCTTCATACCCGTGCTGTACTCCTCCACGAGCCTGTCCGCGTCCTCCTCGAGGCCGACTAGTGCGAGGAGCTCGTCGACCCTGTCCTTGGCCCAGGAGGGGTCGAGGTGGTAGAGGTGCGCGAAGTATATGAGGTTCTCCCTGCCGGTGAGCTTCCAGTAGAAGCCCCTGTCGCTGTAGAGGCTCACGCCTATGAGCTCCCTGACCCTCGCGGCCTCCTTGACGACGTGGTGGCCCTCCACCCAGGCGTCGCCGCCGTCGGGTATGAGGAGGGTTGAGAGTATCTTTATCGTCGTCGTCTTCCCGGCGCCGTTGGGGCCGAGGAGGCCGAATATCTCGCCCCGGTATATGTTGAAGGAGACGCCCCTGAGCGCCTCCACGACCTTCCTCCTAGTCCTTATTAGGCCGAGCCTCTCCTTGGTTACGTAGGTTTTCCGGAGGCCCTCGGCCCTCACGGATACCTCAGACTTCATCACAATATGGTTAATTCAGCTTACATATAAGCTTTAAGTTATACATGTACGTTCTGCTTCACCTATACAGCGGGAAACAAATATATATCGGCAATCGATATCGACTATCGATAACCATGCACAGGTACCTCAAATACTTTGCTAGAAACCCCCTGCGGACAATAGTGCTACACCTCCTCAAGAGGAGGCCCATGAGCGGGATAGAGGTGATAAAGGAGATAGAGCGCATGAGCCTAGGCACCTGGAGGCCGAGCCCCGGCGCCATATACCCCCTGCTCCGGGGCCTCGAGGAGGACGGCCTCGTAACCCACGTGGAGGAGAAGGGGCGCAAGATATACAGGCTCACGGATAAGGGGGAGAGGGAGGCCAGCATAGCCGGCTTCGTATTCCCCCCTCTAGACCTGCCAGACGTCGTCGACATACTGGACGGCTACGTGGACTACCTCTTCGACTACGTCGCCGTGAACGGCCCGCTACCGGAGGAGCTCTCCACAAGGCTCGCGGACATCGCCAAGAGGCTCGCGGAGATAGCGGGTGAGAGGAGATGAGGCGCCTAGCCGTAGCCCTTATTGCCGTGCTCCTAGTGGCGGGCCTCGTGGCCGTGGCTGCGCAGCCGCTCCCGACGCCCAGGGGGGCCAGCGCGCCGCCGTCCGCCGAGGACTACGCCTTCACCGTGGAGTATGCCAGGTGGGTTGAGAGGCAGGGCAACCTGAGCGTGCTGGAGGTGGCTGTGAGCTACTACGGCCGCAACGTGCTCCTAGACAGCGTGGCCAGCCTGGAGCCGGGCTGCAACGCGTCCGTGGTCTCGAGGCAGCCGGTGGTTCTCGGGAGCTGGCCGAGCGGGGCCCGGAAGATAATACGCTTCACGGTCAACACGACGGGCGTGGAGGGCCGCTGCTGGGGCACGATCGCTGTGAAGTGGGACAGGGAGTGGGACCCCGTCAAGGAGAAGGTGGTGCTGCCCTCGGTGAACTTTAGGAGGCTCAAGGTGGACATGTCCTACTGCGGCTCGCCCCAGGTCTCGGTGAGGGTTGAGCCGGCCACCCTATACATGGGCAGGGCTAACACGCTGCACATAGTGGTGGCGAACACGGGCGGCTCCGTGATAAGGGACCTCGACGTCAGGGTGGAGGTTCAGGGGGCGAGCGTGCTCGACGCCAACTACCCCGTAGAGGTCAAGGCATCCGTGCTCGGGCCAGGCGGGGAGAAGGGCTTCACGCTACGCATAGTGCCGACGTCGCCTAGCCCCGTGCTGACGTTCAGGGCAAGCTACACGGACTGCGTGGGCGACGAGGAGACGAGCGTCACCGTGGTGCCGCTGAACGCGCTGAGGGGGCAGGCGGTTATGGTCTCCCCTGTTCAGGGGAGGGTCGAGGCCGGGTCTACGAGCAGCGTAGAGGTCAAGGTGCTCAACCTAGGCTCGGTGAGCCTCGGCGACGCGAAGATAGCGCTCTCGGCCCAGGGCGCCGGCGTGGTCGTCGAGCCCCAGCTAGTCTCCCTCGGCGACGTAGAGCCGGGCGGGGAGAGGGGCTTCACGATAACAGTCGCGGTCCCGGCGACGGCCATAGGAAGCATACCCGTGACCTACACCCTGAGCTACAAGACGCCCGACGGCGGAGTGGTCACGCTCGGCGGAAGCTTCACCCTCTTCGTGGTCCAGAAGGGCCAGGTATACGTGACCTCCGTCGACACGGTGCCCGAGGAGCCCTCCGTGGGCGGCACGCTCGTGCTCTCAGTGAACCTCGTGAACGACGGCAGCGCCCCCGTCTACGGGGTAAACGTGACCGCCTCGGCCGACGAGGGGCTGGAGCCGCTCCGCAGCACCTACAGCTTCCTGGGCCGCCTGGAGCCCCAGGCCCTCACAAGCGTGCCCTTCTCCTATAGGGTCAAGGCGCCCGGGGAGCACAGCGTCGCCTTCGAGGTGCACTACAGGGACGCCTACGGGGTGGAGCACGTGGTCAAACGCGTCGTCACCGTCAGGGCCGTGGCCTCATCGGCGGCCGGGCAGGGAGGCGGGCAGCAGGAGGCTTCGAATGGCTACGGGCGGCTCTGGCCGGCGCTGCTAGCCGCGGCCCTGGCGGTCGTGGTCGTCGCAGTGCTGGTGGCGCGTAGGAGGGTGAAGAGGAGTTGAGGCCCTCCGACTACGTCTACCTCGCCTTCACTAGCCTGAAGGAGAAGAGGGGGCGCGCCCTGGGCGCCGTGCTGGGGGTAACCATAGCCGTCGTGGCCCTCTCCATGGCGCTCGGCGTGGGCGAGAGCTTCCAGCAGGTCTTCGTCACCGAGCTCCAGAAGACCCTCATGGCTAACAGCATACTCGTCACCCCCGGCTCCACGGGTACGCTCACCGACGCGGACATAGCCTACCTGAAGAGGATCCCGGGCGTCGCGGACGTCTTCGGGATAGCGATATCCCAGGGCAGGGTGTACACCGAGGAGGGGGCTAAGGGCGTGATAATAGTCGGCATAGACCCGCGCTGGCTCCCCTACTACCTAGGCGTGTCGAGCGTGAGGGCGGCGCTGGCAGCCGGCGACCCCACGCCCAGGGGCCTCGGCGTGCTGGTCAGCTACCAGATGTGGATGGACACTAAGACTGGGAGGAGGCTGCTCGACGTCGGGTCGACGCTCCCCGTGCAGCTGCCCCGCGGCAAGAGCGTGACCTTCTACGTCGTCGGCCTACTGGAGGAGACGAGCGGGTTCAGGATGGGGCCTGGCGTGGAGAACAGGTACATATACATGGACCCGGAGGCGTACTTCCGCTACATAGCGGGGGGCAGGAGGAGCTACACCTTCATAGTGGTCGTCGTGGGCGACCTACAGCACCTGGACAGGATAACGGAGCAGGTCAGGGCTATAGCCCCGCCTGGCAGCAGGGTGTTCAGCCCAGCGGCGATGGCTAGGCAGATGACGATGTTCGTATTCGCGCTCCAGGCCTTCATGGCGGTGGTGTCGGCTGTGGGCATGGGTATAACGGCGATGTGGATATTCGACAGCATGACCATAAGCGTGGTTCAGAGGACGAAGGAGATAGGCATACTGAAGGCGCTCGGCTACACGAGCGGGGACATACTTGTACTCTTCCTCATGGAGGCGGCCATAATATCGGCGATAGGAGCGGGGCTAGGAGTCGCCCTCTCCGCCGTGGCGGCGAGGATAGTGTACCTGCCGGTGTTCTCCCTGAAGCTGCACCCCAGCTTCACCCCCGGGATAGCCCTGATATCGGCGGGCCTTCCCTTCCTGAGCGACGTGGCGGCCGCGTTCATACCGTCTAAGAGGGCCGCGGGCCTAAACCCGGTGGAGGCGTTGCGCTATGAGTGAGGACTTCATAGTGCTCGAGGACGTGTGGAAGGTGTACGGCGGTGACTCCTACACGGTACAGGCGGTCAGGGGGGTCTCGCTGAGGATCAGGAGGGGCGAGTTCGTGGCCATAGTGGGGCCCAGCGGGAGCGGGAAGAGCACGCTGATGCACCTCATAGGCGGCCTCGACAGGCCGACGAGGGGCCGCATAGTCGTCGACGGGCTCGACATAACATCGCTGAGGAGCGACAGGGAGCTGAGCAGGTACAGGAACCGCACCATAGGCTTCGTCTTCCAGATGTTCTACCTAGTCCCGAGGCTAACGGCGCTGCAGAACGTCGAGCTGCCCCTGATAGCTAGGGGGGTGCCGAAGTCTGAGAGGAGGAGGCGCGCCGCCGAGGCTCTCCGCCGGGTCGGCCTCGCGGGGAAGGAGGACAAGTTCCCGAACCAGATGAGCGGCGGAGAGCAGCAGCGCGTAGCCATAGCGAGGGCCATAGTGGGGGAGCCAAAGCTCCTACTCGCAGACGAGCCAACCGGGAACCTGGACGCGAGGACGAGCGAGGTGATAATGGAGCTATTCGAGGAGCTCAACAGGGAGGGGATGACTATCGTGATGGTAACCCACAACCTGGAGCTCATATGGAGGTGCCACCGCGTCGCCCACATGCGCGACGGAAGGCTGCTAGGCGTCTACACGAGGGACAGGTACAGCGAGCTCATAGAGAGCTTCGCGAAGGGCCTGCAGGGCGCCGGGGGCGCGTAAAAATATACCATATTTTTCTTTTCTATTTTCCCCGTGTTTCTACCGGCCGCTGCGGAGAGGCGGCTACCGGCATCTCCGCCCCTGCCGCCAGCTTTACGGCCAAGCCGGGGGTGGGCGGAAATATATGCCTCCAGGCCGCCTGTAGCGTGGTGTCTGCTTGGATCCCTGGGAGGCCGTAAAGAGTCTCTGCGGCCGCGAGCCCCACACGCTCGTCGAGGAGGCCTCGCGCCGCGCAGCGCTCCTAGGCCTGCCCGTGGAGTACAGGGTTACGAGGAGGATAGCCTACTATAAGTGGGGGCTCCGGGGCGCCTACTTCAGGGTGGCCGTAGCCGCGCCCGTGGAGAGCGGGGTCTACCAGGTTGGTCTGAGGATGTACGACGCGGACTTCGGCGTCCTCGCAGAGGTATCGCGGAGCGGCGTGCGCCTCACCCCCTGGCGGCTGCCCGACTACCTCGCCGTGCCTGGAGACCTCGTCACCACCCACGTGAGCGACGTGTGGAAGGCTAGGCTCCGCGCCGCGGCTGGGGGCTTGGAGCCCGCGGAGCCGCCCAGCAGCGTCCTAGAGCTAGCCGGGGATCTGCCGCCCGGGGGGCGGTGGCACTACTCCCGGCCGACGCTCGACTACGTGTACGGGCGGCACCCGGTATACCCGGTGTGGGTGAGCGAGCTCACGGGCTCCGTGTCTGTCTCGAGGCTCGCGGCGGAGGCGCTGTCCCGGGGCCAAGGCTCGCTTTTATAGTTATCAGTATTTAAGCAAAAATGTGGGATAAGTCTTAAATAGTTCTGGGTGCAGAACATAGTTCCGGGGGCAGAACTTGCTTTTCGACCCGAGGCCCAAGGACAGCAGAGAGGATCTCTACGACAGGGAGAGAGAGGTCGACGCCCTGGTGGAGTCGGGGCTACCCCTGATCCTGCTCCTAGGCAGGAGGAGGATAGGCAAGAGCTCCGTGCTGAGGGTCGCCCTGAGGGAGGTGGGGGGCGTATACCTCGACGCCCGGCTCCTCTACGCGGAGTCGGGCGGCTGGATCCCCACCAGGCTTTTCATAGAGGCGCTCGCGGACGCCCTAGGGGAGGCCCGTGGCCGGCTCAGGAGAGGCCTTGAGAGGGCCGTGCGCCACGTCGAGGGCGTCACCGTGGCCGGGATACGCCTAAACCTCTCCAGAGAGCCCGCGCTCCGCGAGCTCCTCGGCGCACTGGAGGCGGCGGGGGCCACGATCGGCGTGGACGAGGCCCAGTACCTGCGCTACAGCGGCGCCAGGGGAGGCCGCGAGCTGCTCGCCCTCTTCGCCTACATCTACGACAACCTCCAAGGCGTGAGGCTCATACTCAGCGGCTCCGAGGTGGGCCTGCTGCACGACTTCCTGGGCCTCGACGACTACAGGAGCCCCCTCTACGGCAGGCCCTACCGGGCCGTGACGCTAGCCCCCTTCACCCGGCGCCAGAGCCTGGAGTTCCTGGAGAGGGGCTTCGCCGAGAGGGGCCTACAACCTCCCAGGGAGACCCTCGAGGCAGCAGTGGCCGAGCTGGACGGCGTGCCCGGCTGGCTAGTCGACTTCGGCCTAGCATACCTGAGCCACGGCAGCCTCGACGAGGCCCTAAGGGAGGTCTACTCCAGGGCCGAGGGCTTCGTCAAGGGGGAGCTAGCCCTCCTGGAGAGGAGGAGCCCCAGGTACGCGGAGCTCCTGAAGGCGGTCGCGGCGGGCTACACGAGCTGGGAGTCGCTCCGCCGCTACATGGGGGCCCGGGGCGTGCGCTCCACCTCGACTCTGAGCAGGCTACTCCGCGGCTTGGAGAAGATGGGATGGGTTGAGAAGAGGCTCGTCGACGGCAGGCCGAGGTACAGGGTCTCCGACCCCGTGGTGGAGAGGGTTCTTAGGAGGCTCTAGGCCCTGAAGAGCTCGCCCATCTTCGCGCCTATCGCCTTGCTCGCGAGTATCATGCTCGTAGCCACGACCACCATGAGCACCATCCCCAGGGCGCTGGCGAGCTCGGGGCCGTTGACGAGCTCCGTGCTAACCTCGTATATCGTCTTCGTGATCGGGTAGTACTGCTCCCTCAGGGCCAGCATGAGGCTCGTGCTCACCTCTATCATTGACTCGGCGAACACGAGTATCGCGCCGGCGAAGATGTTCGCCGCTATGAGGGGCAGCGTCACGTCCCTGACAACCTTTATCGGCCTGCTGCCCAGGCTCATCGCCGCCTCCTCGAGGCTCCTATGCACCTGCTGGAGCCCAGCGTACATGCTGCGCACCATGTAGGGCAGCCTCCTCGTCGTGTAGGCCACTATGAGGAGGAGCGTCGGGTCGCGGTACGCGCTCAGCAGCGGCACGTCCGCGAAGCTGCTCAGGTAGCCGAAGGCCAGCGCTATGCCGGGTATAGCGAGCGGCCACATAGACACAGTATCGGCGGCGTCGCGCAGAGGCTGCGGGAGCCTGCCCCTGTTGGCGACGTACGCCGTGGCGAGGCCTATGAGCACGGCCAGCCCCGTCGCCGACACGCTGTAGAAGATGCTGTTCCGTATGGACGTCGCGGTGAGCGTGTTCGTGGCGACCGTGTAGTAGTGCTGGAGCGTGAACTCCTCGGGCAGGACGCTCATGAACCACCTTCCGGAGACGCTTAGCAGCGCTATCGAGATGTGCGGCAGCGCCGCCAGGACGAGCCACAGCCCTATCAGGGCCGTCACGGCGGCCTCGAGGGGGCCGCGGAGCCTCGGCCTCCTACGCGAGACGTGGCCCCTCCCCAGCATCTCGTAGCTCCTCGCCGAGGTGTACCTCTTTATACCGAGGAACACGATGCTTATGAGCGCGAGCACGAAGACCGTTAACGCGTAGCCCATGGGGTTCTCGTGGAGCTCCATGCTCATCGAGAATATCTGCACCGGCACCACCTTGTAGAAGCTGAACATGAGGGGCGTGCCGAGGTCCGTGAAGCTCCAGATGAATATTATCGCTGCCGCCGCCGCGGCGCCCGGCAGGCTCAGCGGCAGGGTCACCGTGAGGAACTTCCTGAGACCAGTCACGCCCAGGGTCTCCGCGGACTCCTCCAGGGTGGGGTCTATGTTCGAGAGGCTGGCCGCGATGTTCAGGTAGGCTATGGGGTAGAGGTGGAGTATCTCAAGGAGCACTATCCCGAGCATGCGGTTCGCGAACCAGTCTATCGGCTCCCTTATCAGGCCGAGGCCCATGAGGAGGAGGTTAACGCTGCCATACCTGGCGAAGAGCTTGAGCATTCCTATTGCCCCGACGAAGGGCGGCACTATGAACGGTATCAGGAGCAGCGACTCGTAGGCGCCCCTCAGCCTGAAGTCGTATCGCACCATGACGTAGGCCAGGGCGTAGCCGACGAGCAGGGTCACCGCGGTGCTCAGCGAGGCTATGTAGAAGCTGTTGTATATGCTCTCCCGGAGCACGGGGTCGCCCGCCATTATCACGAAGTACTCCACGCTCAGCCTGCCGCCCACCACGAAGGCCCTATAGAACACGTAGCTCAGCGGGTACGCCAGGAAGACCGCGAAGTACGCCATCACCAGCAGCCAGAGGACGAGGCTACCCCTACCTATCTCGCCCATACCCGGACACCTAGAACACTATGACCTCGCCCGGCTCCACCTCGACGCCCACCTCGTCCCCCTCGCCGAACCACCTCTCGCCAGCCGGGAGCCTCGCCCTCACCTCCACGCCGCCGCCCTCCAGGTACACGTCCTCGTAGAACCCGTAGTAGAGTATAGTCTTCACCCTCAAGCCCCGGCCCCTCACCACGCGCACAGCCTCAGGCCTAAACGCCACCGTGACCCGCCCAGCAGGCGAGCCAGGCGGCACCGCTAGGCGGCCCAGCGGAGTCTCGGCCCAGCACCCCTCGCCGCCGCACTCCACGTCCCCCTCCAGGAAGTTTATCTCCCCGATAAAGTCCGCCACGAACCTCGTCGCCGGCCTCCGGTAGACCTCTCTGGGCGCGCCCACCTGCTCCACGACGCCTATGTTCATGACTGCTATCCTGTCCGCCATGCTCAGCGCCTCCGCCTGGTCATGCGTGACGTAGACGGTAGTAATGCCCAGCCTCTTCTGGAGAACCTTGAGCTCGCTCCTCATCCTCGCCCTGAGCTTCGCGTCCAGGTTGCTGAGCGGCTCGTCTAGGAGGAGCACCTCCGGCTCCACCACGAGCGCCCTAGCCAGCGCGACCCTCTGCTGCTGCCCCCCGCTCAGCTGGTTGGGGTACTTCTCCTCCATGCCGCGCAGACCCACGAGCTCGAGGGCCCACCTCACCTTCTCCTTTATCTCGCTCCTCGGCAGCCCCCTCGCCTTGAGGCCGTAGGCCACGTTGTCGAACACCTTCATGTGGGGCCACAGCGCGTAGTTCTGGAAGACCATCCCTATGTTCCTCCTATACGGGGGCACCCCGTTCATTAGGCGGCCCCCGAAGTAGACCTCGCCCTCGTCGGGCTCGTAGAGCCCAGCTATAATGCGGAGCGTAGTAGTCTTACCGCAGCCGCTCGGCCCCAGGAGGAAGAAGAGCTCCCCGTCGGCTATCTCTAGGCTTATACCCTTCAACGCCTCGTACCCGCCGAACCTCTTCTTGACCCCCCTCAGCTTTACACCAACCATCTAGACCACGATAAAAACGCGTATAAAATAAAAATCCATCTCCCGGCCCGCAGAGCCCGGGCCAAGCAATCCCTAGGGGCACCGATGCCTCAAGGCTCCGCGGAGATTTATCCGGCCGCCACCATATAACCACGTGTACACCCTGTACAGGCTGGCTGGCAGGCCCTGCAAGATAATACGGCGCGCAAACAGGTTCGTCGTCGAGGTGGAGCAGGGAGGCGCCAGGAGGAGGGCTTACATAAACAACACTGGCAGGCTGCGCGAGTACCTCGTCGAGGGCCGCACGGGCTACTGCCACCCCCACCGTCGCCCCGGGAGAACAGAGCTCAGGCTCTTCGCCGTAGAGGACGCGGGCGCGGCCGCCCTGATAGACACCCAGTACCAGATGAGGGCCCTGGAGGTGGCAGTGGAGCGGGGCCTCATACCCTGGCTCAGGGGGTGCCGGGTCGCCCGGAGGAACCCCCGCCTCGGCTCCAGCGTCCTCGACTACCTCCTAGACTGCCCAGGCGGCCAGCTCTACGTAGAGGTGAAGAGCGCTGCGCTCCGCAGCGGCGACTACGCGGCATACCCCGACTGCCCTACCCTCAGGGGCCGCAGGCACATACGCGAGCTCATAGAGAACAGGGGGCGCACAGCACTAGTATTCATAGCGGCCATACCCGGCGCCAAAGCCTTCACCCCCTACGAGCAGGGAGACCCCCTCGTGGCAGAACTGATAGCCGAGGCCGCCCAGGCCGGCGTGATCGTGAAGGCCATAGGCCTCTACTACGACCCCCGTAGCGGCGCAGTAGTCCTCTACAGCCCAGACCTACCGGTCGTGCTCTCAGGCCGGGCGGCCACCTCGTGACGCTCATATCCTGTTTTACTTGAAGGAGGAGGCTTCGATCTACCTAAGCCCTCCATTCTGTTTCATTTCCACGCGGCCAGCCTCTAGAAATAATACTTCGACCCTCCTTGAGGGCTGGCATGTCAACATTATACTTACTCATGATATTACTGCTGGGCATTCAGCGTCCGCACGCCCGGGATACTCAGCGAAGCGCCCTGAAGTCCCGCCAGGTATAGAGGACGAGGGAGCCCCTATATTCCTCCGAGCCCCGCCAGAGGCTGTGCAGCTCCCCGTCCTCTGTGAGCAGGGCATCCGCGTAGTGGACGGCCGTCGAGAATATAATCCTGTCAAAATAGTCGCCCACGCCTAGGTCGAGGAGCCTGTTTTCCTCCGCGTCTATCCTCTCG
>Ga0256833_1000073_pt1 | contig 73752 bp, 60 predicted proteins | sample 356284metaG_FD_190535 | JGI IMG/M metagenome (GOLD analysis project Ga0256833, IMG submission 190535) | Hydrothermal vent microbial communities from Mid Atlantic Ridge, Atlantic Ocean - 356-284 | ecosystem: Environmental > Aquatic > Marine > Hydrothermal vents | place: Atlantic Ocean: Mid... | reverse complement strand
GGCTGACGGTCCACTTCGACCCCCGGCTGCGCGAGCAGGACTGGGGCCGGTGGAGCGGTCTCACCTTTACCGAGCTCCATGAACGTCACCAGGAGGAACTGCAGCGCCAGGTGGCGGCAGGCTGGGACTTCCGACCGCCGGGCGGTGAGTCCAGGCGCGAGGTCCTGGCCCGGGCAGAGGCCGCCCTGGCGGACGGCTGCCGACAGTGGCCCGGCGAGCAGGTCCTGGTGGTCTGCCACGAAGGGATCATCAAGTGCCTGCTCTACCACCTGCGGGGACGACGCTTTCTGCCCGCGGAACCGCGTCTGCTGCGGCGGGGCTACTGGCTGCACCTGCTGACCGCGGATCAACGGGGAATCAACCTGCAGCAGATCCATGCCCTCCGCCTGGCATCACCTGAGACCGCTTACACAAACGAGATTGAAAAATCGTGAGCTTCCATACCCTGTGATCAGTTACGATATGCCATGAAAATCCTGGTCTACTGTCAGCATGTTCTGGGCATCGGTCACCTGGCCCGGACCATGACCATCCTCACGGCCCTGGCGGATCACGAGGTACTCCTGGTCCTGGGGGGTCCGCCGACCGGGATCAGGGTGCCTGGACATGTCGAGGTCGTCCGCTTGCCGGCCCTGCACATGGATGCAGAATTTTCCACCCTGCGGCCCGTTGCCGCCGGGGATGACCTGGAGGAGATCAAGACGAAGCGCAGAGAGCGGCTGCTCCATCTTTTTGCACAGTTCCGGCCGCAGATCCTGCTGATAGAGCTCTTTCCCTTTGGTCGCAACGGGTTTCGTTTCGAGCTGGAGCCCCTGTTGGCTGCGGCCCGGCGGCGGCACAACTGCCGGGTGGCCTGCAGCCTGCGTGATATCCTTGTGGAACGGAAGAACCGGAAAAAATTCGAACAGAGGGTCCTTGACCGGCTCGACCGCTGGTTCGATCTCCTCCTCGTCCACAGCGATCCGGACCTGGTGCCGCTGGATCTCACCTTCGGCCGGATGGATGCCATCCAGATTCCGGTCCGCTATACCGGTTTCATCTGCCGGCGTCCCGGCCCCGGGGCAGGGCGACGTATCCGCAGGCAACTTGCCCTGGACGCGGAGGAGCGCCTGATCGTTGCCAGCGCCGGCGGCGGCAGCGTCGGTCATCGGCTCCTGGCCGCCACCCTGACCGCGCACCGCCTGCTGACCGGAAAAGGATACCGGCTCCGCCTCTTCACCGGCCCCTTTCTCGCAGAAACCCGCTTTGCCGGCCTGATGCGGCTGGCCGGACCAGGGGCACGGGTGGCCAGGTTCAGCGATCACTTTCCCGACTGGCTGGCCGCAGCCGATCTCTCCATTTCCATGGGGGGCTACAACACGACCATGGATATCATCGCCGCAGGCTGCCCCGCCCTGATCCACCCTTTTGCCCAGAACCGGGAGCAACGACTGCGGACCGAGATTCTCCGGGCCCGCGCCCCCCTTGCCCTGCTGGAAGACAATGACCTCGAACCGACCCTCCTGGCGGCAAAGATCAACGAGCTCCTGGAGGCCGGGACCCCCGATGAGACCGAATACCGCCGGTACGGCGGCATCCGGCTCGACGATGGCCGCATCTCGGCCAGGATCCTCACCGGGGAGGAACCATGAGCGTACAGAGACGATCCGCTGCCATCTGGAACAGAACCCTGCCGGCAGACCTGGAGCAGCGACTGACAGAAAGCCTGTATCCTGGAGAAGACCGCCAGGCGCCCATGGAGATCTTTTTCCGGGCCGATGACATCGGCATCATGGATGACAACCTCGGACAACTGCTGCGGCTCTTCCGCCATCACCGGATACCCCTCTGCCTGGCCGTGGTGCCGGCCTGGATGAATGAGAGGGCCTGGCGGCAGATGGCCGGATACACACCGGACGACCCGCTCTGGTGCTGGCATCAGCATGGCTGGGCCCATCGGAATCACCAGAAAAGCGGCCGGAAAAGTGAATTCGGCAGTCACCGGAGCAGGGAGGAGATCCGTGACGACCTGGCCAGGGGAAGCAACCACCTGCAGACCCTCCTCGGTTCCTGTTTTTTCCCGGTCTTCACCCCGCCCTGGAACCGCTGCTCCGAACAGACCCTGCAGGTCCTCAGCGAGCTGGACTTCACGGCCGTCTCCCGCACGCCCACTGCCCGGCCCGAGGCAAAGGGCATCATCACAGACCTTCCGGTCAACGTGGATCTTCATACCCGCCGGGAACAGGATCCGGCAGAGGGGTGGGACAATCTCTGGCAGGAACTCTCCATGGCTGCAGCCAGCGGCCGGATCGGCATCATGATCCATCACCAGCTGATCAATGGCCGGGGATTCCGCTTCCTGGACATCCTGCTGTCGTTCTGCAGGCATCAGCATCTTCTCCGGCCATGTACTTACAGAGAACTGCTTCCCTGAGACGAAAATGAAATGCCGGCGACCTTGAGCAATTTCTGGCCTGCCGCTGACCAGTTACATATCGATGCTCAATACATCGACCAGCTGAGACTTGCCTGGGCAAAAAAATTACCGTCCTCATCCCCACCGCTTTCCTGGCTGTAATCGACACGAATCACAGCGGAAAGACGATCAGTAACCGACCAATTCAAGAGCAGGTCGCCCTGGTTAAGCAGGGAGGCCTCCTTGCTGGAGTACTCGAACTGATACTCGAATCTCAACAGCAGTTCCGCCCATGGTTTCCACTGATAGCTGGTCGTCAGGTTGAAAATATTTTCATACTCTTCAGTGTAGTAACCATAACCAAGGCTGACCCTGGTGCCGGGAATACTGGAAAGCCAGTGGCTGATCTGAATATTGGGGTTCAACTGATTTTCGCGGGCGGTACCATACTGCTCATAATAAAGGCTCGACCCCAGCTCCCAGGAAGGAGCCATGGCATATCCTGCCGAAAAACCGGTCAATTGCTTGGTCTTGATATTGAGAGCGGAGCGGTTGTTGGTCAGGTCGTAGACCGGATCCGGATCACGCTCCCTGGAATAATTGAAATTGGTCCAGAACATATCGCTCCTGTAGGCGAGAGCAAGATATCCGGTGAAGATATGCTCACTGCCGTCAAGCCTGTAGAAGCCCGAGGCATCTCTGTTGGAAAATTTTTCATCCCGCAATCTGGCTGCAAGAGAAATATTGCGTGGCATCTGCCAGGACACATGAAGAAAAGGCGCCTGCCGTTTCAAGGAGAAATCGACATCACCGTAGAGTTCATTTTTCTGGTAAATGGTGCTTTCAATCCAGCCAAGCCCCAATGATTTTCCCTGTCCCCAGGATTTGCTGAGCTGCACATTGGTGAGCTGTTCTTCCCATGTGGCAATATCTCGATCCAGTGCAGGAGCGAATTCTTTCTGATGTTGAAACGAATAGTAAACCCGTGCAAGTATCCGGTGGGCTGCGGCAATGCGCTTCATTCCCTGTTGAGCCATCCTGTTTTCCGGGTTGATAGTGATGGCCTGTCGGTAGGCTGCCAGGGCACTGGATTCCTGCCCGAGAGTTTCGAGAACGCTGCCGAGACGGGTCCAGATCTCTGCATCGTCAGGGTGTTCCTGCAATAAGCGAAGATATTTCTCCTTCATTGCCTGAAGATTTTTCTCTCCCACCGACTGACCGGCAGTATCATTGAGGCCGCTGATGCCCCTTTCCTCCATATTCAGCTCCCTGGTGGTCTCGCCAATCTGAAAAAACAGCTTGATCTGGTCCATCAGCGTGGAGGAATCCACTGTCTCCTTTACACTTTCATCTGCGGCGGCCCGATCCGGGAAAAAGAAGATCGACGTTGCAACAACAGATGCAAACCCCATGATGAACACGCCCATGATGACAGGTAGACTCTTTTCGAAATGCATGGATCAATTGTCCCGTTGGATTGTCGGAGCTGATATGGTGGCTTTCTTCACCGGGTTTCCCATTCTGCAATTTCAGGCTCCGACCCGTACGTGTTGGTATGCAGATGACATCCACCGTAGACTCATGCAGATGCAACCTCTGACACAAAAAAAGGCGGGATATACCCGCCTTTTCGCTCTGCCAAACAATCAACTCACTTACTGACGCCGATCACAGATGCCGTCTCCGTTGAGATCAACAAAATTGTCGTTGATACCGTCTCCGTCGGCATCGACAAACCCCGCACCACGACTTCCGACCGGAAGGCCGGTGTTATCACAGATGCCGTCTCCGTCGGCATCGACAAAATTATCATTGATTCCATCGCCATCGGCATCGACAAACCCTATCCCGGGCCCCTGCTGTCCGGCGTGCATGTAGCGGGCCTGGGTCGCGGTCTGGGTCTGGGTCATATTACCCCCTCTGAAGCGACCGGCATCGGCATTGAACGGCATGCTCAACAGGCCAAAGCAGGAAAGAACCGTAACCGTCATGACAATACTTTTGTGATGCTTCATCTTTCATACCTCCTTGAAAAAGTGAATCGTGGTAATCCATTGCGATCAGAACAATCGCTTTCCCTCCCCATGGCAAGGGGCGTTCCAGAAAAACATCATCATTAATATTTCAATAATACCAACATATTGCAAAACAGAAACTCTCCAGCCCCTGATATGAATCCGAGAAGGAGCTGACAGACCTGTCGAGCATTCGGAAAATTTGTCGAATGCAGGCGGCAAAGTATCCATAAGACGACATGGCAGGTTTGTGGAAATGTCATCGATATCGGTAAAAGGAGACACTGTGTCTTTTCAGGTGGTAGCCGATAGCGGTGAACTGTTACGAACCATGACGATTCTGCAGGACAAAAAAAGGCCCCCGGCGGTTCGCCGGGGGCCTGGACACAGGAGAATGATCCTGTCAGCAGCAGGGGATCAATCGGGAGCAGTGCTCATGACGTGGCTCAGCTCCTCGATCTTGTTGTTTTTGATCCGGTAGTTGTAGAGATCCTCCATATCCTTCATCACCTGCTGCATCTGGAAGAATCCATGCCAGTGGGCATAGTCGGGACCGTTCATGGCCGCACCCTGGCGCGCACGCCGGCCGGTGTGATGCCAGAGGAAATAGTAGAGTTCCTGGAAGCCGTCCCGCCAGGGATCCTTCTTGAGCAATCCCTTGGCCTTGAGGTCGTTGAGCATCACCGTGGCCTTGTCATAGTACTGATTGTAGAGGGCCACCACGTTGTCCAGAGTCTTGCGCTGGACATCGATCTGGGTCGGCCCGTGGCAGTTGGCGCAGACCTTGCGCATCAGGACCTCGCCCTTTTCACCATCGCCCCGCTCCCCGCTGCGGACCACGCTGCGCGGATGCACCAGGTCCCACTTGAGCCGCTCGTTGACATTGTGAGTGGTATTCAGGTCTCCGATTCCGCTCATATGACAGGTGGCGCAGGTGGGCGCGGTATAGTCGCCGGGCTGCCAGGTGTCGGGTGCGGAATCCCAGTTCCACTCCTCGCCCTGGGTCAGGTAGAGCTGACCATGCTTGCTTTCGAGATAGATCTCCATGTCCGGATGGTCCGGGCCCAGGTGGCAGGAGGCGCAGGCCTCGGGCTTGCGGGCCTCGGCCACCGAGAACTGGTGCCGGGTATGACAGACCGTGCAGTTGCCGATGGCCCCGTCCGGGTACCTGGTGCCGACGCCGCCGGGCCAGGTCTCCTTGATGGGCTTGTTGTCCGGCCCCAGCTCCACCTTGGTGCCGTGGCACATCTGGCAGCCCGAGGCCCGCGCTGCCCTGTTGCTGGGCGACCCGATCTCATTGCCCATGAAACCGGCACCCTCGTGATAGTACATCAGCTTCTGGAATTTCTCCTTCTCGATCACCGGTGCACCTGCCAGGCGGGCATGACCGCTCTTCAGGAACTGGTCCACCTCCTCGGGATGGCAGCGGGCGCATGTCTTGGAGGAGACCATGGGCGAGATATAGGTATCGGTGCCCCTGGTGCCCTCGCACTGGCTGGCCATGGGTGAACTCTTCTCCACCACGTGACAGTCATAACAGGTGATACCGGCATGTCCCATTTTGCCCTTTTTCCAGGACTCGATGATACCTGGTGTCTTTCTGGCATGGCACTCGATGCACCTGGCGGCCTCTTTGCTCATGCCCCGCTTGATGACGATCTCCTTTTTGGCCAGGTTGGGCAGCCGCGTCTCCTCTGCCGCGGCACCACCGGTGAGGACACCGCCGATCAGCAGAACAGCGGCAATGACTCCGGCCCTGTACGGTACAGGTCTCATCTGTTCACCTCCATGATAGTATGATATTGCACGCCACTCGACGCAATTTCCTTCATTACGACTTTCCAAAAAACCTGTCCGCCGTCTCCAGCATATCCCGGTGGCCGACATGGGAATGACAGGAGGTACACATCCTGCCCGCATCACCCCGCAGATAGGACCGATGGGCGATCAGTCCGCCCCGCGGCAGCCCGGCAGGGGTCAGGTTCTGGTGGCAGGACCGGCAGGCGGAATCATATGTGAAGTGTTGCCGGTTGTTCTCGGCGTTGGCCGCCCAGTCAAACTTGCTGCCGTCAATGGTCAGGTTGGCGATAACATCGCCGGTTCCGGTGATGGCCTTGGTCACCAGGTACTGGACAAAGTTGCCATGGGGCAGGTGACAGTCCACGCACTGGGCCACCACGCCCTGGGGGTTCCGGCCGCCGTGGACCGACTCCTGCCACGAGGCGCGGAAAGGCTCCATCACATGGCAGCCGGCGCAGAAGGTATCCGTGTTGGTGGTCTCCACCATGAATCCGGATGCCAGCACCATCATGACAGTGAACAGTATACCGACGCCCAGGCCGATCCACCATCCCCTTTTTCCGGCGCGACCGCGCCCTGCTTGTACCGACATGCAATCACCTCCCTCTGTAAGCGCCCACAGGAGCCGCACGGAGTCTTCGCTTACCTCTTTGCACGGTCGTGCCTGCCCGCATAGAAGTAGGCTATCGGAGTCTTCCTGCGGTCGCTTGCCTGCGGTCAGGCACGCCTGCACAGGTAAGCGTAGACTCCGGGCCTGCGGCCCCGAGAGCGCCAGCACCATTGTTCCCGGAAAAACCGACGGTCAGTCATCCCTTTGAGGGGTTACGACGGCACTGCCCGGGACATGTCCAACCACGATGACCCGGCCACGGAACCCGGTTCACGGGAAACCGCCACACCAACCGTTGAAAGTCGACCGGTTACTGCACGCTTTTCCCACGGAACACCTCAGGCCACAGCCGTGACACCGATGACCTCGCCGATCCGGCCAATGACAACAAAAATACACAAATTCAACCAATTGAGCACAAAAAGACCACCTGGGCCCAACCAATGGGGCAGCATCTTATTCAAGGCACAGATGAAAGTCAATATTTTTTAAGAACTCTTCCCTGAACATGATCTGCCGGAGGAATTTCCCGGTCTATGCTCCGGCCGGCTCTCCGCAACAGGAAGATACCTGCCTGCTTTCACAACCGTGTTTCCCCCACACTGTGTGGCTGCGATTTTCTCCGGGTTCCGTTCCCGCCGCCGCCCGCGAAGAGCAATTTCTCTCATCAGCCGGCGGAAAGCAATAGCCTTCACCTGCAGCTCATGGTATCCTTTTCAGGAAGCTGTGCCGATTATTTTTCCACAGGCCCAACGGCTGCATCGTCTTTCTGCTGTCAGGAAACACTTCATGGAACGGCTGGCCGCGCTGCCCTTTGCCAAATCCGTCGAGATCGCCTACAAGTCCATCCGGGTCCGGTTCTTCCGCTCCCTGGTCACCACGGCCAGCCTTGTCCTTGCCGTGGCCTTTCTCTGCTATGTCCAGGTGGTCAACCATATTGCCACCGGCCTGCTGCAGAGCGGGGATCCGGTGGCCCTGCGGGCCCTGGTGCGGGCCGGTTACGACATCAACGGCATCACCGCCATCGGCGAGAGCGCCCAGCAGCAGTGGCTGGTCTCCCTGTCGCTGCTGGTCTGCGTGGTGGGAATCATCAATGCCCAGCTCATGGCGGTGAGCGAACGGTTCCGCGAGATCGGCACCATGAAGTGCCTGGGCGCCCTGGACCGGGTCATCATGCTGCTCTTCCTGCTCGAGGCGGGAATGCAGGGCTTTGCCGGCTCACTGCTCGGCGTGCTGGTCGGCCTGCTGGCCGGCGTGGCCAGCGCAGCCATCTCCCTGGGCACCATCGCCCTGTCCGGCCTGCCCCTGGCCGCTCTGGCCATGACCGCCCTCCAGTCGATCCTGGTCGGCTGCCTGCTCAGTCTCATCGGTGTCCTTTATCCTGCCATTGCCGCGGCCCGCATGGAACCTGTCGAGGCCATGCGGGTGGAGCAGTAATCCATGAACGAACATATCATCGTCCGCACCACCAATGTCACCAAGAGCTTCCAGCTCGGCAGGCACGAGCTGCAGGTCCTCAAGGGCATCAGCCTCAAGATCGCCGCTGGCCGCTATATCTCCATCATGGGGCCCTCCGGTTCCGGCAAGAGCACGCTCTTCAACATGATCGGCGGCCTGGACAAGCCCACCAGCGGCAAGGTCTTCATCGACGAGGTGGACATCGCCCAGCTCGATGCCTATGAACTGGCCTGGCTGCGCTGCCGCAAGATCGGCTATATCTTTCAGACCTTCAACCTGATCCCGGTGATGACGGCGCTTGAAAACGTGACCCTGCCCATGATCTTTGCCGGCACCGGCAATGACGAGGCCATGGAGCGCGGCATGGAGCTGCTGCGGCTGGTGGGCCTCGACCAGCGGCACAGCCACCGGCCATCGGAGCTCTCCGGCGGCCAGCAGCAGCGGGTGGCGGTGGCCCGGGCCCTGGCCAACAACCCGGCCATCATCCTCGCCGACGAGCCCACCGGCAATCTGGATCTCAAGACCGGCGAGGAGATCATCGGCCTGCTCAAGCAGATGAGCAGCGAGCGGGGAGTCACCATCATCTCGGCCACCCACGACTTCAAGATGCTCAATGTCTCCGACGAGGTGATCTGGATCCGGGACGGCAGGATCGACAAGATCGAACAGCGCGACGAACTCAACATCTCCATGGGCACCATCGAATGAGAGGCGGTTGTACCGGTTCAGCAGCACGCCATCTGCACGCGCTCGCGGGCGGCCGCATGGCGGACTATAGCGGCCGCCCGCGATCACGCACAGCTGACGCACTGCTGAACTGTTACAAAAAGTTGTTATTATTCAAACGAGTTGCCGCTGGCGGTGAACTGTTACGAGGCAGTTCCCGCACATGCCGGCACAGTCTCCTGCTCCTGCTCCTGCTCTGCCCAGGTCTGCTCCTGTCCGCGATTCCCGCCCTGGCGGGCATCCCCGATGGCCCGGACCGGGCCATCCGCGAGGATGTTGCCTTCCTCGCCTCCCTGGGCGACCGCTCCACCGGCACCGCGGGCAACCGCCGGGCGGCGCAGTACATTCAGCGGCAGCTCGCCGCCACCGGGCCGGCGGAACTGGGCATCCTGGACTTCCAGGTTCCGGTGCTCAGGCACCGGGGCTCGACCCTGACCATCGGCTCCAGTACCATTCCGATCGACCCCATCCTCTACAATGCCATCACCCCGGAAAATCTGCCCCCGGACGGCCTGACCGGCCCGCTCGTCTATGTCGGCCACGGGGAACCGGCCGACTTCGACGGCCAGCAGGTGCAGGGGGCCATTGTCCTCATGGAGTTCGACTCGGGCCGCAACTGGCTCAATGCCGCCTCCCTGGGTGCCGCCGGCCTGATCTACATCAACCGCGGCACCACGCCGGCCGACCAGTTCCGGGACAAGGAGGAGCTCTCACCCATCCAGTTTCCCTGTTTCTGGCTCGAGGCGAACCGCCTGACCACCCTTATCCCGGATCCGGCCATGGACCCGAAGGGCCTGGCCGGCAGCACCGCCACCATCACCAGCCGAATGGCGTGGGAAGCCGCGGCAGCGCAGAACATCTACGCCCTCTACCCGGGCAGCGACAAAAAGCTGGAAAACCAGCTCATCGTTGTCGAGGCCTTCTTTGATTCCACGGCCTTCATTCCCGGCCGCGCTCCCGGCGCCGACGAGGCCCTGTCCGCGGCCGGCCTGCTCGCCCTGGCCCGCCACCTCGCCGAGCAGCCGCCGCGGCGGCCGTTTCTGCTCATCGCCTCGGACAGCCACAGCCAGAGCCAGGCCGGCATGCGCGAGACCATCTGGGCCATCAGCGCCCGTTCCCGGGACCTGCGCCGGCAGGACAGGAAGCTCAAGGCGAGCAAAAAGGAGAAACAGGCCTTTCTCCAGGTCCTGACCCGCTACCGGGAGGGGCAACTCCGGCCCGACGACGGAACCACACTCCAGGATGCCCTCAACCATACCATCAAGCTGAAGATCGACGAACTGTCCACGCAACTGATGCGGTTGCGCCTGTCGGCGGCAACCGCCACCACCGAGAGCAGGATCAAAAAACTGGCCGCCCGCCGCATGCTCCTGCGCCGGCTGAGCTGGCGCAACGAATTCAGCGACATGGACGATACGGAAACGAACGAGCTTCTGCCCCTGGTGGGCGAAGCCATGGCCCGCCACCAGGCCGTGCTCGACGAGATACGGGAGAAACGGCGCCGTCTCAAGGCAGCGCGCCGTTTCCGGGCCCTTATGGCAGACTTTGAACCCCGGGCACTGGTCTCCCTCCATCTCTCCAGCCATGGAGACGGCCTCGCTGCTTTCAACCGCGGTTTTCTCTACTATCCCCTGCGCTCCATCATCAACCGGACCTCGGGCTACCGTGATCTGCACGCTGCGCTCCGTGATGCGGCCGCCGATGCGCCGGCCGGAAGCCCCGACTTCCTCTCCACCCTGCGGCCGGACCGCCTCAACCCCTGGCAGGACCTGCTGCCCGATCGTCCTCAGCTCGGCGGCGAGGTCAGCGCCCTGGCCGGTCTGCCCGGCCTGACCCTGGCCACCACCGATGACCTGCGCACTCTCTGGGGCACGCCCTACGACACCCCGGATCGGATCGACTGGTCCCGGGTCCTGGCCCAATGGCGCCTGGTTGCCCATCTGCTCCGCGGCCTGGACCGGGCCGAATCACTGGAACCGGGCTATATCCGCAACGGATTCGCCACTGTCTCCGGCCGGGCCACCCTGCTCCTGCACGGCGAACTCTTTGCCGAACATCCGGCACCGGGCACCACCCTGCTCGCCTTCCAGGGACCGGCCCGCTATCACCTCATCACTGACCTCGAGGGCAGGTTTCTCATCAAAGGGGTGGCGGACAAAAAACACCTCCAGGACAAGGTGATCCTTGAAGGCTACCGCTTCTCCAGGAACGACGGCTCCGTGATCTGGGCCATTGACAAGAAACAGACCGGCAAGCCGGCCTACCGGGTCAAGATGCGGCGCCGTTCCATGAACACCGACCTGGTGCTGTTCAACTGCCGCCAGACCACGATCTTCAACCTGCTGGAGCCGCGCAGCCTGCGCTACATGACAAAGCTGCAGCTCATCGACGGCCGCCGCGAGGCACCGCCGGTGCGCTACTGGTATTCACGCATCGACACCCGCCGCTCCATCATCGCCTCCATATTCCTCGAACCCGGCACCCGCCTCAAACTGACGCTTTCGGACACTGTCCTGCAGAAGAAGATGATCCTGACCAACGGCAGCACACAGGATCCTCTCGGCAGCGGCTACCTGGTGGACGACCATCCCTCCCTCTTCCATACCTCCTATCTCGCGGCCCGGGACATGTGGTCCCTGCTGTCACCGAGGATCCGCAACCTGGAGGAGCACGGCATCCATGACCAGCGGATAACGGACCTGCAGGAGGAGGGGCTGGCCGCCCTTGCCCGGGCAAAAAAGGCCCTGGCCGAATACCGCTACACGACCTTCACCGAGGAGTCGAGCCGGGCCTGGGCCCTGGCCAGCCGCGTCTACGACCGGGTGGAGTCGACCCAGAAGGATGTCCTCTTCGGCGTCCTCTTCTACATCGCCCTGTTCGTGCCCTTTGCCTTCTGCATGGAACGGCTCCTCTTCGGTTTCGTCTCCATCTACAAACGGATCATCGCCTTCTGCGCCATCCTCCTGATCCTGATCCTCCTCATCGCCCGGGTCCACCCGGCCTTCGAGCTGGCCTACAGTCCCACCGTGGTCATCCTCGCCTTCTTCATCATCGGCCTTTCCTTCCTGGTCACCATGATCATCATCCTCCGCTTCGAAGACGAGATGACCCTGCTCCAGCGGCGCGCCTCCCACAAACGGCCCGAGGAGATCTCCACATGGAAGGCCTTTGCCGCCGCCTTCTTCCTCGGTGTCTCCAACCTGCGCCGGCGGCGGCTGCGTACCGCCCTCACCTGCCTGACCCTGATCATCCTCACCTTCACCATCATGAGCTTCACCACCGTGCAATCCCTGCGCCGCCAGAACCGGCTCCAGTTCGACGCCGCGCCCACCTACCAGGGACTGCTGCTCAAGAACATCGACTGGCACCAGTTGCCCGAGGAATCCCTGGCCATCTTCGAGTCCCTGTTCGACGGTGACGTGACCGTGGCGCCCCGCGTCTGGCTGGCCGGCGACGAGCCCACCCGGGCCGGCCGGATCATGGTCCGCCACCGGGGCAGGGGGTACCGTTTCCAGGGCCTGACCGGACTGTCAGCCGACGAACCCCGGGTCAGCGGCCTGGACCGGATCCTGGTCAGGGGCCGCTGGTTCAGGCGTGGCGAGGACAACGCGGTTCTGATTCCATCGGGGCTGGCCGGGCGCCTTGACATCGATCCCGACCGGCCGGAAACCGCAATGCTCGACCTCTGGGGCATGCGACTGCGGGTAACCGGCGTATTCTCGGAGAAACGGCTCCAGCAGCAGCCGGACCTGGACGGCGAGATCCTGACCCCGGCCATCTTCCCTGCCGAGACCACCATGGAGATGCGCGAGGTGGAAAAGGAGGCCCTGGAATCGGGTGAGGACGTGCGGACCTTCCAGGGGCGCTACCATCATATCCCGCCGGACCAGATCCTGATTGTGCCGGCGGCGACCCTGCTCAAGCTGGGCGGCTCTCTGCGGGCCGTGGCCCTGCGGCCGCCGACAGCCCCGAACCCGGTCCTGGCCCGGCAGTTCACCGACCGGTTCAGCCTGGCCCTGTTCAGCGGCGAACAGAACGGTGTCTACCTCTACAACGCCACCGACACCATGAGCTACTCGGGCATGCCCAACATCATGATTCCGATGCTGATCTCCATCCTCATCGTCCTCAACACCATGATCAGCTCGGTCTTTGAGCGGAAAAACGAGATCGCGGTCTACACCTCGGTGGGCCTGGCACCCACCCATGTCTCCTTTCTCTTCATCGCCGAGGCCCTGGCCTTCGCTATCCTGTCGGTGGTCCTGGGCTACCTCCTGGCCCAGACCAGCGCCGGCCTGCTGGCCGGCACCAGTCTCTGGCAGGGGATCACGGTCAACTACTCCTCCACGGCGGGCGTGGCGGCCATGGTCCTGGTCATGGGCGTGGTCCTGCTGTCGGTGATCTATCCGTCCAGGGTCGCCGCCCACATCGCCATACCCGACGTCAACCGGAGCTGGTCCATCCCCGAGACCGACGACGACACCATCCGGGTCACCCTGCCCTTTCTCATGCGCTACCACGAACATGCCTCGATCTGCGGCTTTCTCTACAGCTATCTCCTCGGCCACCGGGACATCTCGCACGGTCTCTTCTCCACCAGCGAGGTGGAGCTGCTCGACACCGAGGCCGCCGGCCGGGCCGTGCCCGGCACCCTGCCCATGGCCGCGGGCTGCCTGCACCTGCGCTGCAAGGTCTGGCTGGCCCCCTTTGATTTCGGTATCATGCAGTGGGTGGACATCAGTTTCTGCCCGGCCGGCGAGGGCGAGGATTTCATGGAGATCACCATCACCCTGACCCGGGCCTCGGGGGAGGTGACTCTCTGGCGCCGGGTCAACAGGTCATTTCTCCACACCCTGCGCAAACAGCTGCTCATCTGGCGTTCCCTGGACACGGAAGGCCATGCGGAATATGCGGCCCTGCTGCAGAAAAGTGAACAGGAACTTGCGGAGAGGCAGGCATGAACACGTCGCGGACAGAGGAGTCCGGGTATCCCGTCCGGCTGCGGGCCATCCTTGTCGGCCTTGTCCTGGCCGGGGTGATCTGCGCCCTGACCCCCATCAACAACATCTTTCACCAGTCCACTCCCCTGGGCGGCGGTCACTTCCCCCTTGCCCCGTTCTACATCCTGCTGCTCACCACCATCCTGGCGGGCATGCTGGGACGCATCCTGCCCCGCAACCGCATCATCACCGGCCGGGAGCTGCTGGTGATCTGGATCCAGATGGTCCTTGGTGCCGGTATCGCCTATACCGGCCTGACCCGGACCTTTTTCATCAATCTCACCGCCCCGTTCCAGTTCGCCACTGCCGAGAACAACTGGAAACAGGTCCTGCAGCCGCTCCTGCCCGAGCAGCTCTACCCGGGCCCCGGGGCCATCGAGGGGCTCTACAACGGCCTGGTCCACGGCCGCCGCATGGACTGGCTGCAGGTGCTGACCCACATCCCGTGGCAGGACTGGATCACGCCGCTGTGCACCTGGGGCCTCTTCATCCTGCTCTGCTACACGGTCATGGTCTCGCTGATCAACCTGTTCAGCCGCCAGTGGGTCCACAACGAACGGGTGAACTTTCCGCTGCTCTGCGTACCCAGGCTCATGGAGGAGGCCTATGACGACGGGGGACTGGCCTCCTTTTTCCTCAATCCCTACATGATCTGGGGCATCTCCATCCCCGTGGCCCTGCACCTGCTCAACGGTCTCCACTTCTACTACCCGTCCGTACCCCAGATTCCGACCCTGATCCTGGCCGGCCCCTACTTTCCCAAGCACGGCCTGCTCTCGGGCTTCCACAAGCTCAAGATCTACATCTACCCGGTCTTCATCGGTTTTGCCTTTCTCACCTCCAAGCAGCTCTCCCTCTCCTTCTGGTTCTTCTTTCTCGCCGGCGGCATGCTCTACGGTCTGCTCGGCATGCTGGGCTACAACATCCCCGCCGCCTCCCTGGGCGTCACCTTCGGCCCCACCCTGGCCCGGCCCGAAGAAACCCAGATGATCGGCGCCTACGGGGTCTTCTTTCTCTTCCTCCTCTGGCTGGCCCGGCACCACCTGCTGGAGGTGGTGAAGGTCTCCTGCTCCACCAGGCCCGTAGCGGTGCAGACCGAATGGTTCTCGGTCCGGCTCTCCTTCTGGATCTCGGTGCTGGGCATGATGGCCATTGTCCTCTGGGCCACCTGGTTCGGCATGCGCATGGAGACCGCGCTGCTCATGGTGGCCGCCTTCTTCATGATCTCCCTGGTGGCCTCCAGGATCATCACCCAGGGCGGCCTGGCCTACTTCACCCTCACCGCCGCCCCCATCGACGGCCTGCTGATCCTTTTCGGCCCCGGCATCTTCACCCATGTCGGCCTGCTGATCGCCGCGGTCAGCCAGAAGGTGCTCTTTGTCGACCTGCGCGAGTCCCTCATGCCCTCGCTCCTCCATGCCCGCAGGATCCACAACCGGATGGCCAGCCGGAGGATGCTGCTGTTCGGCATCGGCGCCACCCTGCTGCTGGCGGTGGTGGTCTCCTTTGCGGCCATGCTCGCCCTCTGCTACAGGTACGGTATCCGCGAACTGCAGCTCGAATGGGCGACCAGGACCACCCTCAATGTCTACGAGAACGTGGTCCGTCTCAACGAGACAGGGGTCGAGGCCGGCCACTGGGTCAGGATCTTTTCCGGTGCCGGCGCCCTGCTCATGCTGGTGCTGGTGGCCTGCTATCACCGGTTCTACTGGTGGCCCCTGCATCCCATCGGTTACCTGACCGCCTACTCCTCGGCCATGCGTATCCTCTGGTTCTCCTTTTTTCTGGGCTGGCTCTGCAATGCGGTCTGCATGCGCTACGGGGGAGTGGTCCTGTTCAAGAGACTGCGGCTCTTCTTCATCGGCCTGGTCATCGGTGACCTGTTCATGGGCGGCACCTGGGCCATCGTCGGTCTCTTCACCGACGGCGCCTACCAGGTTCTGCCCAACTGAGGCCACACCCTTGCAGCGCCAATCACGGCAACGACTGACGCATACTCTGCCATGTACGACGACAAGGAACTGAAAGAATACCGGGACCTGCTCAAAACCCCGGATCACTTTGAAGAGGGTTTTGACTGGAAGACGGTGGTGGGCGCCGTGTTCATCGGCTTCCTGATGATGCCCGGTTCCATGTACCTGCAGCTTGTCATCGGTTCGGGCATCGGCCCGGCGGCCCGCTGGGTGACCATCATCCTCTTTGCCGAGATCGCCAAACGGGCCCATACCAGCCTCAAACAACAAGAGATCTTCATGCTCTACTACATGGCGGGCGCCGCCCTGGCCTCGCCGTTCCAGGGGTTGCTCTGGAACCAGTACCTGGTCCAGTCCGATGCCGCCAAGATGCTGGGCGTGACCGAGTTCATCCCCACCTGGGTGGCGCCGGCGGCCTCGTCGGAATCCATGGCCCTGCGCACCTTTTTCCATCGCGACTGGCTGATCCCGATCCTGCTCCTGGTCGGCTCGCAGGTCATCCAGCGGGTCGATCATTTCGGTCTCGGTTATGCCCTGTACCGGATCACCTCGGATGTGGAAAAACTGCCCTTTCCCATGGCCCCGGTGGGCGCCCTGGGCACCATGGCCCTGGCCGAATCGGCCGAAGACAAGAAGACCGGCTGGAAATGGCGCATCTTTTCCATCGGCGGCGTCATCGGCCTTGCCTTCGGCGCCGTCTATGTCCTGCTGCCGGTGGTCTCCGGCCTGCTGTTCACGGAACCGATCCGCCTCATCCCCATTCCCTGGATCGAGCTGACCCGGCACACCGAACGGGCCCTGCCCGCCGTGGCCACCGGTCTCCAGCTCGACCTGGGCCTGGTCTTCGTCGGCATGGTCCTGCCGTTCTGGGCCGTGATCGGCGGCCTGATCGGCCTGCTCATCACTGTTGTTCTCAACCCGATTCTCTGGCGACACGGCGTCCTTCACCGCTGGCATGAGGGCATGGGCACGGTGGACACGGTCTTTGCCAACAATTTCGACTTCTACATGAGCTTCGGCATCGGCCTGGGCCTGGCCATCGGCGTCATCGGTGTCTGGACGGTGATCCGTTCCTTCCGGGAAGAAGAGGCCAGGCGGGGCACCTGGCACGACCTGTTCAATCCGCCGCCGGGCCGCGGTGATTTCAACTTCTGGATCGCCATCGGCATCTATGTCTGCTCCACCCTCGCCTATGTCCTGCTCTGCGTCTGGCTGGTACCCAACTTTCCCTGGATCTTCTTTCTCGGTTACGGGTTCATCTATACCCCGGTCATCTCCTACATCACCGCCCGGATGGAGGGTATTGCCGGCCAGTTCGTCAGCCTGCCCCTGGTGCGGGAGGCCAGTTTCATCGCCGGTGCCAAGTATTTCGGCTACCAGGGCATCGAGATCTGGTACGCGCCGATCCCTATCCACAACTATGGCGCCGCCACGGTGGGCTTCAGGGAGATCGAGCTCACCGGCACCTCCCTGCGCGGTATCATCAAGGCGGAGCTTGTGGTCTTTCCCATCGTCATGGTCTCAAGCCTGCTCTTCTCCCAGTTCATCTGGCGCCTGGCCCCCATCCCGTCGGCCAGCTATCCCTATGCCCAGGAGCTGTGGCACCTGCAGGCCCTCAACACCCTGCTCATGCAGACCTCGACCCTTGAAGGCAACTCCCTCTTCTTCCAGGCCCTCAACGGCAACTACGTGGTCTCGGGCCTGGGTCTGGGCCTGGTGATGTACATGATCCTCTCGGTGCTCGGCCTGCCGGTACTCCTGATCTATGGCGTGGTCCGCGGCCTGGGCCAGTCGACGCCGCACGGCATCCTGCTCGAGGTGGCCGGCGCCCTGCTGGGCCGCTATTATTTCCACAAACGCTACGGCTCCATGTGGCGGCAGTACGCACCGGTTCTGCTGGCCGGTTTTTCCTGCGGCATGGGCCTGACCGGCATGTTCGCCATGGGTTTTGCCCTGATCCTCAAATCGCTGAGCTACATGGCCTACTGAAGGCAGGCCCTTTTCTTCTGCCCCCCGGGAATAACCCCGTGTCCCGAATCATCAAACAGTAATAGAGCAAGTATCCGATGGTCACCTGCTCCGGGCCCCTCGGCCTGCCACCCTAACCCGGGGAGGACACCATGTTTGCCTTCCGGAAAAAGAACAAGAAACAGCTCTTCCGTGACCTGGCCTTTGTCCATGTCCCGTTCCTGTACAACATGGCCCTCAAGTACAGCGGCAACAGGTACGATGCCGAAGACATGGTCCAGGAAACCATGCTGATCGCCTTTGAGAAATTCCACCAGTTGCGTGACCAGGACAAATGCAGGAGCTGGCTCTTCTCCATCCTGCGCAACACCTTCTTCAAGGAAAGGAAACGGGCCGCCCGCGCCCCCCTGCCCTTTGACAATGACCACTATCTCGCCATGCTCGACGCCATGGCCGGCGAAGAAGAGATCAGCCGCCGGTTCGAGGAGAAGGAACTCGCCACCGAGGTCCACCGGGCCCTGGATGAGCTGCCGGAGCAGTATCGTACGGTTCTGCTGCTCTATTACATGGAGGAGATGCGCTACCGCGAGATCGCCGATCTGCTGGACACGCCCATCGGTACGGTCATGTCCCGGCTCAACCGGGGGCGGGCCCACCTGAAACGGATCATGCTGGAGTACCTGAACCGGGACAGAAACGACGGCAAGATCGTCCATCTGTCAGAAAAACGGTTGCACCGCAGTCCATCACCGTCAGTACAGGAGGTGAAATCATGAAGCACGATGACTGCAGCCGCTTTGCCGACACCCTGCTCAACGACAACGGGTCGGGCCTGCCGCCGGAGTGCCGGCAACACCTGGAAACCTGCGAGCACTGCCGGCAGATCCACGCCCTGGACCGGAAGCTGGAAGAGACCCTGGCCACCGCCCTGCGGCCGGAACCGGTGTCGGACCATCTCCTGACCATGCTGGAAAAAAACCTGGAGTCCGACCGGGGCCGCAGGGGTCGCATTCCTGTCCGCCCCTGGTTCCTGGTGCCGGTTGTCGCCCTGCTCGGTATCCTGCTGCTGCTCTTCCTGCTGCCGGCGCAACGCCAGGGATTGCACTCCCTGGATGAAATCGGCCGTCTTGCCTTTGCCGATCACCACAATATCCAGGCCACCGACTTCATCCCCGGCACTGCCGGCGAACTCTCGGCCCGGCTCAGCCGCAGGCTCGGATTCCGGGTACAGGTCCCCGCGATGCTCGACAGGGGCTACCACCTCATCGGCGGCAGGCTATGCGTGCTGGGCCGATGCAATGTTGCCTGGCTCCTCTATGGCCACGGAACAGACAGGGTCTCGCTCTTTATCATAAATGCCCGTGACCTGACCTTTCCCCTTTCACAGCCCAGAAAATATATCTTGCAATATTCGGCCAATACGGTGAAGATCTGGAAAGAAAACGATCAGGTCTTTGCGCTGGTCGACTGATGCCCCGGCCAGGCGTAAACGTCCCGTCATTTCAAGGGTAAAAGCCCAGTCTTTCAGGTGGTTGCCGATGGCGGCGAACTGTTACCCGAGATCAAGTACCAACCAGCCATTGTCTGATGCGAGTTACCCAGCGCTCTCTTTTCTACTGGATCCTCCGCCGCCACCGGCTGATGCAGCTCCTGCTGCTCGCCATCATCCTGGCCAGTCTCTTCTTCAAGGTCTTTCCCCTGGAGATGCAGAAACGGATCATCAACGAGGCCATCCATCTCAAGGATCTTGAACTGCTCTATCTCTACTGCGGCCTCTACATCGGTGCCGTGATCCTGGCCGGTGTCACCAAGTACGCCATCAACGTCCTCCAGGTCATCATCGGCCAGAAGATCCTGGTGGAGATGCGCACCGAGCTCTACAACCATATCCTCCAGCTTCCCCTGCAGTTCTATCGCAAGATGCAGCCCGGCACCGTGATCTCGGCCATGACCTCGGAGCTGAACGCCATCGGTTTTTTCCTGGGCGGCGCCCTGGCCATCCCCCTCACCTCGGTGCTCACCTTCCTGGTCTTTCTCGGCTTCATGTACAGTCTGAGCCCCCTGCTCGCCCTGCTCAGCATCTCCATCTATCCCCTGGAGCTGATCGTCATCCCGCTGCTGCAGAAACGCTACAACCGGCTCAACAAGAAACGGATCAAGACCACCCGCGCCATGGCCAACGTGGTCAACGAGGCGATCTCCGGCATCCACGAGATCCATTCCAACGGCAGCTTCCGGCTTGAGGAACAGCGGATCCAGGACCACATCCGCACCCTGTACGGCTACCTGAAAAAGCTGTTCATCGTCAAATACGGTATCAAGTTCGCCAACAACCTGTTCCAGTCCATGGGGCCCTTCATCCTGTTTCTGGTCGGCGGCTACCTGGCCATCCACGGCGAGTTCACCCTCGGTGCCCTGGTGGCCTTTCTGTCGGCCTACGAGAAGGTCTATGACCCGTGGAAAGAGATGCTGGAGTACTACCAGTCCCTGCAGGACGCGCAGATCCGGTACCGGCAGATCATGAAGATCTTCGATATCGATCCGCCCCATCCCCTGCTGCCCGAGGGAAGGGAGCCCTATGACCTGCAGGGCGCCATCGATGTCAAGAGCGTGGGCTTCACCGTCGACTCCGGCGTCAGCCTGCTCGACCGCATCACCATGCGGATCAACCCCAATGAACAGGTTGCCCTGGTGGGCTTTTCCGGCTCCGGCAAATCCACCCTTGCCCTGCTCATCGCCCAGCTCTACGATGCCACCAGCGGCTCCATCCTCATCGACGGCAAGGACGTGGCAACACTCACCAAGGCGGACGTCAGCAGGAACATCACCATGATCGCACAGCATCCATTCATCTTCACCGGCACCATCCGCGACAACCTCCTCTACGGGGTCCGGGCCGCGGGGCGCGAGGAGAAGATCGACCGGGAGACGCTGATCCGGGTGATCCGCGACGTGGGCCTGGAGGACGATGTCCTGCGGTTCGGGTTCAATTCCATCATTCCACGGCAGCGGGTCCTGCCGCTCAAGAACAAGTTCCTGCGGATGCGGCAGATCATCTCAGGTGAACTGAACAGGGAATTCACCCGCGTCATCGAGGTCTACGATGCCGGCAGGTTCCTCTCCTATTCCAGCATACGCGACAACCTGATCTTCGGCGACAGCCTGAGCGGGCGTTTCGAGACCGACAGGCTGCCGCAGGACACCATGTTCCGGGACTTCCTGCGCTCCGCCGGGCTTGAAGACCCCCTGCTGGTGCTGGGCTACGGTATAGCCCGCCATACCGTGGAACTGCTCAAGGACCTGGGAACGGACGAATTCTTCTTCCGCGGCAGTCCCATGCGGCCCGAGGAACTCGAACGTTACAACGAGCTGGTACGCAACAGCGGGGGAAAGGTGCCGCGGCAGAAGGAAGAGCGGGACCTGCTGCTGATCCTCGCCCTCCGGTTCATTCCCGGCCGCCACAATATCGTCCGCCTGGACCCCGGGCTGAGCGACAAGATCCTGGCCGCCCGTCACGTCTTTCTCGAGGAGGTGATGAAGATCGACCTCAATGTCTGCTGCAGGGCGGCCGAACAGTTCCTCGACCAGGGGACCATGGCCCGGCTTCCTGCCTTTGAGGAGGAAAAGGACTTCATCCCCTACTGCCCCTCGGAGTATCTCTACAGCCACACCCTGCGCGACAACATCCTGTTCGGCGCCATGAAACAGGAACTCAAGGACAACCAGCACCTGGTACAGCTGGCCCTGGACGCCTTTACCAGGGAAGGATTGCTCGGCGAAGTCCTCGATATCGGTCTTGATTTCAATATCGGCAGCAAGGGGGACCGGCTCTCCGGTGGCCAGAAGCAGAAACTGGCCATTGCCCGTTCCTTTCTCAAGGATACAGGGATCCTGATCATGGACGAGGCCACGGCCAGCCTGGACAATGCCTCCCAGGCACGGATCCAGGAACTGATGGACAACCGGTTCCGTGGCAACAAGACAGTGATCGCGGTCATTCACCGGCTGGACCTGGCGCCCTCCTATGACCGTATCTTTGTCCTCAAATCGGGATCACTCATCGAACAGGGCACCTACGAGGAACTGATGGCCAAAAAAGGCGCCTTCCATGCCCTGGTCCAGAGCCATCATCAGGCCCGGCCGGGACAGTGATGAAGCAATGAACCGCAAATGTCCGCCCGGCTCTGTACAATCCTGCTGTATGATGTATTTTATTATAGAGAGGATCACGGCCGTTCCGGCAACGGTGGGCCCTGTTCCGTCAACCGTCCTCTCTTCAGCGAGGGAAAGAAAATGATCCTGCGATATATCACCTCTCTTCTGTTCACCATTCTGCTCCTGGCCGCTGTTCCGTCGGCTGCGGAAAGGGTGCCGCACGAGATCGGCGGTTTCCGCCTGGGCTCCTCCATCGACGACTATGACTACATCAGCTACCGCAACTTCCTCAAACAGGTGGTGGTGGACCATATCGGCGGCTTCCGCAAGGGCATCATCGAGTATGGTGTCTGCGCCAACCCGGGCCAGATCGTCAAGATCAAGCTGAAATACCTGGATTCCAGCGAAAAGTTCTATCGCAAGCTGTTCAAGGAATACAAACGCCGTTTCGGTGAGCCCGACGAGTTCACCGGCGACACCTTCGGTATCGTCAAGTCCTGGAAATGGCGCTTCCGCGACAAGAACGGCAACCGGATCAGCCTGTCCCTGCAGCACAACCTGAAAAACCCGGACGAGGCCACCGGCAACATGGTCAAGCTCTCGCTGCCCGACCGCATCGAGGCGGAACGAAAGTGCTTCAACAAGACCTGCGCCAGCCGCAGGGATGCTCCCTGCGCCACCCGGGCACCCAGCGACGTGGACTGGGACGCGCTGATTCCCCGTTGAGCCCGTGCCGCCATCCCTCGTGGCACACCCGACGGACACGGCGGCCTGGCAGGAAATCGGCTGGAACGGTATCCGCCTCCAGGTACCTGCCCCCTGGCATCCGGCCGTGATCCTGGAGCGTTACCTCCTGTTCGAGGAGGACTACCGTCCCGTGTTCGAGATCCGGTGGGAGGAGACGGGCGGACGATTTTCCGCCGCCCGGGTACTGGCGAAACTTAAACGATCACTGGGGGACCACCCGCTGGTCCCCTGGCAGCCGCCACCGGAGTGGCTTGCTGCCTTTGCCGGCTGGCAGGCACACGGCTTCCAGTGGTGCCAGGGCGCAACCGGCGGCCCGGGCCTGCTGCTGTACAATTCCGCCACCGCCAGATCCGTGCTTCTGCGCTTCCACCCGGCCGGGAACACGGGAGACGAACACTGTGCGCCGCTCCTGAACTCCCTGCGGCTGCAGGCCCCGGGAAAAGAGCACCTGTGGGCTGTCTTCGACATCCGGGCCCTGCTGCCGGCCCGCACTCGACTGCTGGGACAACGTTTTCTGCCCGGCAGCTTCACCATCGATTTTCGCCTCGACCATCTCTTTGTCTCCCTGCTCCGCTTCAGGCCGGCGGCTGAACTGCTGCGTGGCAGGTCTCTGGCCGATTTCGGCGATCGCCTGGCCCGGGGGACCTGCCAGGTCCGGGACACCGGTCCCCGGGAATGTACCTGGCAGAGCGACGACTCCATCCCCCGCAGAATACTGCGGCGGTTGCAGCGCAGGAAGGCCTGCCACCTGCTGACCGTCTGGCAGATACCGGAGAAGAATGTCATCCTCGGCCTGCGTTGCGCAAGTAACCGGGCAATACCACACGATCTGGTCCAGGCGATCAGGCAACGCTACACCGCCAGCTGACCGCCGGACCGCCACATCCATGGAACTCCCGAGATCATGGCCTTTTTCAGGAAACGGAACCAGCCATCCATTCCCCGGCAGCAGGCCCTTGCCTGCATCCCGGTCCGCAACCCCGAGGCCGGACAGCACCGGAACGACGAGGGTATCCTGCTCAGTTATCCGGTTGAGGTCAAGCCCTGGTTCCAGGGTATCTTTCGTCGCGTGGCCGCCCGGTCATCCCCTGTCATTGTCAGGAAACTGCAACTGGACGCCATGGGCGGTTCTGTCTGGGAGATGATCGACAACCGGCGCAGTGTCCGGGAGATCGCGGAGATCTTTGCCCGCCGCAACGGCCTTGGCAGCCGGGAGGCGGAGATCGCGGTCAGCGCCTTTGTCCGCGAACTGGGCAAACGCGGCCTGGTGGCACTGCGGATGGAAGAATAAATCGATTGCCGGCTGCAGAGGAGATCCGTGCCAGCGAACAAAAAAGAGGCGGGTCAACCCGCCTCTTTTCGTGTGCACAACCCCGGGCTGCCAGCTCAGGGCATCCGGAGACGTCCGTCCCGTGGTGCCGGGGACCGAACGGTTGTCATGGTTGATTGCGGCTGTGACCCGGGTGGATCCAGCCTTGCCGGCTTACCTCTTTTCCCAGCCCCAGGCATTGACCACCATGGGGACTTCCTTGACCTCGGCGGCCTCCAGGATCGAGCCGTCATAGAGCTTGACGTTTCTGTACCCCAGCAGGTCATGGAGCACAAAGTAGCCCATGGCTGCGGCAAGCCCGTGGTTGGAGTACGTGATGATCTCGGCGTTCTTGTCCGCAGGCAGGTGGATACCCCTGGCCATCTGTGCCAGCTCATCCTTTTTCCTGAAGTAGGACGGCGCGAAATCCTCACCGGCAATGGTCATGTACTCCTCCGGCCAGAGCAGGGCTCCGGGCAGGTGCCCGGCCCGGCTGATCTCGGAATTCTTCTCGTGACCGAAGTAGTATTCCGGCAGCCGGTTATCCACAAAGGCGACCCCGGACGAGCCGAGTTTCCTGCGGACCTCGGCCAGGGTGGCCACCTTGGCCGCCACCAGTTTGCCGCTGAAATTTCCTGTCAGCGGCGCCGCGGCCTTGGTGGAAACCGGTTTTTCCGTCTGTTCCCAGGCCGCCATGCCGCCATCGAGGATGGCGACCCTGGTATGCCCCAGGGTATGCAGGGTCCAGAGAGCGCGGGCACTCTTGGCCGTGTCCTTGGAAGTGATCCCCTCGTCGTAGACAACAACAAAGGACTCATTGTTGACCCCGTAACTGCGCAGCATCTCGACCAGGGTCTCCTGGTCGGGCATCATGAAGCCGACAAAGTCACGGTTCATGGTCATCCAGGGGCCGAAGGCCTTGACGGCGCCGGGGATATGGCCCTTCTCGTAATGGATGAACTCACTGACATCGAGGATCACAAGATCCTTCTTTTTCAGATTCTTGGCAAGCCAGTCAACGCTCACCAGGGAACTTTCCGCCGCCAGCGCCAGGCCCGGCAGACAGAACATGAACAGCAGTACGCCGATGAAAGACGCTTTCAGTCTGCAAACACTTTTCATACTATTCCTCCATGATCAGTAAATAGACGCTACTTGGCAGTGGATCCCCAGGCGAACCTGACCAGGGGCAGGTCCTCGTCAGCGCCATATTCGAGCATGGAGCCGTCGTAGACACTGACATTCCTGTAGCCCAGGATATCATGGAGAACAACATAATCCAGCCCTGCGAACTGGCCGGTATTACAGTAGACGATGATCTCCGTCTTCTTGTCGGCAGGGATGCCGACACCCCTGACCATCTCTGCCAGCTGGCCGGCATCCCTGATGGTGGCGGGTGCGCGGTTGGCACCGGCATTGTTCAGAAACGGTGCCGGCAGGCTGATGGAACCCGGAATGTGCCCGTAGCGCTCCACGTCACCGCGCTTGTCGTCACCAAAGTGCTGGTTGGAATTCCTGGCATCCACCAGGACAACGCCCTTCTTCTTCATTCTGGCAACGACATCCTTCAGCCCGGCCACCTTGGAGGCGTCCAGCCGGGCCACGAAGTTGCCGGGGCTGGCCTTGGGCTTCTTGTTGTCGATGATGCGGCCCTCAAAGGTCCACTTGGTGAAGCCGCCGTTGAGATAGGAGACCCTGGTATGGCCCATGGCCTCGAGGATCCAGACCGTCGCCGCGCCCTTGGTGGCGTCGCCGATGGAGTTGCCGTGGTCATAGACGACCACGTGCGAGTCCTTGTTGACACCGATGGCCTGCAGCATTTTGGTGAATTCCTCTGGCGTCGGCATCAGCTGGCACTGCCGCTTCTCGTTGAAGGGCTCCCAGCCGACATAGGGAATATTGAAGGAACCGGGAATATGACCGACCCCGTAGTTGGTTTCGGTCCTGACATCGATGATCACCAGGTTCTTGGCGCCCAGGTTCTTGGCCAGCCACTGGGTGGTCACCAGGGGGGTGGTTCCCGCCTCGACCGTCGCCGGCGCGGAGACAAAGCCCGCCACGGCCAGCAACAGCATGAAAATCACGGAATGTAACAGCGTTCTATTCATTGAAATACTCCTTTATTCGTGCTTGTGCATGATGATCTCTGCGGTGCCGTGAGCGCTTACTTCTTGATCTCGGCCGGAATCTTCTCCACGATAATCTTCAGATTGGCTTTTGGTTCGTCCTTGGCCAGGTCTGCCTTGGTGAGGAAGAGTTCCTTGTGGCCATGACAAGCATTACAGGAGCGGTTCTGTTTGGTCCGGCGCTGGATACTGTGCACAGAGGCGGAGTTCCAGGTCGGCAGGGCGTCATAGTTGGCGACCAGGTCCTCGGGACCGGGCTTGCCCTTGAGGACCGCCTGCCAGTAGCGCAGCGATGCCAGGGAGTCCTTTTTCATGGGCGTATGACGCACCAGGTTGTACTTGTATGGATTTTCGGGGCTGCGGTCGATGTTGGTCCCGATCTTGAACGTATAGAGCGGCTCGGACGGGAAGATGACCTTGACCTGGCCCGGCTTCTTGATGTCCAGCGTTACATGGCAGTTGGCACAGTTGAAGTAGGTGTTGGCATGACAGACGGCGCAGGCGAGCGTTCCTTCCGGATGCGCATTGTGCATGGCCACCTTGGAGCGGCCCGGCCTGGCGGCATCGGGATGGCACTCTTCGCAGCGCACCGTCTTGGTGGCATAGTACCGTTTCACGCCCTTGGGCTGGGTGTTGTGCAGGTGGTCGGCGGAATGGCAGTCCGTGCAGACCATCTGGCCTTTTTCGTAATGGACGTCGGCGGTGGCGCCCAGCTTGCCCATGTACTCACCGGCGAAACGGGAACCGTGGCAGGCATAGCAGGTCTTGTCCATGGGCGGGGTCTTCTTGAACCGGTGCCGGTCGAGCAGACCGCCCTTGGCCACTGCCGGCCAGGCGACATGACAGGAGCCGCAGCTGGCATGACAGTCGGCACAGTCCAGTTCCCAGGCCTCGGGCAGGAGGGTGTCCTCCATCTTGTGCGGCGAGGTGATGGTGCCGACGATATCCAGGATACCGGTCAGCTTGTAGTGCATAGCATCCTTGTAGGTGGAGGTGATCTCCTCGTGACATTCCTGGCAGACACCGCCGCCACCCTCTTCAGACGGGTCCTTGATCATGTCCTTGTGGGCCTCGTCCTTGTCCTCGACATTGTGGCCCTTGTGACAGTTGATACAGCCGATCTCGCCGTGAACGGACTCGACGAAATCCTTGGCAACACCATAGGTATCCCGGCCCCTCACCTGAGGGGCAGAAACGCCTCAGCCCGCGATGGCGGCACCGCCACTGGCCGATGCCGCACCGTAACTGTCCATCTCCTCCAGGTCGGTGTGACAGTCGATGCAGGCACTGCTCGAGTCCGCTTCCTGGGCAGCGAGCGGCCCGGCCGTGCCAAAGGCCAGGGCAAGGCCCAGGAAAGTGGTTGCGATCAGCATTCCCTGTGTCTTTCTTTTCATTCTAGTTGCTCCTCCTTTTTGGTTGTTGACGATACAACGAAGCCGTTGTTCCCCTTACAGCAACTGAAAAAATGGAAAAAGCCGCAAACCGTTCCCGCAGCCAGGGGTCCGCTGCAGGGAACAGTGTAAAATCATGGACAGGCTCGCCACGGAGATGCGGTCTGCCGCACCATGGGCCGGCCGGGAACCGGACATCGACCAACGGGTATCAGAACGGCCGGAGGCCCGGTGGGAGAAAATATCCGGCTGCTGAAAAACCGTTTCTTATTCGTGGAGATAGCCAGAAGCCTACCACCATGTCGTGGTATTGCAATGTGGCAATTTGTCGCACCACATTGTGCCACAGAAATTTCCTGGGCAGGCGTGGTGGCGCACCAGGGGGGGATGATGGGCGGGTGTTTGGGAATCCGGCCCTTACTGGAGCGGGGGAAACTTATTCAGCTTCCGCTGCAGGGTCCGCCGGTGCAGACCCAGCTTTCTCGCTGCAGCGGAGATATTGCCACCACAGTCGTGAAGCACCCTGTTGATGTGCTCCCATTCCATGCGGGCAAGGGAGGGAACCGGAAACTCTTCCTCGTTCTCCCCGCTGGCGGTGCGGGACTCCCCTTTGAATGCGCACAGGATATCGTCCACATCGGCAGGCTTGGGCAGGTAGGAAACCGCGCCGGCCCTGATGGCCTCGGTGGCGGTGGCGATGCTGCCGTAACCGGTCAGCACCACGATGCGCATCGCCGGATGCAGGGCCAGGCCGTCACGGAGGACATCGAGACCGCTTTTGTCGGGCATCTTCAGGTCCACCACCGCCATGTCCGGACAGTGCCTGCGAATCAGGGCCATGGCCTCCCGGTAACCGGCAGCAAGATAAACAGTGTATTTACGGGCGGTAAAGGCTCGGCCAAGCCGTTCACGGAACATATCCTCATCATCGACCAGAAGAATGGACTGCTGCATGGTACCTCTCCTACGTTCTTCGCCCATTGGCAACTCCATTGAAATACCGGCACGTTTAGATCTGTTTCGTGGTCAGGGGGTTGACCGCCGTGGCACCGCCGTCGGGGCACGATGCCGGGTACGGCCCCTGCTCCGGGCCAGATACCGGCGTATCTTCTGCAGGTCCTGCCAGGCAACCTTTTTCAGTTCCTGCTGTCTGAGCAGAAGACGAGGATGGTAGGTCGGCAGGACCTGCGGGGTCCGGTCCGCTGCGTATCGACAGCCATGGAACCGGCCATGCAGCCTGGCCAGGGGCTGGCTGCTGCCGGTCAGCACCTGCGTTGCCAGTTCGCCCATGGCGCAGATCAGCTGCGGCCGGAGGATGGCGATCTCACGCTCGAGCCATGGACGGCAGGCCGCAGTGGCACGGGATGGCGGTGAGGCGGTGGCCGGAGAACACTTGAGCACATTGGTGACATGATAGTCATCCCTGCCAAGGCCGAGGGCCGTCATCATCCTGGCGAGCATCTCGTCCTCGCCGGGACCGAAGATCCGGCCGGCACCACTCCTGTCCCGAAGAGCCCAGTCGCCTACCACCAGGAGCCGGGGCGCCTCGGCACCTGTCCCCCGGCTCCGATGCGGCCCGTTTTCCGCCAGGCCGCAGAGGCTGCATGCCTGCACGGCTCGTCCAAGTTCCTCCAGGGCCGCATCGGCCGGCTGGCGGGATTCCACGGCCTGTCGCCTTCCGGGCTCCGGGCCGGGACGCTGCCGGCGCAGGGCGGCCGGTGGGGTGACCGGCCCGGGCCGGTCGGCGGAGTGAGCATCGAGAAACGACCGCAACTGTCCGCTGGCCGGATAGACATCCAGGCCCAGGGCAAGATGAAAACGCAGCAGGCGGCGCACTTCCTGTGCCACCAGGAGAGCGGCCGCCGGGTCAGGCGTCCTGATCTCAGGACGATCTGTTCCTGTTTTTTTTGCTGACAAGTGGAACTCCGATGCTTATTTTTGATAAGATCAGAAGCGGCCGCGGCAGCAAGACAGCCCGGCTTTCCTCATACCTGTTTGTGACTGCGACCAGAATCGTAACCGTTCACTGGCAAGCGCTCACAGCTGTTCCGCCTGCGGCAGCATGGAAGACCATATCCGTTGCCGCAAGATTCGCAAGAACTCACGGCTATCAGCAACGACTTTGACATTCCTGGACTTTTACCAAGATTCAACCACAGAGGGAGAAGCATACCATGCCAATCTATGAATTCGTCTGCAGGGACTGCAAGAAACACTTCGAGGTGCTGACCACCTCGTCCTCGTCGACAGAGACCGTCAAGTGTCCTGCCTGCGGCAGCCTTGACGTCACCAAGACCATTTCGGCCTCCCATTTCCGCGTGGGATCCCACAGACCCTCCATCCCCTCGGGGGCGCTGTCCGGGTGTTCCTCGAAATCGGGATTCTCCTGAGCATGAGCCGACCGGACCCGTGCGGTCCGGCCCTGCTGCCATATATATCCCGGCCAGATGCCGCAGGCCCGGAGGGAGAGCCGTCAGCCGGTGCCCTCCGGGCATTCTTCGATTATTTTTTTTTCTTTTTTTCCGCCGCCCCGAACTCGTAGACTGTTTCATCTTCCCTGAGCAGACCATATTTTTTCCTGGCCAGCTCTTCCAGGTAACGGTCATCGGTGCGTAACCTCCTGATCTCCTGCCGCAACGCATCATTGCGCCGTTCCAGGTCCCGGTTCTCCTCGGCCAGGGACTGCACCCTGTGCTGCAGACGGCGGTACCGAAGCAGGCCGTGTCCGGGCGCGAACAGGAGCCAGAGAAGGCCGACAGCCAGAACGATGAGGATCACGCGACGCAGTGTCCTCTGTTCCTGAGCAGACAGCCGCTTTCGGGGTCGCCGGGGACTCATACTCTTTTCCACCTGGAGCCGGATGCCAGAATGACCAGAGCCGATGCACTCCGAGCCGCGGCAGGACCGCGCCTGCCGCGCTGCCTGGTCAGCGCCTGTCTGACCGGGCTCTGCACCAGGTACGACGGAGGCAGCAGACCAAGTGCTGAATGCCGCCACCTGCTGCACCGATACCACTGGATCCCTGTCTGCCCGGAGCAGCTTGGCGGCCTGCCCACCCCCCGTACCGCCGCCGACCTGGTGGGTGGCGACGGTTTCGCTGTTCTTGCCGGCACGGCCAGGGTGATCGACCGGCAGGGAACGGACCGGACAGAGCAATTCCTCCGCGGAGCCCGCCAGGTATTGGCCATTGCCAGGGCCCAGGATATCCGGCTGGCCCTGCTCAAGGCGCGCAGCCCTTCCTGCGGTGTTCGGCCCAGGACCGGCATTACCGCCGCCCTTCTGCTGCAGAACGGTATCCGCTGCCTCGAATTCTGATCCGGCACCTGCACAGGCATCAGCTCCCCCCGCTTTTTTCGCCGCTCCCGGTTTTCCCTGCCGGAAGCCCCCTGGGCCGCTCTTCGATCCGCAACAGACGGATGACCAGGATTCCCGCCTCGTAGAGGAGATAGAGGGGCAGCCCCATGAGGGCCATGTTCACCACGTCCGGAGTGGGGGTGAGCAGGGCGGCCAGGATGGCGATGATCAGCACTGCGTAGCGGCGGTTGCGCTCAAAGGTGGCCCGCCGGATCAGTCCCACCTGGGCGCTGAAGATCATGAACACCGGCAGTTCGAAGATCAGGCCGAAGGCAAGAATGAAGATGGTGACGAAATTAACGAAGCGGCCGATGGAAATCACCGCCTTCATCTCCTCGGACTGGTAGCTGAGCAAAAACCTGACCCCGAAGGGCAGGGTCACCAGGTAGCAGAAGATGGTGCCTGCATAGAACAGCAGACAGGTGGCGGCAACAAACCAGAACAGCCTGGAACCGGTGACCCCGAAGGGCCTGCCGAGCGCCTTCCAGAGCACATACATCAGCAGGGGCATCAGGATATAGAGTGCTCCGAAAAAGGCGACCTTGACATGGGCCAGAAACGGTCCGGCCACGGAAAAGAAATAGAGTTTCTCCTGCAGATGGCCCTGGAAGGTGGCGAGCAGGCCCGATGAGAGAAAAAAAAGGAGCAGGGTCAGCGCCACCAGGCTGATGGCGAGGAGGCGGGCCGAGCGGCGCAGTTCCGACAGGAATATGACGAGGTTGTTCTGCAGTTCCACCGGGGCTCCCGGGTAATGAGTCATGGTGTGGCATTGCCTGACGCGGGCAGAACAGAAGGTAGCAAACCAGACCCATAAAAGCAATTGCTGAATCCCCGACGTCCACGAGGAGCGAACCGATTAGCCATTGCCTTTCCGCCGGTGCCATGCTAAACGTAAAGGTCCGGCAGCGCACCATGCACCTGCCTGCGGCTGGCCGCAGAAGGGACTTTTTGCGATGCCGTCAGAGGCAAAAAACCCCGTGATCCGTCACGACGACAGCGGCCGGCCACGGTGCTGTTCGGCAGGATCACCACACTACCCCATTATCCGCTTACAGCCCACACCACCATGCTTGAGCTACGCTTCATCAGGGAAAACATCGACCTGGTCCGGGAAAAATGCCGCCACCGCGGCATGGACACAGAACTCATCGACCGCTTTGCCGAGACAGACAGCCGGCGGCGCACCCTGCTCGGCGAGGTCGAGTCCCTGAAAAACCGGCGCAACAGGGTATCGGCGCAGATCGCCGAGCTCAAAAAGAAGGGCGACCAGGACGGCGCCGAATCCCGGATCACCGAGATGCGGGAGGTCTCGGCCCGGATCAAGGCCCTGGACAGCGAACTGGCAGAGGTGCAGCGGGAACTGGAGGAGATCGTGCTCTCCATTCCCAACATCTGCCATGACACGGTGCCGGCCGGCCGCGACGATGCCGACAACGTGGAGGTCAGGAGATGGGGAAAAATCCCCGAGTTCTCCTTTCCGCCCCGGCCCCACTGGGAGATCGGCGAGCAACTCGGCATCCTCGACTTCGAGACCTCGGCCCGGATGGCCGGCGCGCGTTTCTCACTCCTCAAGGGCTTCGGTTCCCGGCTCGAGCGGGCCCTGATCAATTTCTTTCTCGATCTCCACACCCAGCGCCACGGCTATACCGAGGTACTGCCGCCCTTCATGGTCAACTCCGCCGCCATGACCGGAACCGGCCAACTGCCCAAGTTCAAGGAGGATCTGTTCAAGATCGAGGGCTGGGATCTATGGCTGATTCCCACCGCCGAGGTGCCGGTGACCAATATCCACGCCGGCCAGACCCTGGCCGAAGGCGACCTGCCCGTCAAGTACACGGCCTACACCCCCTGCTTCCGTTCCGAGGCGGGCTCCTACGGCAAGGATACCCGTGGCCTCATCCGGCAGCACCAGTTCGACAAGGTGGAACTGGTCAAGCTCACCACCCCCGAGACCTCGGACGCGGAGCTGGAAAGCCTGCTGGCTGACGCGGAAGAGGTGCTGCAGCTCCTGGAGCTGCCCTACCGGGTTGTCACACTCTGCTCCGGGGACCTCGGATTTTCGGCCACCAAGACCTATGACATCGAGGTGTGGCTGCCCGGCCAGAACACCTTTCGCGAGATCTCCTCCTGTTCCAATTTCCTCGACTTTCAGGCCCGGCGGGCCGGGATCAGGTACCGGCCGGAAGGACAGAAGAAGAGCCGCCTGGTCCACACCCTCAACGGTTCCGGTCTGGCCGTGGGCCGCACCCTGCTGGCGATCCTGGAAAATTACCAGCAGGAGGACGGCACGGTCAAGCTGCCCCGGGTCCTGCAACCCTACTTCGAAAAACGGTTCTGAACCCCGACATCAGGCCCCCCTTCTCCATAATAGTTCACCGCTATCATCAACCACGTTGACCTGCCGGAACCTCTGTACAGGTTCAGCAGGCCTCGGCGAATCCCCTGCCGGAAACCATCCTGCCTCCGACAGGCCCCGTAAAAGACACCGGTCAGGCAAAACGTTTGCCGACAGCGATGAACTGTCACCAGACCCCTTACTCCGCGGCAAGGGCCAGCTCGATGAGCCGGTCCAGCAGAACGGGAAAGGAATACCCGGCCTCTGCGGCGGCCTGGGGCAGGAGGCTGGTGGGTGTCATGCCGGGAATGGTATTGGTCTCCAGGAGATAGAGCTCATCACCCGAGATGATCATGTCGGTCCGGCTGTAGCCGCGCAGGTGCAGGGCACGGTGGGCGGAGAGGGCATACTGCCACGCCCTGTCGCGCAGCCGGGTGTCAATATCGGCCGGGCAGACCTCCCGGGTGGCGCCGGGCTGGTACTTGGCCTCGTAATCAAAGAACTCGAAGCGGCTGTCAGGAATGATCTCCACCACCGGCAGCGGCTCCAGCTCCCGGTTGCCGAGCACCCCCACCGTGATCTCGCGGCCACGGACGAACTCCTCCACCATCACCTCGGCATCGTGGGCAAAGGCCGTCTCCAGGGCCGGCACCAGCTCTTCGGCCTTCCTGACGACGGACATGCCGATGGACGAGCCCTGCCGCACCGGCTTGATGACCAGGGGCAGCCGGAGACGGTCGAGAATCCGGCCCGGATCTTCCAGGTCTGCCGGCCCGGCCATCTCCCAGTCGGCCACCGGCAGACCGTGCAGCCGGTAGAGGGTCTTGGCCAGATTCTTGTCCATGGCCAGGGCACTGCCCAGGACGCCCGACCCCTGGTAGGGGATGGAGAGCAGGTCGAGAAATCCCTGCATGGTGCCATCTTCCCCGTGCAGGCCATGCAGGAGAATGAAGGCCACATCCAGGCCGGGCGCGTCCGCGGCCAGCCGCGCGAGGTCCGTGGCCGGATCGTAACGGATCACCTCATATCTCTCCCTGTCCAGGGCCCTGGCCACCTCGGCCGCCCCTTTCAGCGACACCTCACGCTCGCCCGACGTGCCCCCGGCGATGAGGGCCAGACGCATCTTTCCCATCTCTTTCTTCTCCTTCTCCAGGCATAGGGATCACCGCTCCCCGGCACCCCGTCACTGCCCCCCTGCCGTTGCAACTGCCAGCGGGACCAGGGGTCCAAAGGCCAGAATGGCAAGAAAAAATTTTACTCCCCGCAAACGAGATGATAAAATTTCTTTAAAGTCCAGTTAATTATTTCTGATCTTTCGGAGCACGATCATGGCACATTCCTTCTTGCAGAACAACTTTCGCGCAAAGCTGATCCTGCCGGTTTCCATTGCCCTTCTGATCGCCATCGGTGGCGCCGTGACCTTCATTGTCTATGCGCAGAACCGAAACGGCAGCCAACTCAACGCCATGATCGGCCAGGCCTTTCAGGCCATGGAAAAAAACATGGAGCAGAATCTCAGGGCACTCGCCGGCGAACTGAAGAACAAGCTGACGGTCATGACCGAGACCGTTACCGATACCCTGACCGAATCCTCCCGCCAGGCCCTGGACCGTACCAACACCCTGATCCAGAAGAGCCTGCGCACCCTGCGCCACGAAAGCGGAGCCAGCCTGGTCCGCCTTCTGGCCCGGGTGGCCGAGTCCGCAGTCATCGCCCGCGACTACAGCGCCCTGAACGGCTATGTGCGCAGTGCGCACAGGAATCCGGCCGTGGTCTTTGCCTTTTACCTCGATCAGCAGCACCGGCCGCTGACCCGCTACCTGAACCGGAAAAACACCAAACTCAGATCCTTCCTCCCTGCCAGGGGACGTCCGGACGTGGACAGGATCATCAAGGCCGGCCAGGACGATCCCGATGTCCTGGTGCTCAGGCAGGAGATCATCTCCGAGGGCGAGGTCATCGGCACGGTCTATCTCGCCCTGGACATGACCGCCGCCCGGGCCCAGGCCCAGGAGATCAACGACACCTTCGAGGAGCTGATCGACACCAACGAGGAGCAGATCGATACCATCCTCAGCAGTGAATCCGCAGGTATCATCAGGGCCCTCAACACGACCATCGACAATATCAGGGAAGACAACAGCGCCCTGGTCCGGAAGACCGGCCGCAGCCTTGCCCGGGAGACCCACCGTCTCGCCGCCCGCACCAGGATCATCCTCATTGCCGGCGGTCTGGTCTGTATCACCGTGATCCTGGTCATCCTGCTCCTCAATGCCCGCTCCATTCTCGGCCTTCTCGGCGGTGAGCCGTCAGAGATGGTCGAGATGACCCACCGGATTGCCGGCGGCGACCTGGCCATCGATTTTTCCGGCACCAGGTGCCGCGAAGACAGCCTGCTGGGCGGTCTGCGGACCATGGTCCGGAGCCTGCAGCAGCTCGTCGGCCGGCTCATCGACGAGAGCCGGCGGATGGCCATGACCTCCGGCGATCTGGGCAAAGCCGCCGGGGAGATGGCGCAGAATGCCGAGCAGTCGGCGGAGCGGGCCACTGCGGTGGCCGCCGCCACCGAGGAGATGAGCGCCAACATGGGCACGGTCTCCATGGCCAGCGAACAGGCGGCCGCCAACGTCAACGTCGTCGCCACCGCGGTGGAGGAGATGACCTCGGCGGTGCGTGAGATCTCGGCAAGCACGGACAAGGCCAACCGGATCACCGGCGAGGCGGTGGAGATCGCCAGGAGCTCGTCCGAGAAGGTCAACACCCTGGGACAGGCGGCTCTGGAGATCTCCAAGGTCACCGAGGTGATCACCGAGATCTCGGAGCAGACCAACCTCCTGGCTCTCAATGCCACCATCGAGGCGGCCAGGGCCGGCGAGGCGGGCAAGGGCTTTGCCGTGGTGGCCAACGAGATCAAGGAGCTGGCCCGGCAGACCGCCGAAGCGACCGGCGAGATCAAACAGCGGATCGAATCTATCCAGGCCTCCACCAACGACACTGTCAGCGAGATCAGTCAGATCACCCAGGTGATCGGTAATGTCAACGAGATCGTCTCCACCATCGCCGCGGCCGTGGAGCAGCAGAACACCGCCACTGCCGATATCGCGGCCAACGTCAACGAGGCGGCTCAGGGTATTGCCGAGGTCAACGAGAACGTGGCCCAGAGCTCGGCCGTTGCCAGCGAAATCGCCCGCGACATCAGCGAGGTGAGCGAGCTGGCCGACAACTCCCGCAAGTGCAGCCACAAGGTCGAGGAGAGTGCCGGCCGGCTCAGTTCCATTGTCAAGGTCCTGCAGAAAGAGACCGACAGGTTCACCCTGGAAGAGTCGTGATCCTCACACCATGCACAGGAGGGGCGGTCGCCGGCGCCGTTCGACCCGCCTCTCCTTCTGTTCCGGATTCGCAGCTCCTGAAACTGCGACGCATACTACCACATCTGCCAGAAAATCAGAATAAAAGTTCAGCAGCACGCCATCTGCACACGCTTGAGACTGCCCGCAGCAAGCGCTCACAGGGACCGCACGGAGTCTTCGCTTACCTCTCTGCACGGTCGTGCCTGCCTGCACAGGTAGGCTATCGGAGTCTCCCTGCGGTCGCTTACCTCTGCGGTCAGGCACGCCTGAGAGGTAAGCGCAGACTCCGAATCTGCGGCCCCTGAGAGCGCGTACATCATTGTGGCCGGAAACACCGATGGCTGGTCATCCCGTGAGGGGTTACATGCCGTTTTTCCGGCTCAAGAAGCCCGAATCCCGGCGCTCGGACCGCTCCTCACTGTCCGGTGTCTGTGACAACGGACCCGGAATCTGGTATCCTTGCCACCATGAAACGGGAAATCATCCATGCCCTGGAAAAGATCGTCGGCAAGGCCCACCTTGCCACCTCGACCGAGGAATGCGCCTGTTACAGCTTCGACGGCACCGGCAGATCATTCATGCCCGAGGCGGTGGCCTTCCCCGATTCGCCGGGCCAGATCAGCGGCATCCTCAGGCTCGCCAACCGGTACCGTTTTCCGGTCATCCCCCGCGGTGCCGGCAGTGGCATGACCGGCGGTTCCCTGCCCGTGCGGGGTGGCCTGGTCCTCGCCATGGGGCGTATGAACCGGATCATCGAAATCGACACCGCCAACATGATCGCCGTGGTGGAACCCGGGGTTATCACCGGCGAGCTGCAGGCCCGACTCGCCCGCCACCGGCTGAAGTATCCACCCGACCCGGCCAGTCTGAAATTCTGCAGCCTGGGCGGCAACGTGGCAGAATGCGCCGGCGGTCCCAGTGCCGTCAAGTACGGTGTTACCCGTGACTATGTCATCGGCCTGGAGGTGGTTCTGCCCACCGGCGAGATCATGAGGACCGGAGTGCGCACGGAAAAGGGCGTGGTGGGCTATGACCTGACCCGTCTTTTCATCGGTTCGGAGGGAACCCTGGGGGTCTTCACCCGCCTTGTCCTGCGGCTCGTGCCCCTGCCGGCGGCCCGGGAGACCTTCCTGCTCACATTCTCCTCCCTGCGCTCGGCCACCACCCTGGTTGCCGCGATTTTCAGGACCGGCCTCACTCCCTGCACCCTGGAATACATGGATGCAACCGCCATCCAGGTGGTGCGGGACCGCCTCGACCATCCCCCGCCACCCCGGACCCAGGCCCTGCTGATTCTCGAATTCGATGGCAGCCACGCTGAGGTCGCGCGCCAGCGGCAACGACTCGAGGAATTCCTGAAAGGCCAGGACCTCACCTGCAGGCGGGCGGAGAACGACACGGAAAGGGAAGAGCTCTGGCAGGCACGCCGGTCTATTTCTCCAGCCACCTTTGCCCTCAGGCCCGACAAGATCAGTGAAGACGTGGTCGTTCCACGCTCCAGGATCCCCGACCTGGTGGAATTCACCTCCTCCCTGGCCGGACGCTACGGCCTGACCATCCTCACCTTCGGTCACGCCGGTGACGGCAACATCCATGTCAACATCATGTTCGACCGCAGGGAACGGCAGGAACAGGACAGGGCACTCGCCGCAAGGAAGGAACTTTTCCGGCAGGTTGTCGAGCTGGGCGGCACCCTGTCCGGCGAGCATGGCATCGGCATCACCAAGTCGGCCTTCCTGCCCATGGAGGTCGATCCGGTGGCCCTGGACCTGATGCAGCGGATCAAGCACCTTTTTGATCCGGCAGGCATCCTCAACCCCGGCAAGATCTTCTCGCAGTTCACGGCAGACAGCAAGGTGTCGACCCCGGACGCCAGCCCCAGCCCCCGGCATCTCCGCATCGACAGAAAATATGATTGACAGATCTCTCCAGCCGGGATAAATTATAATTTTTTATTAATTTCAATCCGAAAACCATGGACATCCATGGTCCGAGCCACGTACCGAAGATCTTTCACCACCTCGGCACATCGGCTCCCGGACCACGGAGTCTCCAAAAGTCAAAGGATGTGATTCTATTATGATCGAAGTAGAAGTCAGGGGTGACCTTGAGTACGCTATCCGCCAGCTGAAGAAAAAGCTGCAGATTGATGGTATCAAGCGCGAGCTGAAACGGCGTGAATACTACGAAAAACCCAGCGTCAAAAAACGGCGCAAAGCAGCAGAAGCGCTGAGAAAACTTCGCAAATACAACAGGATGAGAAACCGATACTAGGCTCATCTCCGGGGCGGCCTGCCTGTCGCCCCGAAGATGACGACGTAATAGTTCACCGCTGCCGGTAGCCGTTCAGGCCCGCTTTCTCTCCACCTGCCCCGGGACCGGAAACCATGCCACCTGTGGACAGCATGTCTCCGCTTGCCGAAACGGTGGAGCGGTTTGTGCAGCACCTCACTGTTCAGCAACGTCTTGCCGCCAACACCATACAGGCCTACTCTTCCGATCTCGCTCTCTTTCTCGACTTTCTCCAGCAGCACAGGATCAGGCAACCCGACCAGATCCGGCTCCATCACGTGCAGGCCTTTTTCCGGTACTGCCACGACCACGGCACCGGAGCGCGCAGCAATGCCCGCCGTCTGGCAGCCCTGCGCTCCTTTTTTGCCTTTCTCGCAGGTCAGGGCCTGATAACGGCCAGTCCGGTGGCGGACATCGACCCGCCCCGCACCGGCCGCAGCCTGCCCAAGGCTCTCAACATCAGCGAGGTCAGCAGAATGCTCACCCCGCCGACAGATCCCGCCCCCCTCGCCCTGCGCAACTGCGCCATGCTGCACCTGCTCTACGCCACCGGTCTCAGGGTCTCGGAGCTTGTCTCCCTGCCGGTCAAAGGGTGCAACCTGGCCGGCGGCCATGTCCGCATCCTGGGCAAGGGCAACAAGGAGCGGATGATCCCCTTTGCCGAGGCCACCCGACAGCGAATCCAGGAGTACCTGGATCATGGTCGGCCCCTGATCCTCAAAAACAGGCCGAGCCCGCTGCTCTTTGTCAGCAACCGTGGCCGGGCCATGACCCGCAACCGCTTCTGGCAGATCATCGGCGAGATCGCCAGGGGAGCCGGGATCGACAGGCCGGTGAGTCCGCACATGCTCCGGCACTCCTTTGCCACCCACCTGCTGGCAGGCGGCGCTGATCTCCGCTCGGTACAGATGATGCTGGGCCATTCCGATATCACTACAACCCAGATCTACACCAAGGTCGACATCTCCCGTCTCAAGTCGATCCACAGCCGGTTCCACCCCCGGGGCTGAGTACTCCGCGGGCGGCACCGGCCGACCCCTCAGGCCGTAATAGTTCACCGCTATCAGCAACTACCTGAAAATAGCGACACCTTTGGTAAAAGTTCAGCAGTGCGTCAGCTGTGCGTGATCGTGGCCGGCCGTCTATAGCCGGCTATGCGGCCAGCCGCGAGCGCGTGCAGATGGCGTGCTGCTGAACTTTTACCTCAGGCCAGGGGCAGGGTGACGGTAAAGACCGTCTCCCTGCCCGGTATCGACCGGACCGTTATATCACCGCCATGGCCGGTGACAATGCCGTAGGAGACCGGCAGTCCCAGACCCGTGCCCTCGACTTCGAGCTTGGTGGTGAAAAAGGGCTCAAAGACATGATCCAGGTGCTCGGCCCGTATGCCGACACCGGTGTCGCCGATGGAGACGGCCACCATCTTCCCCCGCACCTCGGTGCTCACCGTGATCGTACCTCCCTCCCGCCCCATGGCCTCACCGGCATTGAGCAGCAGATTCACGAATACCTGCCTGATCTGATCCTCCACGGCAAGAATATACACCGGTTCCCCGGTATACCGCTTCAGGAGACGGATCCGGCGGGAGACGAGAAAGCGCCGGTGAAAAAGGAGGATGTCATCAAGGATGTCGTGGAGGGGGAAGCGGGCCCTGACCCCGGTTGTCGGCCGGTTGAAATGCTGCAGATCGCGGATCATCTTCTTCATCCGGTCGCATTCCCGCTCCGCAAGGTCCATCATCCGGTACTCCTCGGAATCCCGGGTAAACCTGGTCTTGATGTCCCTCACCGCGAAGCGCACTCCCAGCAGCGGATTGCCGAACTCGTGGGCAATGGAGGCGGACAGCTTGCCGATGGCCTCCAGTTTCTGGGCGTGATGGAGCTGATCCTGCAGCTCCATCTCGCGGGTGATATCACGGGAAACGGCGACCAGGTTGGTCACCCTGCCGTCGGTACCCCGCACCGCCGAGATCACGGTATCGAGGTTGAAGACAGCTCCGGAGCGGGTGGTGTTGGTCAGGCGGCCCCGCCACTGCTCACCCCGGCGGAGGGTTGCCCTGATCCTGCGGTACTGGTGCGGATCGAGCAGATCGTTGTGGAGGAAAAATGGTCTGCGCCCGACCACCTCGTCCGCACCATAGCCGGTTATCTTCTCAAAGCCCGGATTAACATAGGTGATCTTGCCCCTGGCATCGGAAATGACCACTGACAGCGGTGACTGGTGCACCACCCGGGCAAGGAGATGCTTTTCATGCTGCAACCGCTGCTGCTCACTGATATCGGCGAAAAAAACCACGGCTCCCCGGCAGCGACCGCACTCGAGCACCGGGTAGACCCGCAGGGCAATGGGCAGCCATCCGCCGTCGCCCCGGCAGAGTTTTTCCTCGTCGCTGCTCACCGAACGTTCGCCGCGCATGGCGGCAAAGACCAGGCTCCTGATCCGCCTGCCGGAACCACCTGGGCAGGAGGGGGGCTGGACCAGGCTGACAATGTCCTTTTCCAGGACCTCCCGCTGGTCCGCGTGGCCGAGCAGCCGCAGGCAGGCCTGGTTGGCAAAGGTACAGCGACCATCCAGGCCCACACCGAAGATGGCCTCTTCGGTGGAATCGAAGAACAGACGCAGGCGCTGCTCCCTCTCCCGAAGGGCGCAGAAGGTCTGATATCCGCGCTGGCGCATATGGTTGATACCGTTGACAACCAGATCGAGCTCGTCGGGCGCGCGGGAGGAGGGGCGGTCGAGACGCAGGGGCGGCTGCTGCCTGTGCACCTCGAGATCCTGGACAAAGGCGGCCATGTGAACCAGGTGCCTGGTCACCATGTACTGGAAGATAAGCAGGGCAAAACCGATGACCAGAAAGGTCTTGATACCGTTGGCAAGCAGGATGACCTTGACCCGTCGCAGCAGACGGCCGTAGACGCCCTCCAGGGAGGCGGCGACCCTGAGGCGGCCCAGCAGCTCATCCTTGCCGTGATGCTCATAGTGGAGCGGAAAGGTGGCGGTGATGGCTCGCCGGGGAATGGGGCTGCCCCGGTGCCAGCCGGGACCGTCCTCCACCTCGACAGCGGCATAGACGATATCCTGACGATGGATAAGGCCCTCCAGCTGCAGGTTGACCTGGACATCATCGAGGATCCAGACACTCTGGGCAATGGGCCTGAGGTCGGTCCGCTGGATGGACTCGAGAAAGGAGTTGATACCGGCGACATCGGCCCTGAAATCGAGGTAGAGCTGCAGGGCCGTCAGGAGAAGGGTGATCAGCGAGCTGAAGAGAAACACCCTCCAGATGAGCTTGCGGCCTGTACGGCCTCCCCCGGGGAAACGGAAGGAAGAAGTCTTCAAAACTCCATGTATTTCTTGATGATCCCTGGAATGGCCCCGCTCTGGGCCACCACGTCGCTGGCCTGCTGCAATCGCCGGATGACGGCGTCATCCACGGATGGATTGGCGGCCAGGTAGTACCCCCTTTCCGTCATCACCAGGACCGGCTCCACCATGTCCATGGAATATCCCTCTTTGCGCAGGGCCCAGGCCAGGGTGTACTCGTTGCCGGTGATCAGATCGGCGTGACCGCTGAGAAAGACCCGGATCTGGGATTTCTTGTTGTGGGTGACGATCAGTTCACGGTTTTCGGCAAACCCTTCGTCGAGGAGGCGGTCGGTGAGGGCATACCCCAGGATCACGGCCGTGGTGTACTTCCTGACATCATCGAGAGTCCTGACCCGGATATCCCGGCGGGACCTGAGCCTGAACAGGCAGGTCCGCTTCTGCAGGATCGGACCGATCCACTTGAAGAGATGTTCCCGTTCCCGGGTACGGTTGATGGTGAAGATGAAAGAATCCTTTGTGCGCAGGGCGATCTGGTAGGCCCGTTTCCAGGGATAGATCCTGATGGACGGCTCCAGGCCCGCCTGCCGGAAGATCGCCTCGACCACCTCGGTGGCGATGCCGACGACCTTGCCGTCCTGTTCAAAATGCACCGGCGGCAGGTCCTCGGTAAGGACGAGAAAGCTCCGCGCCGATACCGGCGCCGCCAGGAGCAGTACACTCAGCATCCACAGCAGGAGACCCGGTTTCACATTCCCTCCGCATCAGGACCGTAATAGTTGGAATAGTTCACCGATATCAGCAACTACCTGAAAATAGCAACACCTTTGGTAAAAGTTCAGCAGTGCGTCAGCTGTGCGTGATCGTGGCTGGTCGTCCATAGCCCGCTATATGCGGCCAGCCGCGAGGGCGTACAGATGGCGTGCTGCTGAACTTTTACTCAGGACCGGCGGGCGGATGGTTCCACCACTGGTGGCCCGGAAAGATGGGCCATGCGGCCGGGCCTGTCCTGCTCGGCCACGGTGATGGACAGGCGGTGACACAGGTTTCCCAGGCGGTCACGGACCGCCTGCAGCACCAGCTCGGGCCGGTTGTTGGTTTCGCTGACATGGGCCAGCACAAGCTTGCGCAGGCTGCCGGCGGCGAGCGTGGCGGCAAGGGCCGCGGCATCGCCGTTGGCAAGGTGCCCGCTGCCGGAACGGACGCGCTGCTTCAGGGCCGGTGGATAGGGACCGTCCATCAGCATCCGCGGATCATGGTTGGCCTCGAGGACTAAGCCCTGGCAGGCGCGCAGGTGATGGGCAATCAGCCTGGTCACCCTGCCGGTATCGGTACAGTAGCCGAACCGGCAGCAGCCGTCGGAGATGACGAACCCCACCGGATCGGCAGTATCGTGGGAAACGGAAAAGGGGTGGATCCGCAGGTCTCCCAGGACAAAGGGCTCGCCGGTGGCGAACTTACACACTTCCTCGACCCTGCCGAGCTGCCCCTCGGCCGCCTGCAGCGTTGGCCGGTTGATATGCAGGGGCAGGGTGTAGCGCCGGCAGAGGATGCCCACCCCCCTGATGTGATCCCCGTGTTCGTGGGACACCAGGATGGCGTCGAGCTCTTCAGGCCGGCGACCGATGGCGGTCAGGCGCCGGCCGATCTCGCGTCCGGAGAAACCGGCATCGATGAGGAGGCTGGTACGCTCCGACTCGACCAGGGTGCAGTTGCCCCTGGAACCGCTGCCGAGGACACAGAACCGCACGCCCCTGCCGCCCCTAAATCCCGGTATGGCCGAAACCGCCGCTGCCGCGTGCGGTCCGGTCCAGCCGTTCCACCACCTCCAGCCGGGCCCGGCAGACCGGGGCCAGCACCAGCTGGGCGATGCGGTCACCCCGCCGGATGACAAAGGATTGCCGGCCCAGGTTGACCAGGCCGATCCTGACCTCGCCGCGGTAATCAGCATCAATGGTGCCCGGCGCGTTGATCACCGTGATGCCGTGGCCGACGGCCAGCCCGGACCGGGGCCGTACCTGGAGCTCATAGCCGGGGGTGATGGCAACGGCGAAGCCTGACGGCACCAGAACGATATCACCCGCAGCCATGGTCAGCGGCTCATCCACCGCCGCCTGCACATCCATGCCGGCGGCCAGGCCCGTCGCATAGAGCGGCAGGGCCAGGTCCCGGGCATGACGGCTTTCGAGCCAGGTGAAGCGGACAGGGACCTTGTCCATGACGGCCTACTCCTCGCCGGGCGCCAGCGCCGCCTTGCGGCTGAGACGGATCCGGCCGCGGTTATCGATATCGATCACCTTGACCCGGACCATGTCGCCCTCCTTGAGGACATCGGTCACCTTGTTGACCCGCTCCTTCTTCAGCTCCGAGATGTGGACCATGCCGTCGGTCCCGGGCAGGATCTGGACAAAGGCGCCAAAGTCCTTGATGGTCCGGACCTCGCCCTCGTAGATCTTGCCCACCTCGGGCATGGCGGTCATCTCCTCGATGCGGGCCACCAGGGCCTTGGACTGTTCCGAGTTATTGCTGAAGATCTTGACCGTGCCGTCATCCTCGACATCGATCTTGGAATCATATTCGGCGGTCATCTCGCGGATCACCTTGCCGCCTGGGCCGATGATATCCCGGATCTTGTCCGGATGGATCTTGATGGAGATGTACTTGGGCGCATGTTCGGAGACCGCCTCCCTGGGCTCGCTGATGGCACGGGCCATCCTGTCGAGGATATGGAGGCGTGCCTCCCTGGCCTGGGCCAGGGCCCGCCCCATGACCTCGCGGTCCACACCGTCGATCTTGATGTCCATCTGCAGGGCGGTGATCCCCTCGCTGGTTCCCACCACCTTGAAATCCATATCGCCCAGGTGGTCTTCGTCACCGAGGATATCGGTCAGAACCACCACCTTGTCATCCTCCTTGATCAGGCCCATGGCCACACCGGAAACCGGGGCCTTGACCGGCACCCCGGCATCCATCAGGGCCAGGCTGGCGCCGCAGACCGTGGCCATGGAGGAGGAACCGTTGGACTCCAGGACCTCGGAGACCACACGGATGGTGTAGGGAAACTCCTCGTCCGATGGCAGGACCGCCTCGATGCCGCGCCGGGCCAGGGTGCCGTGGCCGATGTCGCGGCGGCTGGGGCCGCGCAGGAACCGGACCTCACCCACGCAGAAGGGCGGAAAGTTGTAATGGAGCATGAAGCGACGGTAGACGTCACCGCCCAGCCCCTCCAGGTGCTGTTCGTCCCGCTCGCTGCCCAGGGTGGCGATGACCATGGCCTGGGTCTCGCCGCGGGTGAACAGAGCCGACCCGTGGGCCCGGGGCAGGGCCCCGACCTCGCACTCGATGGGCCGGACCTGGTCAAAGGCGCGGCCGTCGATGCGCTGGCTCCGGTTGACGATACGGTCCCGCATCAGGGACTTCTTGAAGTCGGAGAGCAGATCCAGGACCTCGGATTCGGACTCGTAGAGTTCCTCGTCTATCTGCGCCAGGACCTCTTCCTTGAGCTGGTCGTAACGCTCGCCGCGGGCCATCTTGTCGGCCGTGGTGACAACCTCCTCCATGCCGGCGGCGGCAACCTCTTCCACCCGGGCCCTGAGGGTCTCGTTGATCTCCGGCGCCACCACCTGCCGCTTGGGCCGGCCGATCTCCCGGCGCAGTTCGTTCTGCATCGCGATCAGCGGCTGGATGCCCTCATGGGCGAAGAAGATCGCCTCCAGGATCACGTCTTCGGCCAGTTCGCCGGTACGGCCCTCCACCATAACCACTGCGGTCTCGGTGCCGGCCACCACCAGGTTCATCTGCGACTGTTCGAGCTGGCTCCTGGTGGGATTGAGGATATACTCGCCATCCACGTAGCCGACGCGGGCCGCGGCAATGGGGCCGTTCCAGGGGATATCGGAGATGGCCAGGGACACCGAGGCGCCGTTCATGGCCAGGATATCGGGGTCGATCTCCTGGTCCGCGGAAAAGACGGTGATGATGACCTGGGTCTCGCTGCAGTATCCCTTGGGGAAAAGCGGCCGCAGGGGCCGGTCGATGAGCCGGCAGGTCAGCACCTCCTTCTCGCTGGGACGCCCGATCTCGCGGCGGAAATAGCTGCCCGGGATACGGCCGGCCGCATACATCCGTTCCTGGTACTCGATGGTCAGGGGCAGGAAGCCCATATCCTTGGTCTTCTTCTCGGCCACCGCCGTGACCAGCACCATGGTGTCGCCGCAGGAGACGACCACGGCGCCATTGGCCTGCCGCGCCATCTTGCCGGTCTCAAAGGTCATGGTGCAGGCGCCGACGTCGGCTTCAACTTTCTTGTACATAGATTACTCCTGTCTCCGGATATGCCGGATCGTGTATGGGTTGGCGGCGACCCGGAATCCGTCGACTGACGCAACACAAAGAGGCACAAAGGATGGGGAGCAGGATGCCGCCCGGATGCTTTCCGGGCACAGGCAACCGGTACCCCATCCTTTGTGTCTCTGTGCGTGTTCTGATTCCAGGTCCGCCGGGCCAGAAAAGCCGCGCCCGGACAGCACTCCGCTGTCCGGGCGTGGCAGGGTTCCTTCTACTTGCGGATACCGAGTTCCTTGATCAGGGAACGGTACCTGGTGATGTCTCTTTTTTTCAGGTATTTGAGCAGGCTGCGACGCTGACCGACCAGCTTGAGCAGGCCGCGGCGCGAATGATGATCCTTTGGATGGGTCTTGAAATGCTCGGTCAGGTAGGCGATCCGCTCGGAGAGCAGCGCGATCTGTACCTCGCAGGAGCCGGTATCGGTGTCGTGGGTTTTGAATTTTTCAATGATCTCTTTCTTCTTTTCCGTTGTCTGTGCCACAATAAAACCTCCTGATGGGTTCCTTCCGCTGCCAGGGAAGCCTTGTTGTCCCTCAGCCTCCGCTGGAGTCTGGATACGGCCGCTTCCGGTTCCGGGCCAGAGGGGATGTCCCGGGAAAACGGCAAAAAGGCATGCCAGCAGTCTCTTGCCGGACCGCTGACATGCCGAATTTTCATTTTACGTTACCATTTCTTCACCGCCTCCTCAACCGGAATCATACCGGCAAGCAGGTGGTGCAGTCCGTTGTCGGCAAAGAGCCGTTCCCCGTCCACGCTTTCGTCAACGCTGAAGGCGCCGCTGGCGGTTCGCCGCAATTCGAGCAGGTGGGCGCCGCAACCGATGCGGGCCCCGATCTCGGCGGCCAGCACCCGGATATAGGTGCCGCGACTGCAGGAAACCGTGATGTCAAGCCGACCAGGGGCAGGATCATAGCCCAGGCAGTCGATACTGTACACCTCCACCGGCCGCGGCTCCTTGGCGATGACGATTCCCCGGCGGGCATAGTGATAGAGCGGTTTGCCCTTGTGCTTGGCCGCGGAAAAGGGTGGCGGCGCCTGCATGCGCCTGCCGACAAACTCTCCGAGGCATGTCCGGATCTCCTCCAGGGACAGGGCCGGCACCGGGGCTCGGGCGGTCACCCTGCCCTCGGGGTCCTGGGTCTCGGTCTCCACGCCGAGCTGCAGCAGGGCCCGGTACTCCTTGCGGCCGGCCATGAAATGCTCGATATGCCGGGTGGCCGGCCGGCCGGCGCACAGGATCAGCAGGCCGGTGGCAAAGGGATCCAGGGTACCGGCATGGCCCACCTTCCTGATGCCCAGCAGGTGCCGGACCCGGCGCACCACGGCAAAGGAGGTCATCCCCCGGGGCTTGTCCACTGGAAAAACACCGGCCACGAACTCCTGGCCGTCGATCAGCACCGGCTGTCGTCCTGCCACGGCTACTGCCCGAGCTCCTTCTCCAGGACCGGCACCAGGAGATCCCGAACCTCGTCGAGACTGCGGCCGGCCATGCGGAAACCGGAGGCATTGCGGTGACCGCCGCCGCCAAACCGGGCCGCCACCCTGGAGACGTCACAACCGCCCCTGGCCCGCAGGCTCACGGAGACAACCCCTGTCTTCTCCTTGAGAAAGACCGCCACCGCCACCGTATCCACGGCCCGGGGCAGGTTGATGAAATTCTCCGTGTCCTCCAGGGTGGTGCCGGTCTCGCGGAGCATCGACGCGGTCACCCGGATCACGGCGATCCGGTTGCCACCATACATCTCCAGGGTGGCCAGCACCCGCTGCAGAAGCTGCAGCCGGCCCACGGAGTAGTTGTCGAACAGCCTGGCCGCCATGTCGTCGGGCCGCACACCACGGGCCACGAGCTCGCCGGCCACGGCAAAGGTATGGCTGGAGGTGGACTCGTAGCGGAACGAACCGGTATCGGTGACAATGGCTGTGTAGAGGCAGGTGGCGGCGGCAGGGGAAATATCCCGCCCCAGTTCCATGGCCAGGTCATAGACCATCTCGCCGGTGGAGGACCGGTCGGCCTCGATCCAGGCCAGGTCGCCAAAGCCGTTGTTGCCCCGGTGGTGGTCGATGACCGCAAAGGGATGGATGGCGCCGAGCCGGCTGCCGCTCTTCCCCAGACGCTGCAGATCACCGCAGTCGAGACTGATGCAGAGGATATCGCCGGCCGCCTTTTCGACAAAGGTGAAGACCCTGTCCAGATCCGTCACCACCCGCTCACTGCCGGGCAGGAACCGGTAGAGGTGGGGTACCGGCTCCTCCAGGTAGCAGAGCACCTCCCTGCCCATCCCCGCCAGGATATCCGCCAGTGCCAGCTGGGACCCCAGGGCGTCGCCGTCCGGGTTGACATGGGTGGCCAGCACCACCCGGCCCCGGCTGCGCACCGCGGCGAGCAGCTCCTCAGGAACCGGACACATCGTCTTCCCTTTCCTGCTCCAGGCGGTGCAGCAACCCCTCGATCCGTTCGATCTCGTCGTTGCTGGAGTCGTAGAAGAAGCTCAACGAGGGTGTATAGCGCAGGTTCAGGGTCCGCGCCAGGTGGGTACGGAAAAACCCCCGCGCCCGTTCCATGCCCTTTACCGCCGCCTTATGGCCAGTCCCGGCAGGGACGAGGAAAAAGATCTTCGCCAGCTTGAGGTCCGGGCTCATGACAACCCGGGAGATGGACACCCGCGCCAGGCGCGGATCCCGCACTTCCCGCAGCAGCAGGACCGACAGTTCGTTCTTGATGGCCTCTGCGACACGGTCCGGCCGGGAACTCCGCGGCCGGCCCAGTCCGGGCAGGGTGAAATCAAAATCCATGACAGCAGTGATCAGAGGGTTGCCTCCACTTCATCGAGGACATAGGCCTCCAGGGTATCGCCCACCTTGATGTCGTTGAAATTCTCGACCCCGATGCCGCATTCGTAGCCGGAAACCACTTCCCTGACATCGTCCTTGAACCGCTTCAGCGACTTGATGGTGCCGTTGTAGATCACCACGCCGTCCCGCAGGACCCGTACCCTGGCATTGCGCTCGATCTTGCCGTCCACGACAAAACAGCCGGCCACGGTGCCCACCTTGGGCACCTGGAAGGTCTCGCGGACCTCGGCCGTGCCGATGACCCGCTCCTCGTAGGTGGGCTCGAGCATGCCGACCATGGCCTTTTCTATGTCCTCCAGGGCATGGTAGATGACGTCATAGGAACGGACATCCACCTGCTCCCGTTCCGCCACCTCCTTGACCTTGACCGAGGGCCGGACGTTGAAACCGATGATGATGGCGTCGGAGGCCGCGGCCAGGTGCACATCGTTCTCGGTGATGGAACCGGTGCCCTCGTGCAGGACCCGGACCCGGATCTCGTCGGTGGAAAGCTTTTCCGCTGCCTGGCCGAAGGCCTGCAGGGTACCCTGGACATCGGCCCGGAGCACGACCCGCAGCTCCTTGACCTCCTGCTCGGCCATCTTCTCGAACAGGTTGTCCAGCGAGACCTTGGAGGCCGCGGCCAGTTCGGTCTCCCGTGCCTTGAGCTGGCGGGAATGGGCCAGGGCCTTGGCCATCTTCTCGTCCGCCAGGACCACGAACTCGTCACCGGCCTCGGGCACACCGGTGAGCCCCTGCACCTCCACCGGGATGGAAGGTCCGGCCTCCTGGACCTGCTCGCCGCGGTCGTTGATCAGCATCCGCACCTTGCCGTTGTACATGCCGGCGACAAAGAAATCGCCCACGTGCAGGGTCCCCTCCTGGACCAGGACCGTGGCCACCGGACCGCGTCCCTTATGGAGCTGGGCCTCGATGACCGTGCCCCGGGCCCGCCGGGCGGGATCCGCCTTCAGCTCCAGGATCTCGGCCAGGAGCTGGGTCTGTTCGAGCAGATTTTCGATGCCGATGTGTTTCTTGGCCGAGGTCTCGCAGTAGATGGTATCGCCGCCCCACTCCTCGGGGATGAGCCCGAACTCGCCCAGCTCCCGCTTGACCCGTTCCGGATCGGCATTGTCCTTGTCGATCTTGTTGACCGCGACCACGATGGGAACATCGGCGGCCCTGGCATGGGCAATGGCCTCCTTGGTCTGGTCCATGACCCCGTCGTCCGCCGCCACGACCAGGATGACGATGTCGGTCACCTTGGCGCCCCGGGAGCGCATCTCGGTAAAGGCGGCATGACCGGGGGTATCGACAAAGGTCAGGTCACCCGAGGGCGCCTGTACATGGTAGGCGCCGATGTGCTGGGTGATGCCGCCGGCCTCGCCCTCGGCGACATCGGTCTGGCGGATGGCGTCCAGGATCGAGGTCTTGCCGTGGTCGACATGGCCCATGACCGTGATCACCGGCGGCCGCGGTTGCGGCTCGCCGCCCTTTTCCTCTTCCAGCTCCTGGAGGGCGGCAACCTCCAGCTCCTCGGTCATCGCCTGTTCGACCTCGTAGCCGAAGTCGGCTGCGACCAGGGTGGCGGTGTCCACGTCCAGGGCCTGGTTGAGGGTGGCCATGACACCGAGTCCCATCAGCTTGGCGATCACCTCGCTGGCCTTGACCCCCATGCGTCTGGCAAGATCACCGACGCTGATGGTCTCCACCACCTTGATCCGTTTCTTGATGGCCTTGGTCTCGGCCACCACCTGCTGCCGGGCCTTCTCCTTGCGGGCCGCGTCCCGTTTCTTGCGCCCCTTGCGCGGCCGCATGAACTCCACGTCACCATGGGTGAAGTCGATCCGCCGCCTCCCCTTGCGGCCGGCCTTGCCGAACCTGCGGGCATGGTCGCCCTCGCCGTTGCCGATGGCCACCACCCGTTTGCCCTTCTTGCGGCTCTTGCCGCCGGCCCTGCCGGGTTCGGCCGGGGGAACCGGTCCCGCGCCCACGGGCTGGGGCCGCCCGGTCCGGGCAGGCCGCCGCGGCGGACGCGACTTCTTCTCCGGCACCACGATCTCCACCCGGCCCACGACCTTGGCCAGGCCCCTGGGCCGCCTGGCAGGCTCGGGCGACTTTGCCTCTGCCTCTGCCCCGGCCTCCGGCTCCTCTGTCTTCGCTTCCCGCTCCTCAGCAGGCGCTGCGGCCTCGCCAGTCTCGTCGGCCGGCTCTGCGGCCGTCCCGACGGTCTCCTCTGCGGCCATCTCTTCCGATGGCCCGCCTTCCCGCGGCTCCACCTGCTCCTCACCGGCGGCAGCCGTCCCGGCAGCTTCCGTCTCCCGGCTTCCGGCAACGGTCTCGGGGGCAGCGGCCTCACCGGCCACGGCCTCGGTCTGTTCCCGGGCCTCGGTCTCGGCCGCATCCGCGGCCCGGGCCTCCTCCTGCCTGGCCGCCTCTTCCTTCTGTGCCTTGGAGCGGCGGCGGACCACCGTGGCCGGCCTGCGGCGCACCACGGTGCTGCGTTTCTTGACATCAACAGGTTTTGACGTCATCTCGGTCACCGCCTGACGCAAGACCTTGCGGCGAATATCAGCCGCCATGTCGTCGTCAACGGTGGAGCTGTGGCTCTTGATGGGATACCCCATCGCGATCAGCTTGTCGGCCAGCTCCTTGCTCTTGACACCGGCTTCCTTTGCCAGCTCGTATATACGGACCCTGCTCATCAAATACTCCTGTCCTCGTTCTCGTCAGGCCTGTAGGCGAAACTTCCTAAAGTAGGCTATGGTAAGGTGGTTGCCGATAGCGACGAACTATTACGAAACGCCAACCTCAGTATCTTCCTGTTGTTCATAAACCGCTGCCGGCAGGTATCGTCCGGGCAACAGTAGGCGCCCCGGCCATCCATGGTCTGTTCCGGATCCTCGATCAGGCGACCCTGCCGCAGGACCAGGCGGACCAGCTCCCGCTTCGGCGCCCTGCGGCCGCAGCCGCGGCATGTCCTGATGGGAACATGACCCCGCTGCATCAGGCCTCGTCTTCTCCTGTCCCGCTCTCCTGTCCGTCTTCCGGCGAATCGTCGCCTCCACCGGCCCCATCTTCCGGCTCCCCGTCCGGCCGGTTGCCTGCCGGTGACTCCCCGGCCACGCCCTCCTCTTCGCCTTCAGACTCTGCCTCGGCACCGGCCTGCGCATCCTCTGTTCCGGCTGCAGCGTCCGCCGGTGCATCCGCGGTGGTTTCGCCTGCCGCATCCGTCGTCGCGTCCGGCATCCCTGCCTCTTCCGCCTGCTCCCCTGCGCGCGGGGCAAAGAGTGCCTCGGCCTCGCTCATGGGCACCTCCACATCAGCGGCAAGCGCCTTCATCTCTTCCGCCTGCTCCGGCTCAAGCCGGCCGACCTCCACCAGCCGGTCGGTTTCGGTACCGGCCAGAACCGCGGCCGAGGTGATGCCGGCGGCGAAGAGACGGTCGGCCAGGTTCTCGTCAATCCCCTCCACGGCCAGCAGGCTCTGGTAGCCGCTGTCCTCCAGGTTGGCATAGCGGGACTCGCTCTTGACGTCGATGCGCCAGCCCAGAAGGCGCGACGCCAACCGGACATTCTGGCCCTGACGGCCGATGGCCAGGGAGAGCTGGTCATCGGGCACCACCACCAGGAGCGACTTGTTCTCCTCGTCGACAATGACCATGGAGACATCGGCCGGTGCCAGGGCATTGTAGACATACTTGGCCGGATCAGGGCTCCAGGGCACGATATCAATCCGCTCACCCTGCAGTTCCTGGACCACGTTCTGCACCCGCGAACCCTTGAGGCCGACACAGGCACCCACCGGATCGACATCCGACTCGATGGAAACCACGGCGATCTTGGCCCGGAAGCCGGGCTCCCGGCTTGCGCCCTTGATCTGGACGATTCCCTCGGCGATCTCCGGAACCTCCATCTCGAACAGCTTGATCAGAAACTCGTTGCTGGTCCGGTCGAGGATGAGCTGGGCATCGCGCGTATCCTGACGCACCTCCTTGAGGTAGGCCCTGATCCGGTCGCCCTGCTTGAAGGAGCGCTTGGGAATCTGGCCCTCCCGTGGCAGGACCGCATCGGTCCGGCCCAGATTGACGATCATGTTGCCACGTTCAAAACGCTGGACAATACCATTGACAATGGTGCCCTCGCGGTCACGGAACAGGTCATAGATCACCTCGCGCTCGGCGTCGCGCATGCGGTGGATGATGACCTGTTTGGCGGACTGGGCGGCGATTCGGCCGAGGTCGGCGATATTGTCCATCTTCTCGCCCAGATCGTCCTCCAGCTCGACCTCGGGATCCAGTTTCCTGGCCTCCTCGAGCGAGATCTCGGTCTCCTCGTCAAAGACCTCCTCCACCACGGTGCGGTACTGGAAGACTTCGATTTCCCCCAGCTCCTCATTGAACTGCACCTCGATGTCCCGGCGACTGCCATACTTTTTCCTGACCGCGGAACGGACAGCCTCCTCGATGGCATCAATGAGCAGGGACCGGTCAATCCCCTTGTCCCGGCAGATCTGATCGAGAATCCGTTTCAAATTTTCCGTACCTGACATTCTTTTCACTCCAGCTCCGGCAGGCGCAGCCCGCGCTCCGTCCGCCCCGCTCATCTTGCGGCCCGCGGTACCCTCTACAGCGAGAGGCGGGCCCTGGAAATCATATTCAGTGCAAACCGGTGTTCCCGACCATCCACCAGGAGCACCACCATTTCCTCTTCGAGCCCGGCCAGGGTGCCGACAAAGACCCTCTGTTCACCCACCGGCTCCTTCAGCTTGATCCTGGCCCTGCGGCCGCTGAAGCGCTCAAAGTCCTGCCGCCTCCTGAGGGGCCGCTCCAGTCCGGGCGAGGAGACCTCCAGGTGATAGCTGTGCTCGATGAGATCCTCCACCTCCAGCCAGGCGCTGATCTCGCGGCTCACATCGGCACAGTCGTCGATGGTGACACCGCCCTCCTTGTCGATGAAGAGCCGCAGCACCCAGCCATGGGCCTCGGGCCGGAACTGAATCTCGACAAGCTCGAGCCCCAGGCCGGCCAGCACCGGCTCGGCAAACTCCCGGATGGTGTTGATGATCCTGTCTGTTCCCCTGCTCACGACCTGCCTGGTTTCCTCCGGATACTCGCCGCAGACGGCACGAAATTTCCTGTTTCCTGTCTCCCGCCACCTGGCACCTGACACCTGGCCCCCCGGTCCCTGATTTTCGGATATTAGGCAATAAAAAAAGCGGGCAAAGCCCACTTTTGCGTACACCGGTCATCCCGGTGTATGATCCGCAATCCCGATCAGCCGCCAGCCGGCGGCACGGAACACGCGGTGCGCCTCAACGCGTGGAGCGGGCAACGGGGCTCGAACCCGCGACCCCAAGCTTGGGAAGCTTGTGCTCTGCCAACTGAGCTACACCCGCCCGTCATTTCCTGTGCCGAAAATCGTCCGGGACGTAGCATGCTGTCCGCGATGATTTTCATCAAACGGTGTGGCCGTGGCCCGGTTCCAGCTCGGACCACTTTAGTTAGAGAAAGTATTTATAACTGGAAAAAGATGATTTGTCAAGCAACAACACACCGATGCCCGGCCGGTCAGCACCCGGCCCCGTTGCCCGGTTTCGGGCCGCCGGCAGCGAGTGCGGCCGGAACGGCCGGCAAAAAAACCTTGTCCCGAACCGGTGCATGACGGTATCATGGGCCGGTATTTTCGACCACCCCGCCGCAGCCGCACCTGCCCCGGCCCGTTTTTTTCCAGGAGTCAGACCATGCAGACAGACGCCGCCCTTGCCATCTCCCTGGTGGTTCTTGCCGGGATCCTCTGCCAGTGGATCGCCTGGCGGGTCCGGCTGCCGGCAATCCTCTTTCTTCTTCTGACAGGCATCCTGGCCGGCCCGGTAACGGGCGTGCTCGATGCCAACCTCCTGTTCGGGCCTCTTCTCTTCCCCTTTATCTCGCTCTCCGTGGCCATCATCCTCTTCGAAGGCAGCCTCTCCCTGCGTTTCCACCAGATCGCCGGCCTGCGCAGGGTGGTGCGCAACCTGGTTTCCGTGGGCGTCCTGGTGACGTGGCTCATCACCACCCTGGTGACGCACCTGGCACTGGACTTCTCATGGCAGCTCTCGTTTCTCTTCGGTGCCATCACCGTGGTCACCGGGCCGACGGTGATCGTTCCCCTTCTCCGCACCGTCCGTCCCACCGCGGCAGTGGCCAATGTCCTGAGGTGGGAGGGCATCGTCATCGACCCGGTGGGGGCCACCCTTGCCGTGCTCGTCTACGAGTTCATCCTCTCGGGCAGCGGCGGCAACGCCCTGGGCAACACGGTGGCCTCCTTTGCCAGGATTGTCGCCGTCGGTCTCTGCTCCGGCATCGGCGCCGGCTATCTCTACGGCACCATCCTGCGCCGCCACTGGCTGCCCGAATATCTCCACAACGTCGCCACCCTGGCCCTGGTCATCATCGTCTTCACGCTCTGCAACCACCTCCACCATGAATCGGGTCTCCTCGCGGTCACGGTGCTGGGTATGTGGCTGGCCAACATGAGGGATGTCCACGTGGAAGAGATCCTCGACTTCAAGGAGTCCCTGAGCGTGCTCCTCATCTCGGTCCTGTTCATCGTCCTGGCCTCCCGCATCGATTTTGCCGATTTTGTCCGCCTGGGCTGGCCCGCTGTTTTCGTTCTCCTGGCCATCCAGTTTCTTGCCCGGCCCCTGGGCGTCATGATCTCGGCCCTGGGCTCCCGCCTGAGCTGGCCCGAGCGCCACCTCCTCTCGTGGGTGGCGCCGAGGGGCATCGTCGCCGCCGCCATCTCGGCCCTCTTCGCCCTGCGCCTGGAGCAGGCCGGCCACGCCGAGGCGCCCCTGCTGGTACCGCTGACCTTCATGGTCATCATCGCCACGGTGGTGCTGCAGAGTTCAACGGCCGGATTCATTGCCCGGGCCCTCGGTGTCTCGGAACCCGATCCCAGAGGTATTCTTGTCATCGGCGCCAACCATGTGGCCATTGCCCTGGCCCGCAGCCTGCAGGAGGCCGGATTCCGTCCCCTGCTCATCGACACCAGCCTCAACCGGATAGAGCGGGCCATGGAGGCGGGCCTGCGGGTATTCTTCGGCAACCCGGTCTCGGAGCAGGCAGACCGGCAGCTCGACCTGGTGGGTATGGGCCGGATGCTGGCGCTTTCCGCCCACGGCTCCCTCAATACCCTGGCCTGCATGCACTACCGCATGGAATTCGGTGCCCGCGAGGTCTACACCCTGCAGACCATGGAGGAACAGGACCTGTCCCGGCAGCGGCGCGCCTCGCCCCACCTGGCGGGCAAGACCCTGTTCGGCAGCGATGTCACCTTTTCCAGCCTGTCGGCGCTGCTGGCCAGGGGCTGGCGACCCATGGCCACCAGGCTGGACAACGACCTTGACCTTGCCGCCCTGCGGCGGCGTCACGGCAGGGAGATCCTTCCCCTCTTCGCGATCTCTCCCCGGGAAAGGCTGCATATCTTCACCGTGGAGGAACCGCCTGCCCCCGCGGCCGGCTGGACCGTGATCTCCCTGGCTCCGGAGACGTCTTTCAACTCCCGGCTTCTGAACGCTGATCGCTGACATGGAACAGACCCTCTCCCTCCTCCTGCTCCTGGCCGCCGGTTACCTGCTCCGTTTTCTGCCGGTCTTTCCGGCGGACACGGACCGCAGCCTGAACCTGTATGTGATCTACATCGCCCTGCCGGCCCTGATTCTGCGCCAGGTCCCGGGGCTCCACTTTTCCCGGGCCATGCTGACCCCGGTCCTCATGCCATGGCTGGTGGTCCTCTGTTCCGGCCTCCTGGTTCTGCTGCTCTGCCGGGCCATGCGCTGGTCGCGGGAGACCACCGGCGCCCTGCTGCTGGTGGTGCCGCTGGGCAACACCTCTTTTCTCGGCATCCCCATGGTGGAGCAGTTCTTCGGCAGCAGCGCGGTCTCGTGGGCCATCCTCTACGACCAGTTCGGCTCCTTTCTCGCCCTGTCCACCTACGGCACCCTGATCCTGGCCATCTACGGCGGCTCCACCATCACCCCTGCCGGGATCCTGCGCCGGGTGGTCCTCTTTCCGCCCTTCATCGCCCTGCTCGCCGCCACCTTCCTGCCGATCCAGGCGTACCTCCAGCCCCTGGACAGGGTCCTGACCCTTGCCGCCGGCTCCCTGGTGCCGGTGGTCCTGGTGGCCATCGGTTTCCAGATGCGCCTTCTCCTGCCCGGCGCCGACCTGATGCCCTTTGCCGCCGGCCTGCTGATCCGCCTGCTGCTGATCCCCATCCTTTTCCTGGCCCTCTGCCGTCTCCTGGGCCTGGAGGGCATTCCGGTTCAGGTCTCCCTGTTCGAAACCGCCATGCCGCCCATGGTCACGGCCGGCGCCCTCGCCTCCATCGCCGGCCTCAAACCGCGCCTCACCTCGGCCATGGTGGGGCTGGGCATCCTGTTCTCCTTCCTGACACTGCCCCTCGTCCACCGCCTCATACATATCTACCTGTAACGGATTGCACCATGACAGGGATTTGCAGGCAGGATCCGCATCGCTTTTTCCGGGCTATTGCCTGCATCTTTGCCCGACATCGTGTATCATGTGGCCATGGATGTCATCACCACCCACCTCAATGCCGACTTCGACGGTCTTGCCGCCATGGTGGCCGCCAGGCGGCTCTATCCCGGCGCCCATCTCGTCTTTTCCGGCTCCCAGGAGAAAAACCTGCGCGCCTTCCTGGCCGAGGAATTCCGCAACATCTACGAATTCAAGAAGATCAAGCACATCGACCTGCAAAAGGTCACACGGCTGATCGTGGTCGATACCCGCCAGCCCTCCCGCATCGACCGGCTGCAGGAATGCCTGCGGAACCCCGGTCTGGAGCTGCACCTCTATGACCACCACCCGGATGCACCCGGTGACATGCACGGCACCCTGGAGGTTGTGGAACCGGTGGGCTCCACGGCCACCATCTTCACCCGCCTCTTCCGGCAGCGCCATATCGTCCCCACCCCGGACGAGGCCACCCTCATGGCCCTGGGCATCTACGAAGATACGGGCTCCTTTCTCTTCTCCACCACCACTCCCGACGACCTGACAGCCGCATCCTGGCTGCTGGAGCATGGCGCCAACCTGGACATCGTCGCCCAGTTCGTCTCCCACGAGCTCTCCTCCGAACAGGTGGAGATCCTGGGCAGGCTGCTGAAAAACACCACCTCCTATTCGATCCGGTCGGTGGAGGTCGCGGTGACCAAGCTGACCACACCCCGCTACGTGGACGACTTTGCGGTCATCGTCCGCCGCCTGATGGTGATGGAAAATATTGATGTCCTCTTTGCCCTGCTCTGCATGGGCGAGCGGATCTATCTCATCGCCCGCAGCCGGATCCCGGAGGTCAATGTCGGCGCCATTGCCCGGGATTTCGGCGGCGGCGGCCATGCCTCGGCCGCCTCGGCCACGGTGCGCAACATGACCCTGATCCAGGCCGAGGAAAAGCTGATCCATCTCCTGCACCGCCACATCCGTCCCCGGGCCGTGGCCCGGGAACTGATGTCCTCGCCCGTGATCGCGGTGACCCCGGAGATCACCATCAGCGAGGCCAACACCCTGCTCACCCGGTACAATGTCACGGTGCTGCCGGTGGTCGAAATCCCGGCGGACCGGGAGAACAACACCAATCCCCGGGGCCTGCTGGGCATCATCTCCAGGCGGGTGGTGGAAAAGGCCATCTTCCACAAGCTGGGCCACCTGCCGGTGGGCGATTACATGACCACCGAGATCGCCACCCTGCCCGAGACCGCCACCCTGGCCGATATCCAGGAACTGATCATCGAACACCGGCAGCGGCTCATCCCGGTGGTCAGCGGCGACGAGATCCGCGGCGTCATCACCCGCACCGACCTGCTGAACCTCCTGGTCAACGACCCGTCCAGCCTGCCCAGGAACCTGCTCCAGGAGGATGAACATCCGTCGGTGGAACGGACCCGCAACCTGAGCAGCCTGATCAGCGAGGGGCTGAAGCGCGACATCGTCCAGCTCCTGCGCGAGGCCGGGGAGACCGCGGCCGAGCTGGGGGTCAACGCCTACGTGGTGGGCGGCTTTGTCCGTGACCTGCTGCTCCGCATCCGCAACCTGGACATCGACATCGTCATCGAGGGAAACGGCATCCGTTTTGCCCGGGAGTTCGCCCGCCGCAGGCAGGCCCAGGTACGGACCCATGAAAAGTTCGGCACCGCCACGGTGCTTCTGCCCGACGGCCTGCGCATCGATGTGGCCACGGCGCGGCTGGAATATTACGAATACCCTGCCGCCATCCCCACGGTGGAACTCTCATCCATCAAGCTGGACCTGTTCCGCCGCGACTTCACCATCAATGCCATGGCCATCCATCTCAACCCGAACCGGTTCGGTACCCTGGTGGACTTTTTCAACAGCCAGAACGATCTCAAGGAGCGCAGGATCAACGTCCTCCACAACCTGAGCTTTGTCGAGGATCCCACCCGCATCTTCCGGGCCATCCGCTTCGAGCAGCGACTGGACTTCCGCATCACCCGCCATACCCGGAAACTGATGAAGAACGCGGTACGGATGAACCTCTTCAACCGTTTCTCCGGTCCCCGTTTCTTCACCGAACTTAAACTCATCCTCTCCGAGGACAACCCCATTCCTGCCCTGCGGCGGATGGCGGATTTCGATCTCTTCCCCTTTCTCTGGCCCGACCTGCGCCCCAACCTGAAGATCGACCGACGCTTCATCCACGTCCTGACCCAGGCCGGACGCGCCATCTCCTGGTTCAAGCTGCTCTACCTGAAAGAGCAATGCGAACCCTGGATGGTCTACATCCTGGCCATCATGAGCAGATCACGGGTACGGGAACTGATCAGTTTCTGCGACCGGTTCGAGGTGCCGAAGAAGCAGAAGAAACTGCTGGTCCGCCAGAAGACCGAGGTGGAACGGATCGCCCACGACATGCTGCGCAGGCCGTTCATGAAACCGTCCGAGATCTACTGGCTGCTCTCGGACCTGGAGAACGAGGGACTCCTCTACCTGATGGCCATTGCCCGCAAGAAGTATATCCAGAAGGCGGTCTCCCAGTTCGTCACCAGCCTGCGCAACGTGGAACCGCTGATCAACGGCCGGGACCTGCAGGCCATGGGCCATCGGCCCGGTCCGGAATTCCGGGCCATGATCAACCACATCGTCGAGCTGCAGCTCAACGGTGTGGTCACCAGCCGCGACCAGGCCCTGGAGGTGATACAGAGGGAATACCCTGCCGGACCAGGGGAAGAACAGGCAAGTCACTAATGATGGACCCGTAAAAAGTCCATCACACTCTAAAGATGGCTCAGCATAAACGTTCGACATACAAGGCGTAGCGGTGTCGGCCAAGCGGAGGCGTACATGGAGTACGTCGAGCATTGGCCATACCCGCTACAACGCAGTAGACCGGACGTTTTGCGACGCCATCACTCATACAAAAAAACCCGCGCGCATCTTCATGCGCGCGGGTTCCCGTGGATCTTCCGGCCGGCAGGCTTCTTACATGCCGGTGACGGCTCCGAACCAGGCCCGGACCAGGGCAAGGGGCCCGCCGGTGGCGACCAGGCCGCCGACCAGGCTGGCAAAGGCCCAGAGACCGATGAGCAGGCCGGCCGCGCCAACCGTGGCCAGGGTGGTGCCGGCAACGCCGGTGTTGGCAGAGGTTGCTGTCTTGACGGTGGTGCGGGTTCTGGCGATATTCTTTGCAGTCATGATCGTTCCTCCCGGACTGTGGCTGATCTTGAATTTTCCTGTTCTTTGCCTTTTGTATTGCCACATCCGTGCCAATCAGCATATTCACGGAAAAACAGATCGATACGGAATGGCAGGCCGGCCGCACACCCTGCCGGCCTGCCAGAATGGCACGGGAGCGTGCCATTCTGGCAGGAAAGCCCGGACCGGTGTGCAAGTTTCCCTCGATTTTTCCGGTTTTCTTCTTATGGTATCTGCAGTCCGGCCATGGACTTAATCCTTGTTTCTTTTACCAAAGATATTGCTATTTTCAGCTAGTTGCTGATAGCAGTGAACTATTACCTTTTTCCGACAGAGTATCCATGGACATCAACCACTTCATACAGCAACTGATCATCCTGGCGCCGCCCTTTCTCTTCGCTCTCACCTTTCACGAGCTGGCCCACGGATACGTGGCCTACCATCTCGGTGATCCGACGGCAAAAAATGCAGGTCGCCTGACATTGAACCCGCTCAAGCACCTCGACCCCCTGGGGGTCATCGCCTTTATCATCATGAAGATCGGCTGGGCCAAGCCGGTTCCGGTGAACCCCTCTTTCTTCAAGGATCCGCAGAAGGGTATGCTGCTGGTGGCCCTGGCCGGTCCGGCCGCCAATGTCGTCCTGGCCGTTGCCAGCGCCATCCTGGCCAAGCTGCTGGTCATGGTGCCGGTGCTGCCGGTCTTCATCTTCCGGCCCCTGCTGGGCATGCTGGTGGCAAGTGTCTGGATCAACATCATGCTCGCGGTCTTCAACTGCCTGCCCATACCGCCCCTGGACGGGTCCAAGGTCCTGATGGGCGTGCTGCCACCGGCCACGGCCCGCAGCTATGCCCGGCTCGAGCCCTTTGGCTTCATTCTCCTCCTGGTCCTCTTCTATACCGGCATCATCCCGCGCCTGATCATGCCCGTCATCAGCTTTGCCAACACCCTGCTGCTGGGCTGAAGGCGGCGCTTCACTGCCAGCGGCAACCACTTTGCTATACCTGGAGCCTGACGACTGAACAACGTCTGTTTCCTGCGGTCACCCCCCAAAAAAAAACGGCCCGGCATGACGCCGGGCCGGTCTGCCGGGAGGGTTCCGGTAAACGGTCAGAAGCTGTAACTGAGCCCCACGGTGAGCAGATGCGCGCCGATGTGGTCGAAACTGCCGTCCACCATGGAGTTGACCACGGTCCGCTTCTCCTTGTCGTCATAGAGGTAGGCGATGCCGAGATTCAGATTGTCGGTGGCCTGGTAGCGGAGCCCCACCGAGTAGAGTTTGGCGTCCGCGTCGGGCAGGTCGAAGCCCAGGGTGGCATCGGGGATGGGGTTGTCGTCAATGGCAAAACCGGCCATGAGGACGAAATCGTTCTTCATGTCATAGGTGACGCTGATCCGCCAGGTGTCGGTATCCTCCCAGTTCTTGGCCTTGGGATTGTCAAAGGCGCCGATGAGGTAGGGATTGCCCAGGGAGACCGGGTAGCGGAAATCGAGATCGTCATACTCGGACCAGAAGGTCCGGTCGTATTCCAGCTCAACGGTCAACTGGTCAAAAAAGGTGTAGGATCCGGCCACGGCCAGGACCGCCGGCAGTGGTACGGTCACCTCGGCGGACCCGGAGTAGACGGACGGTCCGGCCGAGGTGGCGAGATCGGCGTGTCCCTCCAGGTCGAGATCCACCTTGGAGCGATAGGTGACACTGAGGTTGCTCTCCGGCACCGGCCTGAAGCTCAGTGCCAGGTTATAGCCCATCTCCCACGTATCGCCGTCCATGGAGCGGCTGGCCGTGACCGAGGGCGGCACGATGAGTCCACTGCTCTTGACACTGGCATCGGCGTAGATGACCCGGAAACCGGCGGCCAGCGAGACCATGTCGTTGATCCGGTAGGAAACCGTGGGGTTGAATTCGATGACCTTGAGGGTGAACTCCTCGGCAAAGGTCCTGGGATAGGGCTGCTTCCATTCCTTGGACAGGCCGGCGGGATAGGTGAGGCTGAGTCCGATGCGAAAATTGTTGTAATCGGGTGAGACGGCGAAGAAGGTGGGGATCAGGAAATCCTCGCTTTCCGACTTGCCGTCATAGGCCGGGGTCCGGTTATCGTCGTAGCTGATCGACGGCAGGTCGATCCAGGTAAGGTCGGCCTCGAGCAGGCCCCGGTCCTCCAGCCAGGCCATGTTGGCCGGATTGAAATAGCTGGCATCGGCGGCCGGAGTGTGGGCGACGTAGGCGCCGGCCCGGGCCGTGGAATTCACCGACTGCTCTGGAATCCGGTAGGCCGAGCCGTGGGCGGTGGCCGCGACCAGCACTCCGCCAAGGCCTGCAAGCAGAATTTTTCTTTTCATCATTCCTCCTTTTTACTGTGTGATTCATCTTTCCCTGCCATCACCTGCCGACCCTGGCGGAGCAAGGTTCTCCTCCGGGTCCAAAGGGTTCATAGCATATCCGGCGGGCCATGCAAAGAACAAGCGTAAGCGCTCACAGGAACCGCATCTATGCACGGTCGTGCCTGCCCGCATAGGTAGGCTATAGCGGCCAGGCACGACCGCACAAATCTGCGGTCCCTGAGAGCGCTTACACCATTGTGGTCGGACAAACCGATGATTAGCCATCCCGTGAGGGGTTACGGACAAGCGGGCCCGGCGACTACGGCATGGCGTCCGCGGAGTAGAGATACCGTTTGATCTTGTGGGTCGCTGTCTTGATGAAGGGTTCGCGCCGCTCGAGTACCCGGGAGAGCCGGGAGGAGGAGGCCAGCTGTCCGTTGACCTCGACCCGCATCCGGTCCAGCAGAGAGGTGAGGTAGACATAGCGCTGCTGCCTGGACTGGCCGCGGGTCTCGGCGTCGATGAAATCATAGTCCGGGTAGATCCAGGCCTCGAGCATACCCCTGTTCTCCACCACCAGGGACTCCGCCACGAAGGGGTAGGCATTGAGCCGGTGCTCGATGGCCTCGGGATAGACATTCTCACCATTGGCCATGACGATGATCGACTTGGAACGCCCCCGGATGTGCAGGTTGCCCGCCCCGTCCAGGAGACCGAGATCACCGGTGCGCAGCCAGCCGTCCCCGGTGAAGCTCCGATCCGTGGCCTCGGGATCGCCCCAGTATCCCTGCATCACGTTGGGACCCCGCACCAGGATCTCGCCGACACCGGTCTCCGGATCGGGCCGGCCGATCCGCACCTCGACAGCGGGGATCGGTTTGCCGGTGGAACCGTGGACCACCGAGGCGTCACCGGGCGGACCGGCGGCGATGAGCGGCGCGCACTCGGTGAGGCCGTACCCGACGATGAAGGGGAAACCGGCGTCGCGGAGAAACGCCTCCACCTCGGGGTTGAGCGAGGCGCCGCCGATGCCCATGATCTGCAGACGACCGCCGAAGAACTCCAGCAGGCGCAGGCCGATGCGGCGGAAAACCAGCCGTCGGCCCCAGCGGAAACGGCAGCAGAAGGAGAGCGCCCTGCTCTTCTCGATGGCGGGCAGGACCCGTTTCTTGTAGATCTTCTCCAGGATCAGGGGCACCACCAGCATGGCATGGGGCCGTTCGCGGGCACAGATCTTCTGCAGCACGGCCGGAGTCGGTGTCTTGCCGGCATAGAGTATGCAGCAGCCCTTGAGCAGGGGCAGGATGAAGCCGACCGTGAATTCGTAGGTATGGGAGATGGGCAGGACCGAAAGGAAGACCGACCCGGGCTCCAGGTCGATGATGCGACCTGCGGAGCAGGCATTGGCACAGAGATTGGCATGGCTGAGCATGACCGCCTTGGAGAAACCCGAGGTACCGGAGGTATAGAGGATCGAGGCCAGGTCGCTGCCGGAGACCCCGGCAAAGGGTTCCTCCTCGCCGCCGGCATCCGTGTCCGCCTGTTCCGCCTCCTCCAGCAGGGCCGAAAAAGGCTTAAGCTCCAGGATGCCGGTCTCGTCCAGGGAATCGTCGAGGCTGACCAGGAGCGGCGGTTTTTCCTCCAGGTCATAGACCTTCTCGGCCTGACGTCTGGAGAGGAAGAGGACCCGGCACTCCATCTCGCCCAGGATATGGTGCACGTCCGCCTCGGGCAGGTCGGGAAGGATGGGCACGGCAATGGCCCCCAGGCGGACAACGGCCAGATATGCCATGCCCCAGCGATGCGAGTTCTCACCGAGGATGGCGACCCGGGAGCCGTGACCGACGCCGTTCCTCCGCAACTGCCGGGCCAGGGCAAGGATCAGGGCATGCAGCCGTCCGTAGGTGAGCGGTTGCTCCAGGGCCATGCCCAGGGCAGGCAGCTCGCCATACCTGCGACAACTGTTGTCGATCAGCTCGTTGAGGGTGACGGCATCCTTCTGGACGACGGGCAGATTGCCACCGGCCACCTGGTGGTGGTCGACTGAAGTTTCCATGTGCGTCCCAGTTGCTGTGTCGGATACGGCATGGGGGCGCTGCCCCGGCCTCCCGTTGCCCCGGACCATCGGATCCACTGACCCGGGGAACAGTTTAATTTTTGAATAATTACCGATGAGTTGAACATTGTCAATTGCTATCGCCTCCTGTCGTGCCCGCGCACGGCCGAGGGCGGCCATCTGCCGGCACCGCTTTTTCCCGCTCCGGGGAGCAAATTCCTTGACAGTGGCGTGTATTCGCTATAAAAATTTATAGCGTATGCCCGCTGTACGGGGCGGCGCACCTTTCATGGTCGGCAACGGCAGTGACCTGACAGCCTGGTCCGGCCGTGCCGGATTCTCCATCAACAATCCAATATCCTGCATCCACTCCATGGTGTCTTTGCGATCCTTTTTCCTCATCCTTCTCCTCTGCCTGGCCGGGGCCTGGCTGCCGGCCCCGCTGCAGGCGGCCCGGATCCCGATCCTCAGGGACACGGTAAAACAGCGGGTCACTCCGACGTCGGGACAGGACCGGCGTGCCGGCACGGCCACGGCCGGCTGGATCACCCTCGGCCGGCCCCACAACATCTCGGCGGTCAAGCTGCAGGCGCGCAGCTTCCGCAGGTCCGGTCCCTCTTCCACCGGCGTGGCACGGCGGATCAGCTCCCGCAGTGTCATCATCATCGATGCCAAGACCGGAGAGACCATCTTTGCCAAGGCCCCTGACCAGCCACGCCAGCCCGCATCCACCATCAAGGTGCTGACCGGCCTGATCGCCATGAAATCTCTCAAGGACACGGACACCGTGGAGGTCAGCCGTCACGCATCCAGGATGCCCCGCTCCAAGATCTATCTCGATACCCGCAAACAGTACAAGGCCGACGACCTGATCAATGCCGTGCTCCTGGCCTCGGCCAACGATGCCAGCGTGGCCCTGGCCGAGAAGATCGCCGGCAGCGAACCCGACTTTGCCGAGATGATGACCCTGCGCGCCCGGCTGTGGGGGGCACGCAATACCGTCTGCCGGACCGCCACCGGTCTCACTGCCAGGGGCCAGCACTCCACGGCCCGGGACCTGGCCACCATCTTCCGGCGCGCCATGCAGGACGAGGAATTCGCCAGTCGGGTGCGCCAGGTAAAGGTCCGCACCTCCTTTGGCAAGGTCCTGCGCAATCACAACAAGGCCCTGTGGCGGCTCAAGGGCGCCGTGGGCGGAAAGACCGGCTACACGGCTGCGGCCCGGCAGACCTATGTCGGCCAGTTCAGCCGCAACGGCGATTCCATCATCGTCGCCATCATGGGCAGCGAGACCATGTGGGACGATCTCAGGACCCTGGTGGAATATGGCTTCAGGCGCAAGCAGCAGATCCGCCTCGCCCGGCTGGAGAAAAGCGGGGACAACAGGCAGGTGGCCCGGGTGAACTGACGGGCCCGGGAATACCGACTGCGGGCGGCAGACAGCCAACAGAAAAGGCCGGCGCAAGCGCCGGCCTTTTCTGTTGGCATGTCAGAGATCCATATCCTCAGGTTGGCGGTGCGAACTGCTGCTTCACCATCTCCAGGAGAACATCCCGCTTGAAGGGCTTTTCCAGGGTGGCGATGTCGCCCAGGTAACTGGCCATGGTCAGGTACCGTTCCGCCTTGATGGCACCGCCGCCGGAGATGGCCATGATCTTGAGATCAGGATACTCGCGGACCAGTTCCATGATGAACTTCAGGCCATCCTTCACCGGCATGATCATATCGGTTATGACCAGATCAAAGGCATAGCGGCCGATGAGCGTCATGCCCTCTTCACCGTTTTCGGCCGCATGGACTTCGTAGCCCTCATGCTCCAGCATCTGGGTGAGCATTGAGCGAATCTGTTCTTCGTCGTCAACAACCAGTATCCGTTTCAATGGTTTTCACTCCCGGCTCGTATGAAGGACAGATGACATCTCTTATTACCTTACATTTTGGTAATCCTCTCTTCAACAGCTTTTTTGGGAAAAGATCATTTTTCCGCCCGGCAGAGCCTGCCGAAACCACCCGGGATGGTGCCCGATGACCAGAAGGCCCGGCCATGCTTGTAGTCGACGAACCAGTAGCCGCCCGGCCGACGGGTGGCATCGACAAAAATGAAGGGCTGCTCAGAAGAAAAGCAAGGGTGGAGGAACTGATCCCACGCATTCTTTTCCCGCTCCATCAGGGAAAGCGCCTCGGCCATGGTCGGCAGCCGCCAGTCGCTGTGGCCGGCGAATCCCTCCCGGTTGAGCTCTTCCACGGCCAGTTTCTGGGAACGGTAGCTCATGATATCGGTCCCGCCCCGCTGCCACATGAGACCGGTGACCAGGTCGGTGACCGTCAGCCCGTCGCCGTTGTCGACCAGGTAGTTGTCGAAGCGACCATCCGGGTTCCGCTCGATATCGACAAAGTTGTACTCCTTCACCAGGGCCACCACATCCTCCTCCACCATCTGCGCGGGCCGGCTGGGCAGGCTCACCCTGGTGATGCCGGGGACGGGCTCGTCCCGGCCGGGCAGACCGGTTGCCCCCAGGCCCGGTTTCTCCTCGTCGTGGAGAGCAACGATATAGGCATCATCCGTCGCCTCGATGACATTGTCCAGCAGCCACTGCTTCAGCTCCTGGTTGATGGCGTGGGTACGCTCGTAGATGGCGACCTTGCCGGCCTCCCGGACACACCGCTCCACCATCTCCCGCGGCGCCAGGATCTCGGCCACCACCCTTGCATGCTTGATGCCGCGCTCCATGAGACACAGCCTGGGCGTATCATCCCAGGCGTCGATGAAGAAGTAGTAGATCCGCTCCTTCCTGCTGCGGACCCGTTCCTTGCCGCCCCAGCTCTCAAAGGTGCCAAAGGTGTACTCCGGAGTCATCTCCCAGTCAATGGTCGGTGAGCCAGCAAGATCGAGCACTTCAAACAGCCCCATAATATTCCTCCGCAAGGGTTTTGAAAAAAAGAAAAACCGGGTAAGATAGCTTGCCTGAAAAAGATATAATTCATTATCATACGTATATAATAATTATTATCCGATGTCAAGATGAAAAAGCCCTTTCGCGTCGAGGCCGGCAGCCCCATGCCCCTGGGGGCGACCCCTACCCCGGCAGGTGTCAACTTTGCTGTCTTCTCGCGGCATGCCACGGCGGTGACCCTGGTCCTCGGCAACGGCGCCGACCCGGGGGCCGATACCGTGGAGATCTCCCTGGACCGGCAGGAACACAGAACCGGTGATGTCTGGCACGCCCATCTCAGCGGCCTGCCCGCCGATGTCTGTTACGGCTATCGCATGGCCGGCCCCTTTGATCCCGCTGGCAGCGGCCACTTCTACGATGACCGGCGGGTCCTGCTCGATCCCTATGGCCGCGCCCTCTGCCCCCACCGCTGGGGTGAAGCACGGCCCTGCCTGGGGACCCGGCCCTGCTGCCGACTTCCTCTGCCCGATTACGACTGGCAGGGCGACCGTCCCCTGAACACGCCGCTGCGCGACACCATCATCTACGAGATGCACGTGCGCGGCTTCACCCGGCACCCCTCCTCCCGGGTCCGCCACCCGGGCACCTTCAGGGGAGTCACCGAAAAAATCCCCTACCTGCGGAAACTGGGCATCACGGCGGTGGAGCTGATGCCGGTGACCGAGTTCAACGAGAACGAAACCACCTTTGTCAATCCCGAGACCGGCCAGCGGCTGAAGAACTACTGGGGCTACAGCCCGCTTTCCTTCTTTGCCCCCAAGGCGGCGTACTGCAGTGATCCGAAACGGCCGCTGGACGAATTCCGCGACATGGTCAGGGCCCTGCACCGGGCCGGTATCGAGGTGATCCTCGACATCGTCTACAACCATACCGGCGAAGGCGGTGCCGACGGCCCCACCATCAGCTTCCGCGGCATCGACAACACGATCTACTACCTGCTCGACCCCTGGACCCGTGCCTATCTCAACTTCTCCGGCTGCGGCAACACCTGCAACTGCAACCATCCCATCGTCCGCACCCTGATCATGGACGCCCTGCGCTGGTGGGTGGTGGAGATGCACGTGGACGGTTTCCGCTTCGACCTGGCCTCCATCCTCGGCCGCGACCAGAACGGCGAGGTACTGAGCAATCCGCCGGTGGTGGAGATGATCGCCGAGGACCCGATCCTGGCGGACACCAAGATCATCGCCGAGGCCTGGGACGCCGCCGGCCTCTACCAGGTGGGCTCCTTCTCGCCCCACCACCGCTGGGCGGAATGGAACGGCCGCTTCCGCGACGATGTCCGCGCCTTCATGCGGGGTGACCCGGGCCAGGTACCGGCCCTGGCCACCCGCATCGCCGGCAGCTCGGATCTCTACCAGCACAGCGGCCGCAGGCCCTGCAATTCCATCAATTTCATCACCAGCCACGACGGCTTCACCCTGGCTGATCTTGTCAGCTACAACGAGAAACACAACCTGGCCAACGGCGAGGACAACCGGGACGGCGACAACAACAACCTGAGCTGGAACAGCGGTGTCGAGGGTCCCACCCGCAACCCCAGGATCCTGCAGATGCGTCTCAGGAGGATGCGGACCATGGCCGTGATCCTGTTTCTTTCCCAGGGCGTGCCCATGATGGTGGCCGGTGACGAGTTCGGCCGCAGCCAGCGGGGCAACAACAACGCCTGGTGCCAGGATAACGAGATAAGCTGGATCGACTGGCGGCTGGCGCGGCAGAAGCAGCACCTGCTGCGCTTCTTCCGTATGCTGATCGCCCTGCGCAAGGCGCATCCCGTATTCCGCAGGGATGAATTCTTCCTGACCCGTACCGCCGAGGAGCTGCCCGCCCACCTGGAGGAGATCTCCTGGCAGGGTTTGCGGCCGGGGGAGCAGGACTGGTCCCCGGACTGCCACACCCTGGCCTTCACCCTGAACGGCTCGGGCATCCCGGAGGGGGAGGATGACGACTTCTTTGTCATGCTCAACGGTCACCGGGACCGGGAGGCCACCTTCATCGTCCCGCCTCCGCCCGCTCTGCACAGGGAGCGCTGCTGGAAGAAGATCATCGACACCGGCGTGTCGCCGCCCCGGGATTTCATCGATGCCGGGCGGGCGGAGACCATTGACCCCGGGGCCGGGGTGCCGGTGGCCGCCATGGCCTGTATCGTCCTCCAGTCCCGACGGGGCAGTACAGAGGGAGGTGGAGGGTCATGAGTATCGCGCCACGGCCCGTGCTCCTGTTTCTGGGCGACTCGCTGGTGGAATGGGGAGACTGGGACAGCCTGCTGCCGGAATACACGGTCGTCAACCGCGGCCGGGCCGGAGAACGGGTGGAGGAGCTGGCCGCCCGCCTTCCTGCCGAACTGCAGGCGGCACCGGCGGTGGACCGGATCCTGATCATGTCCGGGACCAACAACCTGCTCATGGAGGACCTCTATTTCCCGCAGATCCTCAAGACCATGCTGCCGCGGATCCACGACCTCTGTCCGGGCGTGCCGGTCACCATCCACTCCATGACGCCCATGCGCCTGGACTGGCTGGCCGAAGAGCGGATCGAGGCGGCCAACCACCAGTTGCGCCAGGTTGCCCGTGCCACCTCCTGCCACATCCTCGACCTGGTCGCCCCCTTCACCAGCCACTGTGAACCGGTCACCAGGCCCTGTTTCCTGGACGATGGCATCCACCTGAGCAGCCGAGGCTATACCATCTGGGCCGACGCAATCCGCAGCCACCTGGTGGCGGCGTGAGCCGGCCCCGGTCGCCGAACCGTCATCTGGCCACGATCTTCAATGGTTGACAGTCGACGGTCAACCTCTTATATGTTTCCTCGTCGGCACGGGTCGGCCCCATATTCAGGCCGGCCGACGCCGCTTTCCATGAATTCGTAACAGGGAGATATTCCATGCAGCAATCGCGTTTTCTCATTATCAGTGCAGCCCTCCTCCTCATGCTCGGCAGCCCGGCCCTGGCCGCCGACAGCGCCGGTCAGAAGGCCGCCGCTGCTCCTGTCCAGGCAGATCTCAACGGCAAACCGGTCAAGGGCAAAGTGGTGGAGACCATCAATGCCGCCGGGTACACCTATCTCCAGGTGGACACGGCCCGGGGCAAGGTCTGGGTCGCCATTCCGGAGAGTCAGGTCAAGGTGGGCGAGGAGGTGGTCTGCAACCCGGGCATGGAGATGGCCAACTTCCATTCCAAGACCCTGAAACGGACCTTTGACAAGATCATCTTCTCCTCCGGCCTGGGTGGCAGCGGGCGGATCCAGGCCGCCCCCCACGGCTCCGGCAGCGGCGGCGAGAGCTTCGCCGATGCCCTGCAGGCCGAAGGCGCGGCCTCGCCGCACGGCGGCATGGGGGCGGCCATGCCACCGGCCATGGCCGGCAGTGCCGCCAATCCCAGCGGATCGGCAGGGGCCATTGTCCCGTCGGCTGATGTCAAGGTGGACAAGGCCAAAGGCGAGAATGCCTATACGGTGGGCGAGTGCTTCGATCAGGCCGCCAAGCTCAACGGCAAGAAGGTCCGGGTCCGCGGCCAGGTGATGAAGGTCTCGCACATGATCATGGGCAAGAACTGGGTCCACCTGCAGGATGGCTCCGGCAACCCGCTCAAGAACACCCATGACCTGGTCGTCACGACCCAGGCAGACCCCAAGGTGGGGTCGGTGGTGGTGGTCGAAGGGGTCCTGCATGCGAACAAGGACTTCGGCGCCGGCTACAAGTATGACGCCATTATCGAGGACGCCACGGTCAAGTAGAACGGCCTGGCGCATGCGGACGGACACCGGCGGCACGGCCGCCGGTGCCGCTCTCTCCTTTCTGCCGCGACATCTCCATGTAAGCGCTCACAGGCAGCGCATCTTTGCACGGTCGCGTTTGTCCGCATAGAGGGGCTATAGCGAACAAACGCGCCTGCACAAATATGCACTACCTGTGAACGCTTACAGCTCTGAGGTTGTGAAACCGCATAGTTGCCAACCCTGTGAGGGGTTACATCTCCATGGCACACGGCCCTTCAGAAAAGATCGATCCCGGCCGGCTCGGATTCGATTTCGACGGCGTGATCGCCGATACGGCCGAGGCCTTCCTGCGGCTGGCCTGCGAAAAATATCATCGTTGCGACATCCGCCTGGAGGACATCACCTGTTTTGCCGTGGAACGGTGCCTGGACATGGACGCGGAGATCATCCACTCCATCTTCATGGAGATCCTCCTCGACTCCGTGGGAACGGGCCTCAGGCCCATGCCGGGCGCGGTGGAGGTCCTGGGCGAGCTGACCGAGGTGGCCCCTGTCGCCGTGGTCACGGCCCGGCCGGACCCGGAACCGGTACGTGCCTGGATGCGGACGGTGCTGCCCCCCTCCACCCTGCCGCGAATCCGCATCGTGGCCATGGGCGCCCACGACGACAAACCCCGGCACATCCTGGAGCACGGCCTGACCCACTTCATTGATGACCGGGCCGAAACCTGCCTGCAACTGGCGTCGGCCGGCATCCGGCCCATTGTCTTTTCCCAGCCCTGGAACCGCGACCACCGCCACGGCCTGGCCACGGTCAGCAACTGGCGTGAGATCCGGGCCCTCTGCCTCTGAGCGTGGCTGAGCCTTTACCAAAAGTATCGGCCTGTTCAGGTGGTTGCCCTTAGCAACGGACTGTTGCGTTCTCAAGGGAGGCACCATGCGCTGTCCAAACTGCGGGGCCGAGATCCCTGTGTACAGGAATCCCGTGCCCACCGTCGACATCATCATCGAGACCGGTGGCGGCATCGTCCTCATCAGACGTAAGAATCCGCCCCATGGCTGGGCCCTGCCGGGAGGGTTCGTGGACTACGGGGAATCGTTCGAAGCGGCGGCCGTGCGGGAAGCACGGGAGGAGACCGGCCTGGACGTGCGCCTGGTCCGCCAGTTCCATACCTATTCGGACCCGAATCGCGATCCACGCCAGCATACGGCGTCAACCGTCTTCATCGCCACTGCCGAGGGAACACCGGTGGCAGCCGACGATGCCGCGCAGGCCCGCATCTTCACCCGGGACAACCTGCCGCCGCTGGTCTTTGACCATGCGCGGATCGTTGCCGACTATTTCGATGGCGTCTACTGAGCGCGCTTACACCATTGTGGCCGGACAGACCGATGGTTGTAAGCGCTCACAGGCAGCGCATCTTTGCACGGTCGCGTTTGTCCGCATAGAGGGGCTATAGCGAACAAACGCGCCTGCAC
>Ga0256833_1000072_pt1 | contig 74449 bp, 67 predicted proteins | sample 356284metaG_FD_190535 | JGI IMG/M metagenome (GOLD analysis project Ga0256833, IMG submission 190535) | Hydrothermal vent microbial communities from Mid Atlantic Ridge, Atlantic Ocean - 356-284 | ecosystem: Environmental > Aquatic > Marine > Hydrothermal vents | place: Atlantic Ocean: Mid... | reverse complement strand
TCCAATGTCCTTTTCCCTCATCAATGCCTCACCTATCAAAAATGCATCAACTCCGCATTTTTTCAGCTCTAATATCTCTTCTTTTTCTGATATACCACTTTCTGCCACTACAATTTCAGCACCTAAATTTTTCATCTGGGGAGCAAGCTCCTTTGACAGATTTATGTTTACTGTAAAACTCTCTAAATCCCTGTTGTTTATACCTATAATTTTTGCTCCTGCATTTATAGACTTTACCCCTTCCTCGTAGGAATGTATCTCCACAAGAGGTTCCATACCAAACTCCCTTCCATAAGAAATCAGTTCCTGTAGCTCCTTTTCTGACAGAACCCTTGCAATCAGCAGATAACTGTCTGCTCCGTATGCATATGCCTCTAATATCTGTCTTTTATCAATGATAAAATCTTTCCTGAGCAGCGGAATAGTTGTTACAGCCCGAACAATCTTGATAAACTGGATGTCCCCTTTAAAGTAAAACTTATCTGTCAATACAGATATGGCAGATGCTCCATTCTCTTCGTATATCTTCCCTATCTGTGCAGGGTCAAAATCTTCTCTTATAATCCCTTTTGAAGGGGATGCTTTCTTTATTTCAGCTATGATGTTTATCCCTTCTTTTTTCAGAACACCGGGAAAATCTCTCACTTTATCCCTTGATACTACTTTTCCTTCAAGATACTTTATGTAATCTGGAGTGTAGTCTAACAGCTCTTCCCTTTTTGTCTGGATTATCCTGTCTAATATGTTCACGCCATCCACCTTTTTTATTTTATTCTATACATAAAACAGCTAAAAATCATAGACTTATTGTGTCAATGCATATAATTTAATTTAATCAAAAATTTCTGGAGGTAAAAATGGAAAGTAAAAAACCTGAAATACTCGCACCTGTTGGACATTACGAAGGACTGGCATCAGTAATAAAAGCAGGAGCAGATGCAATATACATGGGTGTTGGCAAGATAAATCAGAGAGCTTTAAAGTCTAACTTTACTATAGAAGACGTAAAAGAAATCAGAAAGATAACCCATGATGCAGGAGTAAGACAGTATATTGTCTTAAACTCTATAGTATTTGAAGAAGACCTCCCTTACATTAATGAAACCCTTGACCAGCTCAAAGAAATTGGCGTTGATGCTGTTATAGGCTGGGACATGGCTGTGATATCTGCTTCAATTGAAAGGGGAATTGAAACCCACCTCTCAACAATGGCTTCTGTCTCGAACTCGCAGGCTGCAAAGTTTTACGAGAAGATGGGAATAAAAAGAATTGTTCCTGCAAGGGAGGTCAAGTTAGAGGGACTGCTGGATATAAAGAGAAAAACGAACCTTGAAGTTGAAATTTTTATACATGGTGCTATGTGTATGGCTGTATCTGGTAGATGTTTTCTCTCACACGACGTTTTTGAAAAGTCTGGAAACAGAGGAGAGTGTTATCAGGTATGCAGACACGAGTTTGATGTAAAGATAGTGTCAAAAAACACAGGAACAGAGTTTTATTTAGGCTCTGATTACGTTCTTTCTGCCAGAGACCTTGTTACTATTAATTTTGTTGACAGGTTGATGTGGGCTGACAGCTGGAAAATAGAGGGAAGGAACAAGAATGCTGATTATGCATACATGGTAACATCTGCCTACAGGGAAGCAAGAGACAGAATACTAAATGGAGAGTGGCACACAAAAGGATGGAAAGACCTGTGGGACAGGTTGGAAAGGGTTTATCACAGAGAGTGGGACTCTGGATTTTACTTTGGGGAGGGGCTGTTTGGTATAAATAAATCAATAGCAAAGGAGAAAAAACTGTATGTGGGAGAGGTAATCAAGTTTTATCCCCGCATAAGTGTTGCAGAAGTAAAAATTATAGATAATCCAATCTCCATTGGAGATACCATACACATAATAGGTAAAAAGACAGGTCTCGTCCGGCAAACAGTAAAATCTATGCAGGTTGAAAAGAAGGACATAAAGACAGCAGAAAGGGGAATTGTCGTTGGACTAAAGACAGAGGAGAGGGTAAGACCAGGAGATAAAGTTTATTTAATAAAATCGGTTGAATCTTCCGATAATAATATAAATCACCAGTTATTAACAGAGCAAAAGGAAATCTAAATGGCACAAGATAAAGTAAAGTGTGAATTTTACAGTAAGCTTAAAGGGAGTAAAAAGCTATCCCACGACGACATAAAACTGCTTATGAATATTGTCCGTAAAGAGCTCAGTTTCCTGATAAAACACAACATTCCCCCTGTTCCCCGAAATTACGAAAAGTGGTTTTATATATTCTGCTCTTTAGCTGAACAAAAAAAAGAACTTGATGATTTAGAGTTAATTGGGCTGTATAAAGACATATACGACGAAGACTATCAGGCCGTTGACATAGAAACAAAAGAAGAAAATGTTCCAGAAAATCTTGCAGAAAAGTTTAAAAACATAGCAAATAAGCTTGATGAGACGCTAAAAGAGCTCGTGAACAACATTGATACTCATCAGGAAAAGATTAGTAATCACGCTGACAGATTAGTTAAAGTAAAAGAGTCAGCCACCCTTGACACGATTAACGACACAGTTATGGACATACTACAGGAGTTAAAAGAGCTAAGAGCTGAGAATAACAAACTTAAGTCTGAATTAAAATCTTACCATGCAGAGGTTATTTCTTTAAAGGAAGAGTTGTCAGCAGCTAAGAAAGAAGCAAGTATAGATTTTCTGACAGGACTTGTAAATAGAAGAAGATTTGAAAGGGCTTTGGAAGACGCAATAAGAGATAGGAAAATTAGACATTATCCATCTTCTGTCATTTTTGTTGATGTTGATGACTTCAAAAAGATTAACGACGAATATGGTCATTTAATAGGGGATTTAGTATTAAAGGAGCTTGCAACAATATTTAGATTTTACTTAAGGGCGAATACAGTTATTGGAAGATTAGGTGGTGAAGAATTTGCTATTTTACTTCCTGGAGTTGAGATAAAAGATGCCATTAGTATAGCAGAGAGATTAAGAAAAGTTATAGAAAACAGAGAAATAAAAATAGAAAATGATAGTGGTAAAAAATTAAAGATAACTGCAAGTTTTGGAGTGACTGAAATAAAAGAGGACGATACTGTTGAAAGCGTGTTAATGAGAGCTGACGAAGCAATGTACAAAGCAAAAAAGAAAGGAAAAAATAAAGTTGAAATTCAGGTATGAAAGTTCTCATAACAGGCGGGACAGGTTTTGTTGGTAGTCACATTGTTGAAGAGTTAGAAAAGGAACATTATCTGTTCCTTACTGTCAGAAATCCATATAAAATTTCTCCATCACAGAGAGTAAAAATAATTCCTTTTTCTGAAGAGATAGATGAGATAGTTCTCCAAACAAAACCTGACACAATAGTTAACTGTCTTGGAATACTAAATGAAAAAGGAAATTCAACATTCAAGAAAGTTCATGTTGAATATGTAGAAAGATTGATAGAAGGAGCAAAAAAAGTCAAAGTAAAAAAAATCATACACATGTCAGCTTTAGGAGCAGATATTAACTCAAAAAGCAGATATGCAAAGACAAAGGCAGAAGGTGAGCAGATTATAAAAAATTCAGGCATTGATTACATTATTCTAAGGCCTTCCATAATTTTAGGAAAAGGGCAGAAACTATTTGAAGACCTGAAAAAGTTTTCTAAACTCACACCTATTATTCTTGCTCCACAGGGAAAAGTTCAGCCTGTTCACATTATAGATGTCGTTGATACAGTAAGAAAAAGTATAGAAAACGAAAATTTAAAAAATATGGTCATTGAGCTGTGTGGAAACAGAATAGTCTCTTACAAGGAGCTTTTTGAGTTTGCTCTTTCTTACATAGGAAAAAAGAGGATTGTTATTCAGATACCTTCCTTATTTTTCTGGTTTATGCTTCCTGTTTTCAGATTATTTCCTGAACCACCAGTAACAGAAGACCAGCTTCATCTACTTGAAAAAGATAACGTATGTTCAGGAAAATTCCCTTCACAGAAGGATATATTAGGAAAAGTTAGAAATCCCTTCAGGATATAGCTATTCTTCTTCTTTCTCTTTTATGTGCTGTTTTATCTCTGCTGTAATGTTCGCTATTTTTGTTAAGGCTACCATAGTTTCCAGCCATATCCTTATACCAATAATACTTAGAGGATAACCTACTACTGTTATTAGAAATCTAACTGCAAATGGAGTATAGCTGTCTCCACCAAACAGAAAAGCAAGCCAGATAACTGTTACAACTGCATAAAGTATAAACAGAACAACGCCTGATACAACAGGTGTTATAAACCTGTTAAACCTAAAATCAAAAAGTCCGTAGATAAAGTCTCTCATCTTAATCCCCCTTTTATATTGCTGCTCCTTTCAGCACATCTTCACAGCTACAATCAAATCTTTCAGGAATGTTTTCAATAAACTTTAAAACTACCTTCTTAATTTCCTCATTTTTCTCTTTCATCATCTGTATCACTTCATCAGATGTTAGCCTGTTTTCTGATATTCCCGCAGCCATGTTTGTAACAACGTTCAGCGATGCAAAATGCATAGATAGCTCCCTTGCCAGCACTATCTCAGGAACAAGAGTCATACCAACAACATCAGCTCCCAGTATGGAAAGAGCCTTTATCTCTGCTGCTGTTTCAAGTCTTGGTCCTTCTGTTGCCCCGTATGTTCCGGTATTGTGAAATCTTACCTTCATATCATCTAACACATTTTTTAAAACTCTTCTCATCACAGGGCAGAAAGGCTGTGTAACATCAATATGAACAACCCTGTCATTTTTCAGATATTCATTTACAAGGTCGTCTGCCCTGTCTTCTTCATCGTGAATAGTGTAAACCCCTTCATAAAACGTGACAGGTCTTACCTTTGTAAAATCTACAAACTGGTCGGAGATAACGAAATCTCCCGGTTTGAGAAGTGGATTTATTCCCCCAACAGCACTGATTGACAGGATTTTTCTGACGCCAAGTCTTCGAAATCCCCACAAGTTTGCTCTGTAATTAATAAGATGGGGAGGAAATTTATGACCTCTTCCGTGTCTGGGTAGAAATATAACTGTTTTCCCCTTATAACGAGATATTATATAGCTGTCTGAAGGTTCCCCATAAGGGGTTGTTAACTTTTTCTCTTCTAAAATCTCTATCCCATCAATTTCATAAAGTCCACTTCCACCTAAAACGCCTAACATCTATTCTCTCCTGATTTTTTTATCTTAACATTATATACTGAAAGTCAGAAAACACTTCCATTTTAGTTTATAACCTAATAAACTTAAATAAAAAGAATGATGTTGAAAAAAGGATTGTTTATAGCTTTATTGTTAGTTATTATAGTAATAGATATATACCTTGCTTACAGCATTATTTTTAACAAAAGCCAAGATACTGTAAAAAAAGAAGTTATACCTATAAACGAGACAAAAAAAGCAACTCCTGAAAGGGAAAAAATTCACACACCTGTAAAAAAAACTGAAAGCAAACACACAGAAAAAATTGAAAAGCCAAAAGAAAAAAAGAAAAAACACATTGTTAAGAACAGGAAAATGAAAGAAAAAGAGATAGAACAACTTATAGAAAGAATAGTAGAAGAAGCAAAAATGGAATATCACTTTAAAAAAGAAAAAAAAGAGAAAAAAAACATAATAGAAAAACTACTTCACTTTGGAAATTGATTTACATCATAGTCATATAAAAAAACATCATATTTTAATATTACAAATCTTCATATGGGGGGATATTGTATGCTTTTAGACATTTCAGAAATTCCAAGAGTTGCACTTGAAAGAATGAACAGGGTTCACGAAGAGGAGATTAAGATACTGAACCAGCTTTATGAAGCTATTGAAGAGTTTCAGGAAGGAACAGGAAGTTTAGAAGAAATAGACAGAAAGTTTGAAGAGTTTTTTCAAGATGTGTTAAAACACTTTTCCTCTGAACAGGAGATGATGGAGCAGTATAACTTTTTTGCCTATCCTATGCATAGGGGCGAACATGACATGGTTTTAGGACAGCTCCACAGTTTAAAGAAAAAATGGGAAAAGGAAAAAAATCCAGAGCTGATAAAGTCATATATAGAAAAGGAGTTTCTTCCCTGGCTTATGAACCACATACAGACGATGGATACTGTAACTGCCCATTTTCTTTCACACTTTATAAAGGATTAATCTGAAAGATACTTTTTTATGTTCTGGGCTACATTTTCAGGAATACCTAACTTTTTCAGCTCTTCAACAGATGCTTGAGCTATTCTGTCTAAAGTTTTGTATGTTCTGTATAGTATTTCCTTCCTCTTTTTTCCTACACCTTCTATCTTATCTAAGACTTCTTTTAAGCCCTCTTTTTCTCTCAGCTTTCTATTATAGGAAATAGCAAACCTATGGGCTTCGTCCCTGATTTGAGTAAAAAGTTTTAAAAGTTCCTGAAACTCAAACAGCTTTATCTCTCTGCCATCATCTGTGAACAGCACTTCTTCCTTTTTTGCAATAGAGAATATTCTCAGTTTTTCTAAACTAAGAGCGTCTCTAACAGTAAGACCCTGATTCAGCTGTCCTTTCCCACCATCAATCAGAACAAGGGGAAGATTTTCCATCTCTTTATATTTTCTAAATCGCCTGTATAAAACTTCTCTCAAGGATGCATAATCATCAATGCCTTTTACAGTTTTTACCTTGAATCTCCTGTACTCTCTTTTATTCATTCTTCCATCTTCCCAGACAACACAGGAACCTACAGTAAAACTCCCCTGAAGTGTGGATATATCAAATCCTTCAATCCTTTCTGGAAGCTCAAAACCAAATACTTCTCTGAACAGATTTTTTAATCTATCTGTGTTAATAAAATGAAAGTTTCTGTCTATAAACTGTCTAATCTCATCAGGTATTTCTGTTTTCAAAACTACTTTACTACCTTTTTTGTAAGACAGCCAGCGAGCAATGTTCCCTTTTTCTTCTACGTTCTGATTGATAAATATACGGGATGGGATGTAGTTTCCTCTTGAGTAATACTCTGTTATAACCTTGCTGAAAAACTCATCTTTAAGACCTTCCTCTTTTATGTGAAGAAACTCCTTCCCAACAATCCTGTATCCTCTAACGACAATCAGCAGAACTTCACTCCCTCTAAAAAAAAGAATATCTCCTTCTTCAAAGGGAAGTCCCAAAACCTCCTGTTTCTGCACTAAATTTTCCATCGCAGTTATCTGGTCTCTCACAACCGCTGCTTTTTCAAAAAGCATCTTTTGTTTATACTCTTCTATTCTGTCGTAGAGCTGATATATAAACTTTTTCACATCTCCAGATAAAAATGCTTTTGCTCCCTTTACATCAAAGTTATAGTCCTTCTTTGATATTTTCCCAGTGCAGGGAGCTGAACACAGCCCTAAATGATAATCAAAGCAAGCAATATCCCTCTTGGGCATTGGGTCGCAGGTTCTTAGCTTGAAAAGTCTGTGTATAAGGTCTTTCATCGCCCTTGCTGTTCTTGCAGGAAGGAAAGGTCCAAAATAATCACCCTTTATTTCTCCATATTTTCTACTTATAAGAACTGTCGGATATTCTTCATCAGTAATAACAAGCATCGGATAACCAGAACCAGATTTCAGACGAACATTGTAGCGAGGTTTATACTGTTTTATAAGCTCATTTTCTAAAACAAAAGCTTCGTAATCAGATTTTGTTATAATCCACTCAAGGATATCACTTTCGCTGAATATTTTCTGTTCCTTTGGGTCGTGTTTTAACTGCTGGTAATGTCCCTTTAATCGTTTCCTTAGATTTTTTGCCTTTCCAATGTAAATGTATCTGCCGTCTGAAGACCTGAAAATGTAAACTCCCGGCTGCTGTGGAGCTTCTTCTATCTTTTTCTTAAAGGGCACAGCATCCTTCATCTTCTGCAAAAGAAATAAGATTCATAATTTCTTCAAAACTGGGAACACTGTTGCTTACGTACTGAACTACACCATACTGGTCAATCAGAATAATAAAATCTTCCTCCTCTTTCAGACCAAAATTTTCAAGAAAATTTTTTGTAGTAATCTGGACGTAATCTATGAGCTTAACATTTGCTCTTTCAAATTCATCTTCATACTGCTCTAAATGGTCATCTTTTGCTTTATATATAACGATATGGTATTTCTGCTTCAGGTCATAGAAATTTTTACCTTTTATACCGTCTAAAAACTCAAAATATGGTGCTTGACTGCCAACTTTTGCTGTCATATTACCTCCTGTTTGCATATACTACCGAAGTTTATAATATATATTGGAATTTAAATAATATCAATCTTATTTATGGAGAGATTAATGGAAAACTATGTTCATTTTTTGCTTCCTCCTGTTGTGGGAGCATTTATAGGTTATATTACAAACTACCTTGCCGTAAAAATGCTGTTCAGGCCATTTGAAGAAAAAAGATTTTTTGGCTTCAAAATTCCGTTTACTCCTGGTCTAATTCCAAAGAGGAGGAAGGAGATAGCCTTTTCTATAGCTAAGATTATAGAAGAGCATCTTATGACACCTGAAAAACTCCACAGCCTGTTTGAAGAAACAGGTTACAGAGAAAGGTTAAAAAAAAGAATTGAAAATGTGTTTGATGAGATTTTAGAACAGATAGTTTTTTCCATTAAAGAAAACATAAAGGAAGGTATATCAATAGGTAAACTCAACATAAAAACTGCTGTTTTGGCCACTGCATTAGAAAAAATTGTAGAAAAAGCTTCAGATAGAATAAAGGAAAGATTGAAAGAAAAGTTATTAGAAAGAGCTTCAGACAGTATAGAGAGAAACATAGAGGAAGAATTGCCCCAGATTCTTTCAGAGTTAAATGTGGAAAAATTGGTAGTTGAAACATTTCTTGAGATGGACATACAGACTTTAGAAAAAGTAGTTTTAGGATTTTCTGAAAAACAGCTGAAACATATAACATATACAGGAGCAGTTCTTGGATTTTTGATTGGACTTTTACAGAGCATAACTATATTGTTTAATTAACAAAACTCAAACAATGTAATGGAACTGGTGGGGAGGTATATATATGCGTCTGTCTGCAAGAATAAGATATGAAAAAAGTGTATTTGTAGATTGTCGTAAAGACATTTTCATAGTAAAAGGTGTTAATCTTTCCCTTTTAGGGTTAAAAGTAAAAGATGATGCATTAAACATATGTAAAGAAAAAGATGTTGTTATTTTTATTGAGTTAGATAAAGAAGTATCGTTAAAAGGGAAGATAACAAGATTCGGAGATGATGATTTTGTTATTATCTTTAACGAAAATCCTGAGTTAATAGCCTCAACAGTAGGAAAATATCTTACTTCAAGGATTTACAAAAGTGGAATCTGCCCTTTCTGTTCAAAAAAGATTGAGAATAAGGAAAGATACTGCAAAAGATGTGGAATGTTCTTTGATTATACAAAACCTGAAGTTGTTAGGTTTATACAGGAATTTAAGGTCGGAAAAATATTTTACGACCTCCTTGTTGAGCATCCAGAAGAGATAGAAGAAAAATTAGAAGATAGAAAAGAGTTTATTGGTGTAAGTGAAAGAATAAAAGAGGTTTTTGATCTTATAAGAAAGTATGCGACAAATAATTACCCGGTTCTGATAATAGGAGAAACAGGAACAGGTAAGGAGCTGACAGCAAGGGCAATACACGAGAGAAGCAAAAGGGCTGACAAACCTTTTGTTGTTGTTAACTGTGCAGCCATACCGGAAAATCTGTTAGAATCAGAGCTGTTTGGCTATGAAAAAGGAGCATTCACAGATGCCCACAGGAGAAAAATAGGAAGAATTGAGTTTGCAAATGGAGGAACACTGTTCCTTGACGAAATTGGAGACATGCCCCTTAGCATGCAGGCAAAACTTCTGAGATTTCTTGAGGATTACACATTCACAAGAGTTGGAGGCAATGAGACTCTCCATGCAAACGTTAGAATAATCGCAGCAACAAATGTAAATCTTGAGGAAGCTGTCAAAAAGGGAAAATTCAGGGAAGACCTTTACTACAGGCTGAATGTACTAACAATAAACATTCCTCCCCTGAGGGAGAGAAAGGAAGATATAATGGTTCTTGCAAAGTATTTTCTGAACAGGTATGCAAAAGAAATAGGAAAGGATATAAAAGGGTTCACTCCAGAAGCTGAAGAGGCACTTTTGAATTACCAGTGGCCGGGAAATGTGAGGGAGCTTATAAATGTTATAAGAAAGGCTGTTGTTTTGACAGAAAACATGTACGTATCAGAAAAGGATCTGAACCTGAGAAGAGAGGAGGTGGATACAGCATACTGTCTGAACGGTCGTTCCCTTAATCTTAAGGAAAATATTGAAAAAGTTGAAAGGGAACTTCTGAGAAGAGCATTTTTGAAAACCGGAGGAAACATCACAAAGATGGCAAAACTCCTTGGGATAAGCAGACCAAAGGTTTATTCCCTTATAGAAAAACATCACATCGGAGAGATTACTGATTAAAACCTTACAGGTAGTCTAAACTCAATAACGTAATCAGGTGCATCATTTGTCAGACCCATTGTAAGTGAAACGTTCAGTGAAGACCTTTTTGACAGAGCCCATCCTGTTCCTATCTTCAGCGTCGCAGAATTCATAGTAGAGTTGCTAACGTCAGATTTCACACCATTAACTTTACTTCTTGATGTAAAAGTATAATCCTGAGCAAACTGAAAGTTCATGGAGAAGTTGTAGGAAAGGGCATATGCGAACCCAATGTTAAAGCTAAGTGTATCTCCAGGATAAAACTTGTCAAGTCTGGCAGAGGTTGTTCCACTTCCAGTGTTTAGTGTATATACTCTGCTTACGTCTTCAGGCATATTGTAAGAATAGGCCAATCCACCAAAGACAACAACTGGGTCAATACTTTTTAATATGTTTACTCCACCTTTTACAGCATAATAACCACTTCCTGTTGGAAGGTCTTTTTTAGGGTCGTCAATTTTAAAAGGACTTTTTCCTGTTTTCGTTTTAAAAGCCACTGAAAATATTACAGCAGGTCTGCTTCTTCTCTCTTTGATAGGTTGAATTGACATACCTATGGATACATCTCCAAAACCATAATCGTCAGCAGTTCTTTCTCCTGCATTTGTTCCCACAACGGAATATCTTTCGTGCCTGAAGATAAAAGGGATGTTTACTTCAGCCTGGAGGAAATCTGTTATTCCATATCTCAGTGCCAGATTGTACTGGAATATATGTCTCCTTGCATTTTCAATCCCAAACTCTCCAAGTGTTAGAAATATTGGGTCTAAAATTGCAAAACTACTCAGATATATCTGATTTGCTGAGTAGTATATGTATGAAAAGCTGTTTTCTATTTCAAACTGCCTTTTCTTTAAAAGGATATATCCCCTGTCAAACTGGGTTAGACTTTCCTCATATTTTTCTGTTTTTCCTTTTTTTAGTATTTCTTTTGCTTTTTCAATTTCTGATGCATAGGAATGAAATGAAAAGAAAGGAAAGATAATGAAAAAAAGAAGTTTTCCTCTCATGTTCGGCCCCCTGCTTATTTTTCTATTATGTTAGAAATCACTAAATGTTTTGTATCCAGGAATACCATTACTGTATAAAGATTGTCTGACAAAATCAGAGCTTACATAGCTAAGCTCCTCATCAGATATACCAAATATTCCTGTTTCATTTTTGGGATATATAACGAGAGCTATATTCCTGTACCACACCCTTTCAAACTCACCTACAGACATAACTGTATTTCCTACAGATGGGTCAGCCAAAAAAACCCTACCATTTCTTATACCTTTGAATATAACAAAGTGTTTATAGTTGCCGATTGTTATTGAAACAATAGCAGGTTTACCTATTTTTGCTAGACCTCTTACATCAGTCCTATACCCTGCTGCCTTGTAACCAAGAGCAACAGCAAGCTTCTTAATATCAAGGAGAGAGAATCCTTTTCTTTTTATTATTTTTTTTACGTTTCCCACTCTAAATAGACCGTTTATGATACTTTCCTCTGTAACATTTAGTCCAAGATAATATTTAAACAATGTGGCAACAACTGCAGAGCCACAGCTGTAATCTAATTTCTGTTTCACTACATTTTTCATCTTTATTTCGTTGTAAGGCATAACTTTTGGTCTCAGATAAACTTTTCCGAAGCTGCTTCCTACGATTACAGGAATCTCTGTCTTCCTCTCCTGTGAAAAAACATGGCTGAGGGAAAGGAAAGGGATAAAGTAAAAGAAAAGAAGGATTAATGTAAGCTTTAAACCTTTTCCCTCAACCATGAACAGGGGCCTCCATAGAAGAGATTTTACTGTCCAATAAAATTGGATTTGTTAATACTGTTGAGTAAATTGGATATGTTAATACTTCCATTATTATCTCCCATTATCACCACAATGTTTATAGGAATATTTACTGCTGAATCAACGATGTTTATGGGCATAAATGCGTTTGACTGGGCATTGTCAGACAGCATAAGACTGCTGTTTAGATTAAACTGCATCCCTCCGTCGTTTATGTTGATATCTCCAATGTCTATGCTGTATATGTTCTCTCCAATGTGAAAGGATTTCATATGGTCAATATTTATATCAAAGTTAAATCCCTGTGCATAAACAGAATCAAGCTCACTGTCAGAAACCTGAGAGATATTTTCTCCAAAAGCCCCGCTCAAAATAATTCCTGAACACAGAACTGCACCTATAAGCCTTCTCATAACTACTTCCTCCTAATTAAATCACCGCAAATTTGATAGATAATCATCTTCCTATCTACAAACTGCATTTGAACTCTTACATTTATAAATCCGTCGTACTCTTTACTGAACTTTTTTCTTGCTTCAGCCAAAGAGGATAAAACTGCTTCGTTCATAATATTGGGCACTGTTTTATCTGTCTTTGGATATCCCATTATGTAGCTAAAACATGTGTTGTCCTTTACGACAAAACTTTTAAGTCCCCCATTCCCGAAGGAAACAACAAACTCTTTATCTTTTGCAACTGTCTGACTTTTTAATGAAAAGATAAGTATCATTATAATCAGGAAAATACTTTTTATTGTTATCTTTTTCATATTAGACCCCTTCGTTCGTTAAAAAATTTTATAGGGGGCTTAAGCCCCCTCCAGAAATTTAGAAAGGAAAACCTATGTCTATTCCAAAATCGCCGTTACCTGCTATAGCCGTGCTTCCAGCAGCTGTATTGGAGAAGTTAGTTGAAGAGCTCACATTTATCTGGCTGATAGCTCCTCCCTCTATAGCGTTAACATTAAGGAGATTTAGAGCTGTATTTCCTGCAGAGTTTGCAGCGTTTACTAATATGAGGGCTGCAACATCACTTTGAGCGTTTCCGTTTATCTGAACAGAATTCATGTTATTGTTCTGTTCTCCTTCAATTGCCAAACAATTACAGTTGTATATGTATTGCTTTTCTTTGTTTATGTTTGATGCCAAGGCTAAGTTTTTAGCTTTTGCTACATTATTATGATTTCCTGCACTTTGTTTGTTTATCTGTCTAACTTCTCCATCTGCCAGAACATCAACATTCATAATGTTACTTCCAACGTTAAGTGCAGAATTGGCAACATTTACTAAAACAAGTCCCACATAACCTTTTTGAGCATTGTCATTCAGCTGAACAGAGTTGTTGTTGTTGTTTTGAGTGTGTCCTTCTTTTACCCAGACATGAACATTTTCTATCATCTGTCCTGCTTCAGGTTCACCTGTTTTATAAAAAGTTCCATCTGTAATTTCAGCATTACCTGCAAAAGCTATGTTATTACTTTGCGCAATATTTTCAAAGTTAGATGCAATCTGCATGTTTTTCTGTGTTATAGTTCCGCTGACTTTGTTGGCGTTCAGGATGTTCATCCCTGTGTTTACACCAGAGAGCGCAGAGTTTACAGTTATTAAGCTGGCAGAAGAAGATTGGGCGTCATCGTTTAACTGAACAGAGTTGTTATTGTTGTCTTGGTCTTCTATCAAAGCCATAGCAAGAGGGTCATCTGTTGTGTAATTTTTGATTACCTGTGTTTGCTTGTTAAAGTTGGTAGCCACTGCAATTCCTTCTTCAAACTCAGAAATAGCTATATTCCTGTGATTAATAGCTGTTTGTTTATTTTCCTGTATTAGAGACGTTGAAAAACTATTAGTTGCCACAAATGGGTCTACGTCACTACCTGAAAGTATGTTCACTCCAATATTTGAAGCCGAGTTTGCAACATTTTCTAAAACTCCTACAACAGCATTACTTTGCGCAGCATCATTAATCTGAACAGAGTTATTATTGTTATCCTGGTCTTTAACTTCTGTCCAGAAATTATCTACTGTTTGGGTTGCTCCTTGTTCTACATTTCCGGCTCCAGCTATGTTTTCTCCGTAAGCAGTGTTGTTATAGTTGTTTGAAACCTGAATATTTCTTTGAGTTACGGTAGAATCTACAACGTCACCTGGAATAAAAGCGAGATTTAAGCCTGTATTCATTGCCGAGTTGGCTCCATTTTCTACCACAAAACCTCTTACACCATTTTGAGCATTATGATTAAGTTGAACAGAGTTATTATTGTTGTCCTGGTCTATGATAGTTGCTTTAGGTGAGTCTTCAGTCCTATCCCCTTTATCGTAATATCTACCGTTGTCTATATACTGTCTTTCCTTATTCAGATTTAGAGCTATTGCAGTTCCGTTTCCTTTTCCACTCTTTGCCTTTGCTATGTTACTGTGATTGGATGCAAACTGTTTATTAGCCTGAGATATTTTTGAGGTTTCAATATTGTCAGCATATATAATGTTTAAGCCATTGTTAGCTGCTGTTTTCGCAAGATTTTTAAGGAGTATGTAGTTTGCGTTTGATTGAGCCTTATCATTAATCTGGAGCGAGTTGTTATTGTTGTCCTGATTATATATAACAACATTTTCCCACTTGTCTTCGTGAGATAGTATTTCCCCACCGTTGTTAATTATCTGGGTTCCCCTTGATTCAGCATTTGAAGCCAATGCTGTAGGGTTGTCCCCTCCTACTGCTTCTGCAGTGTTATCAAAATTAGAGGCTATTTGGTCGTTATACTGTGTTACTGAAGAGTCTATTAAACTCCCTGTAGCAAAAATGTTAACACCCGTTCCTACAGCAGATGCAGCAGCATTAACAAGAATTATTCCAGAAGATTCTGCCTGGGCAGAATCATTCAGCTGAACAGAGTTGTTGTTGTTGTTCTGTCTAACTATTTCTAATATGTCCCCTTTTCTTATCTCGTTGTTTATCAGTTGTGTCTGCTTATTTAAGTTTCCAGCAATAGCTATATCTGTAGCTTTTGCATAATTGCTGTGATTTTTCTGGAAGTTTTTATTAGATTGTTTAATCTCTGCTTTAGAGGTTTGAGCCTGTCCTAAATTGCTTAACATGTTGGCTGTCGTGTTAACTGCTGAGTTTGCATAAACTGCACCTAATCCTAACTGACTTCCAATCATACCTTCATCATTAATCTGGACAGAATCAACGTTATTGTTCTGCATTTTTGTTGAACCTAATCCTTGATTTCCAGCCCCTGGGAATGTTGCATTGTGGTTTTCTACAACTTGAAGCCCCTGCCCAGAAACTTCCTCTAAAGCATCATCTGAGACTGCTTCAGGTTGTGCTATTGACTGTGTTGATACTGCCACTGCGAGAACTGCAGCTGCCAGTAGTTTTCTCTTTCTGTGTCTCATAACCTATACCTCCCTTAGTGATTTTTATTCCACTTAAATTGAAAAACCTTTTTCCCATCCCAGAGTATTATTTTCTGGCTTTGCTCCTGTTCTATTTTTATCTGATAAAACCCTCCCTAAACCCCCTCTAATTCCCCGTCTTTAATTTCAGATAACTTTATGTTGTTTATTAAGGCTGATATTACTGTTCCCAAAAGCAAGTTTAGAATTCTCCTATTCACTACTTTTTTTCCTCCATATGTAAGTAGCAAAACGCATGCCAGTGTATAAGTAGTTGAAAAATATATACTTTTAGATAAACAGGTGTTCTGTGAAAATGTAAAATTTTTTTACAGTTAGATTTAATGCTTACAGAGTTTTATAAAAATGAGAAACTTACAGTAAAGTGTAAAAGGTTTTTACACTGTAAAGATTTTTTACAACATTTTTCTCAGTTTAGGATCAAGGGCATCTCTGAGAGCATCTCCTAAAAGGTTAAATGCCAGTATTGTTATGAATATAGCAATGCCGGGAGCAAGTATCCACGGATAGTTGGATACGGCAGATATGCTCCTTGCTGATGCGAGCATATTGCCCCAGCTTGCGTAAGGTTCCTGAATACCAAGACCAAGAAGAGAAAGGGCACTTTCTCCCAATATGTAGCCGGGAATGGAAAGTGTTGCAGCAATAAGAAGATAAGAGAATGTGTTTGGTAGAATATGCCTTGTTATAATTCTGATAGAAGAAGCACCATAACTTTTTGCAGCAAGGACAAACTCCTGCTCTCTGATAGAGAGAACCATTCCCCTTATAACCCTTGCAAGTCCAGCCCAGCCTATAAAAGACAATATCACAACAATAAGCAGATAAACCTGAACAGAGGATAAGGTTATAGGGAATATTGCTCTGAGAGCAAGCATAAGATAAAAGCCGGGAAATGACATTACAATTTCTGATATTCTCATAAGTATGTTATCTACTCTGCCACCAAAATAGCCAGATACACCCCCAATAACTGCTCCAATACTGAAAGAAATCAAAACACCAATAATTCCGATAGATAAAGAGATTCTCCCTCCATAAAGGAGCCGTGAAAATATGTCTCTACCTAAATGGTCTGCTCCAAGGAGAAATATCTTTCCTTCTTCCACACCAAACAGATGAATATCTGTAGGAATAACTCCCAATAAATAATGTTTTTCTCCCTTTACAAAGAAATAAATGAAATGCTTTTTCGTATAATCTATCTCATATTTTTTAAATACAGGGTCAATAAGTTTATATTCGTAAACAAATGGTCGTAATGAAAAATTCCCCTCTCTATCAAAAAAATGTATCTGTGTGGGAGGATGGTAAGGAGTATCTCTATGCTGGAGGTCATAGGGATATGGAGATATAAAGTCAGCAAATATAGCTAAAAAGTATAAAATACCCAATATGTATAGAGACATATAGGCAAGTTTATTTTTCTTTATGTACTTAATTAGCTGTCCCATTGTTTAAAGATACTTTCTAATATGTATCCAAACTTTTTTCTTGTTTCTGTATCTAAAGCATTTAATAGTTTCTCACAACTATCACCATCATCAGGATACTCTACATAAACCTCAACAACTTCACCATTGAAAAAGTCATATATAGCTCTACTGACAAACTGTGCTCCCTTTTTGTCTGCTCCCGGTAATATCAGAAATATGTTGTTATCATACACAGACATAACATCTGTTTCTCTTAACGCTTCAGAAATTACATCTCTAAGCTCACCAAAAAGTTCCTGCTTTTCAGGTCTTAAAAAACCAATACTAAATGTAGCTGGACATCCAAACCTTATTATCTGAGCAATTTCAAACTGGACAAGTTTTCTAAAGTCCTGAAAAGAAATTTCTATTGTCATAACCTCCTCCTTATTTTAATACTCCTTCAACCTCTCTCTGTCTAACCCTTGGGTCAAGTTTTGCAAGTAAAATGTCAGCAATAAGATTTCCTATAATCAACATAATAGCCCCTATGTAGAGACCTCCCATAACCAGATATAAATCTTGAGACAGAACAGCGTCAAGCATGAGCATTCCCATTCCTGGCCAGTTAACAATAATTTCTATTAAGGCGGCACCTGAAAGAAGACTTGCTATCTCAAAACCTAACAGAGTAATAAAAGGATTAAGAGCATTTCTCAATGCATGTTTGTATATAATCTCCCTTTCAGATAACCCTTTAGCTCTTGCAAAAAGAACATATTCTGACTGCAACGACTCAATCATAGCACTTCTTACCAGTCTCACCAATCCAGCTAATGAACCTATAGCAAGAACAAATGCAGGCAGAGAAACATGCCACAGTCTGTCTAACATTTTTTCAAAAAAGCTGAGCTGCTCGTAATTGGGAGAGGTTGCTCCTCCTGTTGGAAGTAAACCTGTCTTTACTGCGACAAAAAGCAGTAAAAAAGCAAGGAAAAAGTTTGGAATTGACATAAAAGTAAAGGAGAATAGTTGCACAAATTTATCAACCCATCTATTTGGATTAAGTGCAGCCCATATACCCATAGGAACTGCCAAAAGCCACGCCAAAACAGCTGAAGTTACCGATAAAAATAGTGTATTACCAACTCTTTCTTTTATAAGCTCCAAAACAGGAACGTGGTAGCTAAATGAGTAACCAAGGTCAAACTTTAATGCATTTAATAACCAGTAAAAATACTGGACAAACAAAGGTTTATCTAATCCATAAGCTTTTTTCAGCTCCTCTAAGGTTTCCTGAGATATCTGGGGATTCATCTTTAGTTTGTCTAAGTAATCTCCAGGGGCAAGCTGTATAATGAGAAATGATATAAATGTAATTCCAATAACAAGGGGAACCATCTGCACAAGTCTTCTTACTATGTATAAAAACATTTCTCCTCTTTGTTTATACTATTTATGTTAAATAATATCACAGGGTAGATATTATGGAGAAGAAAAAGTGGAGAACAGCTATAAGCTGGCATTTTGACCATGAAGCATATGTTAGGGGTTATAAGCTTTCAGACCTTATAGGTAATCTAACTTTTACAGAGGCTGTTTATTTAGTTTTGAAAGGGGAACTTCCTTCAGAAAAAGAAAAACAGATGCTTGATGCCATATTTGTTGCCACAGTGGAACACTCTATTGCTCCCCCCTCTGTCATTGCTGCAAGGGCTGTTGCAAGCGGTGGGAACTCACTGCATGTAGCAGTAGGAGCAGGAATTCTTGCATTTGGAGAAGCCCATGGTGGAGCCCTTGAAGGGGCAATGAAATTTATACAGGAAAACTACAAAAAGAATCCTGAAGAAGTGGTATCAGAATATCTAAAGTCTGGTAAAAGAATTCCCGGATATGGACACAGATATTACAAAAAATACGACCCCCGTTCAAAAAAAATAATGGAATTAGCAAAAAAATTGGGATTTTATGGTGAAATGTGCCAGTTTACTGAAGAGGTTGAAAAAGCTATAGAAAAAATTAAAGGGAAAAAACTTGTTATGAATGTTGACGGTGCTATTGCTGCTGTTGTCTCAGAGATGGGATTTGACTGGAGACTTGGTAAAGGATTTTTTATTATCGGCAGAACTGCAGGTCTTGTAGCCCATGTTTACGAAGAGCTTGTTATGGAAAAACCTTTTTCTAAACGGCTTGACGAAGATAAAGAAGTTGAGTATTTAGGTAAAATGCCCCGGGAACTCCCAGAAAGTTACAAAAAATTATGACTGTTTGTAAAACTGGAATAAATTTTTATAAATGACAGATTTTGACAGAAGTTATGCTGACTTTCAAAAAAGACGCCGGAACATCTTTATAATATCCGTCATCGTATTTGTATTTATAGTTGGGAATCTTTACATATTCAAAGAGATATCAAAAGTAAAAGATGTTTTTAATCCATACATATTTCTTGTTATTATAAACATTGATGTTGTATTTTTTCTTGCTATTCTTGCTATTTCTCTAAGACATCTGATAAAGCTATTCTTTGAAAAAAAACAGCCTACTGGAAAATTAAGAAAAAAACTGTCATTTATTTTGATTTCTATGGTTATTATTCCCGCAATGATTTTGTCTGTTGCCTCTATCAGTTTAATATCTAACGCAACCAATCTCTGGTTCAGTGGTAAAGTTGAAAATGCCTTAAAAACGGTTCAGAAGCTTGTTGACGAAGAAATAAAAAATTATTCCCAGTTTTTAGATGACGTTGTATACATGATTGAAAAGAAAAAAATCACCATTTACGAAGCTTTCAAAAAGTTTAACATCGTATCTATTGTAATATTAGACAGTAATAAAAAACCTGTTATGATTTATGGAAAACCTCGGAAAGGGATAGAAAATTATGACTTTAAAATAAAAAAATCCATAATAGAGGATAAGGGAAATTACTACTTAAGATATGTAAGAAAATTCAAGAATAATCAATATATAATGATAGATTATCGCTTGCCTCCTCTTTTGAGCAAGCACAAAAAAGAAGTATCCTATATTGCAGACATATACTCTCAATTTCGATATTATAAGAATCCTATAAGAGTAAGTTATATTGTGACTATGTTAACTATAACAATGTTTGTTATTTTTGCTGCCCTCTGGTTTGGTCAGTATGTGGTAAGAAATCTTACTTATCCCCTTGAAAGTTTAGTTGATGCTTCTAAAAAACTGGCAAATGGAGACCTCAATGTTAAAGTGGATATAAAAGCTCCAGATGAAATAGGTATTCTTATTGAAGAGTTTAATCACATGGTAGACGAATTGAAAAACCTATACTTTCAACTTCAACGGAGTAACAAAGACCTTAAAGCAAACAAAGAGTATTTAGAAGCAATTTTAGAGAATGCCAGAACAGGCGTGATATACTCTGACAGATTTGGTAAAGTAGAAAAAGTTAATAAAGCAGCATCAGAGATTTTAGATATAGAACCAAAACAATTATTAGGCAGTGATATTGAAGAGTTTATAAAAAATCTTGGACTAAACATAAGAGAGATTGATAAAGAACAAACAATTAATTTAGAAGGTAAAACACTCATAGCAAAAATCACGAAAATATCTGCAAAGGGTTATGTCCTTGTTTTTGACGATATTACAGAGATAGTAGCTGCAGAAAAGATATTAGCATGGAAGGAGATTGCTCGCAGAATAGCTCACGAGATAAAAAATCCTTTAACCCCAATAAGATTATCAGCAGAAAGGATAAAAAGACAGTTTGAAAACAATAATCCCCGATTTGCAGAAATCTTAAACAAGTCTGTTGAAGTTATATTTACAGAAGTTGACCATTTATCAAAATTAGTAAAAGAGTTTGGACAGTTTGCATCAACAGGAGAAAATTTAAGTTTTGAAAGTATAAACTTAAAAGAGCTTTTAGAAGAACTGAAAAACAGTTATCAATCTGACAAGTTTGAGATAGAGATAGACATTCCATCAGAGATTAATATCTCAGGAGATAAAAAGCTATTAAGACAGGCTTTTCTTAATCTTATACAAAACAGTTTTGAATCTACTCTTAATGAAAAAAAAGGTAAGCTAAGTATAACCGCTAAGAAAGAAGGTGAGTATATAGAGATTTATTTTAAAGATAATGGAAAGGGAATACCTGTAGAGGAGTTAGAAAAAGTATTTATACCATATTATTCAAAGAAATCAAAAGGTTCTGGACTTGGTCTTGCAATAACAAAAGAAATTGTAGAAAAGCATAAAGGGAGTATAAAAGCCCTTCCCTCAAAGGAGGGAGCTGTCTTTAGAATACGCTTCAGGTTAAAAAACTCTAAAGGATAAAATCTCTTTACCTTTTATAGTATCCTTCTTCATCCTTTCTTATACTGGTAAATGTAACTTTCATAAATTTTTCCTATCGTTGGGAGATTTTTTTTAAAAAGGTAATTAAAATTTCATTAAATCTGTCAGGATTTTCAAAAGGTGGAAGATGGGCTGAGTTTTCTACTTCAATAAACTGGGCATCTTTTATACCATCGGCTATTTTTTTCACAATTTCAGGGGGAGTTACCTTCTCGTCATCTTTCCCAGCTACAACGATAGTTGGAACATCTATAGACGGCAATAATCCCGTATTATCTGCTCTATAAGCAAGTGCTTTCAATGCTTTTATTATCCCTTCTTCTGTAGCCTGGTTCATTATACATTTTAGTTTTTCCATTTTTTCTGGGTTCTTTTTCGTTGCTGGTGATGTTTGAGCTTCCAGCATAAACTCAATTAAGAAACCCTTTCCTTCTTTTTTTATCCTTTCTATAGTTGCAAATCTGGTCTGTTTAGCTTCCTCTGTGTCTGCTTCAGCTCTTGTTGACACAAATACCATACCATCTACTACTTCAGGATACCTCCTCCACATATCAAACATAATGTATCCACCCATTGAATCTCCAATAGGTATAACCTTCTTAACTCCCATATCCTTTATTTTCCCTAAAATCACATCTGTCAAGGTTTCAATACTGTAATCTGAAGGGAAATTTCTTTCATTCCCAAATCCAGGATAATCAACAGCAATGTAAGGAACTCCCTCTTTCTCTAATGTTTCAAACTGATAGCAGAACATCTCACTGTTTAGAGGAAAGGCGTGTAAAAACAGAACTGCTTTGTCTATAAATACTCTCAATGTTCACCCTCCTTGTTCTTTATACTTTTAAATATAACTAAAATTCTGTCTGTATGTAATCCTTTATTGCCTCTGCCAAAAACTTTTTTCCTGAAATTTTAGCTTCTTCTTCTGTTTTTTTTGCCAGTTTTAATGCTTCTTCCTTTTCCCCCAATATGTTTAATGCTCTAAACAATGGAACATTTAAACTCAAAGGATTGTTCAGTTTTTTGATGCTTTCTTTAATCTCTTTTATTATATCTTTGATTTCTTTGATGTTTTCTTTAAAAATTGATATATAAGCGTTGTAGTAAACGTAAAGAATACTTTCTTTTTTTTGAATGGACATATTATTAAATGCTACATTTATTTCCTCTTTTATCTGTTTGATTTTTTTGTCTTTGAAGTTTTCCTTCAGGAGTATCTCATTTATTCTTATGATTATCTGATGGTCTTTTGTTATGATTTCTGGAACCGTCTTTGCAATTTCATAATACTCCTCTTCAAATCCCAATACATACATATTTGTTAAAAATTGGTTTATGTATCTTTTAAAAGGGTTTTGAACGTAAGGTTGCAAAATAGAAGGTTTTTTTAATGAAGAGTCCTTAAGGTCTTTTATCTGTCTAACAAACTCTTTTATATACTGGTCTACATCTATTATTAAAGCGATGAAGGAATCTTTAATTTGAAGGTAAGAACCTACTATGTTAATAATCTGAAACAGATTGTTTTCTTCAGGATAGTTAATAATATCTTCCTGTATCATAAATCTCTTTATGTCGTATCCTTTTATTAAAAAACCTAATGCTTCTTCTTCATCTCCTGTTATTTTCAGTGAGTATATATACATAAATTGATAAAAATCTGTGCCGTTTTTTAGGTTTTCTTTAACGTAAGACGGATATTTCTGATAGAAATTTAATGCTTCCTCCATAAATAGCAAAAGATACTTTATGTATTCAACTTTATCGTCTAAAAGTATGAGAGCATTCAACACTCTTTTGAGAGTGTATATTCTTACAAGACTATCCTCTATTTCAGGAGAGCTAAACTTTTCTAAAATTCTATTCCCGTAAAAAACAGAAAGGCTTAATTCCCCTGAATGTTCTACCGTATCAAATATGCTGTCTATTACTACATACTTTTTCTTCTCAATGTTTTTGTAAATATTTGTTAAAAATCCAAGGGTAAATTTTAGCTCCTCTGTTGTATAGTTTAAAAGAATGTTTTCGTATTTTTCCTGGGATGCTCCTATTATTCTGTTAAGCTGTTGATACTCTTCATAAAACTGTCTTACTTTCTCTAAGCTTATCTTCAAGTCCTGTCTAAAACCTTCTAATAAAAAATTTACATCAGACATCAAATACTCCTATAACTGGAGCGTGATCTGAAGGTTTGGGATTTCTACGCCTTCTTGTCCATAGGTCAACATAAACATCTGTTAGATTTTGAATCAAAGGTTTTGTTGCGAGTATATAATCTATTCTCATTCCCTCATTCTTCCATATTGCTCCACCTATATAATCCCACCACGTAAACTGCTTTTTATCTGGATATAAGTATCTAAAGCAGTCAACAAATCCCCAATCCAATATCTTTCTTAAAGCTTCCCTTTCCTCTTCCATAGTTCCTATACTGTCTTTTAAGAGCTCAGGATTCCATACATCCATCTCCTCTAATGCAACATTTAAATCACCTAAAAGCACAACTTTATCTTCTGGTGAAAAATTCTGGGAAATAAACTCTAAAAATTTTTTATACCAGTCTAACTTGTAGTAATACTTTTCTGTTCCCCTCATGTCTCCGTGAGGGGCGTATACATTGATTATCCATAGGTCATCAATCTTTGTGGTTAAAACTCTTTTCTGCTGGTCAAAGTAACTATCCCCTATTCCCTCTACTATCTCAACAGCTTCCTTTTTAGTTAATGTTGCAACACCGTTATACCCCTTTTGGCTGTATACATAGCAGTGAAATCCAAGTTTCTCAAAGTCTTCGTAAGGAAATAGTTTCTTTTCAACTTTTACTTCTTGAAAACACAGAATGTCTATCTCTTTTTCTTTTTCTGTAAGCCATCTAACAATAAGCTCTTTCCTTGCTCTTATAGAGTTAACGTTAAAAGTAGAAATCTTCATAAGTGTAATAATACAGTATATGAAAGAAAAATAAACTGAAAAAGGTCATAATGTTAACAAGTCAGCCAATTTTAAAAGGTTGAAGGGGGGTCTTAGTTAAAGTTTCACAGCTGTTTTTTCTGACAACCACAACATTTTCTAATCTTACCCCATACTTTCCTGGAATATATATACCTGGCTCAATGGTAATAACTGCATTTTCTACTAATATCTCTTCTGACAGGTGGGAAACTCTTGGAGGTTCGTGTATTTCTATACCAACACCGTGTCCTGTTGAATGCAAAAAGTAATCGCCGTAGCCATATTTTTCTATAACTTTTCTTGCTGCCAAGTCTATTTCTCTGACAGGGACTCCTGCTTTCACTTTTTCAACTGCTGTTAAATGGGCTTCCTTCACAATGTGGTATATCTTTTCAAGCTCTCTATCTACTTTCCCATAAAAAACTGTTCTCGTAAAATCTGAACAGTATCCCCTGTAAACCATTCCCATGTCTATCAGGACTGGTTGATTTTTCTCTATTGTTGTGTGGGATGTTTCGTGATGGGGGACAGCTGAATTTTTTCCTGATGCAACAATGGAAGGAAAGCTCTCTCCCTCTCCTCCTTCCAAAAAAATCTGATTTATTATCATTCTTCTAAGGTCAAGCTCATCTTTAGCTTGAGGTATCTTGTTAAGAATGTATGCAAATACTCTGTCTGTTTTCTCAACAGCTTTTCTTATTATCTCTATCTCTTCTTCTGTTTTTGAAACTCTGAATGGATTTAAAAAGCCTGAAAAACCAACAAGTTCAGCTGTCACTGCCTCTTTTAACTTTCTGTAAAAAGACACTGTTGTCCTGTCTTCCTCAAAACCTAACTTTTTTATTTCCATCTCGTTGATAATATCTGAAAGCTCTTCTATCTGTTTTTTGTTTTTCTTTCCAAAAAGTATAACTTCCCAGTCTTTTAGCCTGTCTTTTGCTCCTTCGTAATATCTACTATCTGTCATAAACAGCTTTTTGCTCTCTGTAAGTAATACATAAGCATTCGTAGAATAAAATCGGGAAAGATAAAAAACAGAAGGTTTACTGGAAAATAAAAACCCGTCTATTCCTTTCTCTTTTATTTTTGCCTGAATTTCTAACAGCTTCAATCTAACCCCTTGAAATTTTTTTTATAGTATATTATATTTGTTGTTAGTTAGCGTTAACTAACGATGCCCTGCTGGAGCCATCAGTGGGGGGCTTTTTAGCCCCCTATTTTTTACAGAACGGGATATTTTCCATCAAAACAGGCTGTGCAGAATCCTTTCTGTCTGTGTTTATTAGCTGATGATATCATTCCTTCAAGGGATAGATAATAAAGAGAGTCTGCTCCTATATACTCTCTTATCTGTTCTACAGTTTTGTTAGCCGCAATAAGTTCTTCTTTTGTTGGTGTATCTATACCATAGTAACAGGGGCTGATTACAGGGGGAGAGCTTAAAAGCAGGTGTATCTCTTTAGCTCCTGCTCTTCTCAGCATGTTTACGATTTTTTTACTGGTAGTTCCTCTAACCAGCGAATCATCTATAACTATTAATCTTTTTCCTTCAATTACCTGACGAACAGGATTGAGTTTAAGGCGGACACTTAAATCTCTTATTTCTTGCTTTGGCTGTATAAAGCTCCTTCCAACATAGTGGTTTCTAATCAATCCTATTTCAAGGGGTATTCCACTTTCTTCAGAATATCCCATTGCAGCTATAAGACCAGAATCAAGAACAGGAATGACGTAATCTGCATCAATTTTATACTCTTTTGCCAAAGTTCTTCCCATCTCTTTTCTAATTTCATAAACCCAGTCCTGAAATATAAGGCTATCTGGCCGTGCAAAGTAAACAAACTCAAATATACACTTCTTTGGCTGGTCTGCGTGGTCAAGGGGGAAGTAAGAACGCATACCAGCATCGTCTATAACTAAAACCTCTCCCGGTTTTATGTCCCTTAGGTATTCAGCATCAATAATGTCTAATGCACAGGTTTCTGAAGCAACAAAATAACTTCCCGACCTGTTTTTTCCAAGGACGAGGGGTCTAAAGCCGTAAGGGTCTCTCACTGCTATAAGCTGTTTTTCCCTCAGTATTAGAAGAGAATATGCTCCTTTTACCTTAGACATTGCAGAAAATACAAGGGGAAGAAAATCTCTATCGTTTTTGTGAAGCATAATGTGAGATGGAGGAGGTTCTTTTGCCTTTGCTATTAGATGAACAAATACCTCTGTATCTGATGTTGACCGGAATATAGCCCCATTTTTTTCTAATTGGATTCTAACTTCTTCTGCATTAACTAAATTTCCGTTATGGGCTATAGCAAAAGAACCACCGTAAAAGTGAGCAAAAAAGGGCTGAATGTTTTTAGGGTCAGAACCACCAGAAGTTGAATATCTAACGTGACCAATAGCAAGGTCTCCTTTTAACTCTTTAAGGTTTTCTTCTTTAAATATTCTCGTTACAAGACCTTCTCCTAACTTTAGATGAATGTCGTATCCATCAGACACGGCTATACCTGCAGATTCCTGTCCCCTGTGTTGAAGGGCATGAAGACCTAAAAAAGTCATATGTGATGCATCAGTATTATTGTAAACTCCAAATACTCCGCACATTTTACCTTCCTGACATTTGTTATCAATAAAATTTTAACAGAAAAGGGGGTATTAATCCCCCTCAGAGCTATTTGATTGTTTGAATCCACTTTTTCATAAGATGACCATTCCTAAATATGTCAATCTCTGGCTCTTTTATAGAAGATGCAACAATTAAGACTTCCTCATTAGAGAACAGGAGAGATGCTGGAACAAAATGTAAATTTTTTATACTGTATAACTCTTTACCTGTCTTTAACTCTTTTACCATAACAGTTTTATCTTCTAAACCAAATGCCACTTTATCCTTTGAAGGAGATAAATTGGCAGAAAACACTTTTTTTCCTATCTTAACTGTCTTTACAGGTAAAAGGTCTGCAGTATGTATCTTTACAGTTCCATCAAGTGATGAAGTTATGATTTCTCTGCCGTCATGGGAAATCTCAACATCTGTGATTTTTCCTGAATGTATTTTTTCCTCTTTTATTACAGTATCTGAATTTGTATCGTAAATAACAAGATGGCCTTCTTCTGTTCCTATATATATCTTTCCTTTATGATACCTTCCAAAGGAAGGGGTATAATTCATTTTTTCTTCTTTTAACAGTTTTCCTGTTTTAAGGTCTGCACTTTTTATCTTTCTATCTGCTGTTATAAAGTAAACTTTTTTGTTATCTCCACTTATTGCTGTTATCAATGCATTCATTGGATACATTTTTGACATTACAGGAAAAGTAGTTTTTAAATCCCATACTAAAATTTTGTCCACTTTTTTACCTTTTAGACTTTTAGGAAGAGCATATGCAAGTTTTCTGATTGGTTTTATTCCCACAACATAATGACCATCATCTGATATGGCATAATTGATAAATTTATCAAAATTTCTAACATCCTTTGGGTCATAAAGGGATATTTGAGGTTTAAATTTTTTCAAATCCCAGAAATATATACCTGCTTTTCCCATTGTAACTAAATATTTTTTATCTGGGGTAAATGTAATAGGACCGTAAGCCTGAATTGGAGGAAGTTGAACATCTTTAAGTATGTAGTTTACAGTTATCTCATCTCCCTTTTTCACTTTCAAAGAAAAAGTATCTGTGTAATGTTTATAAGAAACTGTTATTCTGTGGATACCTTCATCAAGTTCCAGGTCTACAGGAAAATTTCCTATCTTCTTTCCATCTATAATCAGGTCAGCCTGTGAAGGTTTTGCTCTAAAATGGACAACTGCTTTTTCCAAATTGACAAACAGTTTAGTGGTTTTTCCATACTCTATGTTTACCACTCTTGATGTTCCTACAGCCCCAAGCTTTAGTATAATGTGATGCTCTCCAACATCTATCTTGTCTTTGAAAGGCGTCTTTCCTAAAGGATTTCTCCCTTCAATAACTTCTGCCCCTTGAGGTTTGGTGTCTACTATAAGAATACCTTTGGGCTTAGGTTTAAAAGATAGTTCTGTTGTATGATCAAAATAAACCCACACATTCTTTTTCCTTTCCATATCAAACGGAGATACAGCAACCTCAACAGTATATTTTCCTTCTTTCAGCTCAAGCTCAATAGGAGTTTTACCTACATGTTTACCGTTAATGTAAACATCAGCATTAGGAGGTTCCTTGATGATTAATTTACCTTTTCCTTCACAGGATGATAAAAATACTGCTGCCACCACCAATAAAAAAATTGTGAAAACTTTTTTCATCTTTTGTCCTCTCCTATGGTTAGTAATAACTAACGAACTTTATTATAATATATTATAATATTTTACAGTGTGTTAAATTTTTTAGGAGGTAAATTTAATGTCAACTCAGGTAGATACTGTTCAGGCGTGTCCACAGCCTTCTTACTGGGAAACCCATAAATTCACAATTATGAGGAATGTGGTTTACATCTTAGTCATACTTGCACTCATAGTTATACCTGTTTTTAAGATTGCAAAAATTGACCTTGCCCACGATGAAGCGTGGATTTTCTGGAAAAAAGTTCCTGTAGAAGATGGCCTTATGCCTGTAATTTTAGCACTGGGATTTTTTGCCATACTTGTTATTGTTATGAATCTTTTTAATGGCAGAGTGTTCTGTGGCTGGATATGTCCCGGTGGATGGGTGGCAGAAATTCAGGACAAAATTAGAAGAAAAATGTATCATTCCCGTTCAACATCATTAAGTAAAATAGGATATTACTTTGTTTCCCTTGTGGTTTCTATTTTATTTTTAGCTCTGTTTTTTAATTGGGTTACAGACCTGAGAGTCTTTTTCTATACTACAAATCCTATGTTTGGATGGATGTGGGTTGCGTTCTTATCAGCTTTAGTTGTGGTGTATTTTGAAGTATTTATAGGCAAAAGATGGTGTAGAACTTTCTGTCCAACAGGCATATATCAGAAGATAACCCCATATCACCACAAGTTTAAAACAACAATGGCTCCACAGTTTAATTTATCTGACTGTGGCAGCTGTAGAGAATGCATAAAAAACTGCCCTATGGCTCTTGACCCAAGAAGAATGGCATACATAAATGATTTTTATAAAGGAATTCAGGCATGTATTGTATGTGGCGAATGTATTGATACATGTAAACAAGTTAGACTGCCAGAATGTAAAGAACCTCTTATGACCTGGGTTACAGAGTTACCAGAAAGAGACCCAGATTTTATCTCTGGAAAGGTTTCTAAATAAAGCTCTCTTCCCCCTTTTTTAGAAGGGGGAAGTCTTGATTAACATTCTTCCCTGTTTTATCATTTAACAGACAATCTATTTTCAGGGTTTCGTGTGAATAGAGAGCTTGTTATTACATCCTCAAGGGATATTTATTTATATGTGATTTATGAAGATGGCGAGCCTGTTGAAGTAAGAATTGATTACAAAGAGCTTTTAAGACAGTCTGGTAACATATACAAAGGGAAAGTAAAGAGAATTATCCCAGCAATGAATGCAGCCTTCGTGGATATAGGGGAAGATAGAGAAGCATTCCTTCCTTTGAAAGACATAAAAAGCTGTCAAGAGATGAAGCCTAATAAAAACATAATAGTTCAGGTAAAGAGGGCTGCTGTCAGTTCAAAAGGTGCAAAACTCTCCTGTAAAATTACACTCCCTGGCAAATATTTAGTTTTAATTCCCAGTGACCCTTACATAACAATATCCTCAAAAATTGACAACAAAGAGCTAAAAGAAAAGATTAAAGAGCATATTAAATGGCTTTTAGAACCGTTTAATGAAAACAATTATGGTTACATAATAAGAACTTCTGCTGTTGAAGCATCTGATGAAGCCATAATTGAAGATTTTTTATCGTTAAAACATCAGTGGGAAAACATCTTGAAAATTTCACAGAAGAAGAAGACTCCATCCCTTCTGTATGAAGAATCTTCAAAAATATACAGTATATTAAGAGATTATGCTGGTAATTTCTCTAAAATAATATCTGACGACATAAAAAAGCTAAAAGAGATAAAAGATTACATTCGTAAAAACTTTAATAAACAGATAAAATTAGAACCATACAGAAAGAGAAAAGTATCTCTTTACAGTTATTACGGCATAGACAAATTGATAAACAAAATTCTCAATCCTTATGTGTGGCTAAAAAATGGTGGATACTTAGTTATTGAAGAAACTGAGGCTCTTGTATCCATAGATGTAAACAGCGGCAGTCACTGTAAGCATAAATCTTTAGAAGAAACAGCATACCATACAAATGTTGAAGCTATGAAAGAAATTGCAAAACATATAAGACTAAGAGACTTAGGAGGCATAATAGTCATAGATTTTATAGACATGAAAGATGAAGAAAAGAAAAAAGCACTTATAGAACAATTTAAACAGGAAGTAAAAAAGGACAAGAGACCGGTAAAAATAAAAAATTTCACATCCCTTGGTCTCCTTGAACTGACGAGAAAAAAGGTAGAAGACAGCCTCATAAAACAGCTTACCGATATCTGCAATACCTGTCAGGGAAACGGCTTTATAAAAAGTAAGTATCTATTCAGTTTTGAGTTAGAGAAAAGAATATCTGAACTAAAACCCTTTGTAAAACTAAAAATAAAAATCCACCCTTACATGTATAGAGCAGTAAAAGAACTGATAAACCAATTGAAACTAACTGATAGTATTGATATTATTTCTGATATAAATCAACAGATAAACAAATTTTCTATAGAGAGTGTAGAATGAAAAAATTACTTATAGCTGTAATCAGCTCAGCGGTTATGTTCTCCTGTGCTGAAAAGGTTATTAAAAAAGAGCAGGTTCTAACGAAAGCTTTTCAGCTTTATGAGAAAGGAGAGTATGACGATGCAAAAGAGTATTTTAAGAAAGCAATTTACGAAGCTCAAAATATGACAACAACAGACATAATGGAAGCAAGATATCATCTTGCTAACATATATTACCTTCAGGAAAACTACATTGATGCTATCGTTGAATTTGAGGAGTTTCTATCTTTGTTCCCAACCTCTCAGTATGTTCCCGAAGTGTTATACAAATTAGCTGTTTCCTATTTAAAAGTTTCTCCCTCCCCGGACAGAGACCTTACCTATATGAAAAAAGCAGGAGAAAAAGCAGAAGAGCTTATTGATAACTACCCAGACAGCATATATGCAAAAAAAGCAAAGGAGATAATTCAAAAGGTCAGAAAAGCAGAAGCTCAGCATTTAATAGAGATAGCAGAGCTATATGAGCATCTTGGAAAGTATTACTCTGCTTCTATCTACTATAACATGGTATTTGATGATTATTCAGACCAGATAGAAGAAGATTATATTACATATAAAATAGCCTACAATTTAGCAAATACAGACCAGCAGTATGCTGACGAAATACAAGAGTATCAAGAAAAAATAGAAAAATTAGAGGAAAAGATAAAAGCGGAAAAAGATTTGGAGAAAAAAAATGTTCTGCTCAATAGAAAAAAACTTTTAGAGGAACATATAAGTAAATTACAGGACAGGATAAGAACAAGTAAACAAAGGGCTATAGAAATAATAAAACACGCATTAAAAAACTATCCTGATTCTCAATATACAAAAAGTCTTGAAGAGCTGTTAAAAAAATTACAAAAGGAGGGTTAAGAAATAGAATCTAAAGAAATTGTTGAAGAAATAATAAAAGCTGCCGAAGAGAAAAAAGGTAAAGATATCGTGGTTTTAGAAATAGGGAGAGTTTCTCCAATCGCAGATTATATGGTTATTGTGTCGGGGGATGTTCCTGTTCACACAAAGGCCATATGCGATGAGATAACGCAAAAACTAAAGAGTAAAGGAATTATCCCTTCCCATGTTGAAGGATATAATGAAGGAAGATGGATAGCTATTGATTACGGTGATGTGTTAGTTAACATATTCATACCTGAGCTAAGAGAATACTATAACCTTGAGTGGCTCTGGTCAGATGCACCAGTAGTATACAGCACAGAGGAAAAAAATGAGCATAGGGATATTTGATTCAGGCATCGGAGGTCTTACTGTTTTTAAAGAAGTTGCCAGAGAATTTCCACAAGCTGACATATACTATCTTGGAGACACAGCGAGAGTTCCCTACGGAAATAAATCTAAAGAGACCATAATCAGATACTCTATAGAGGCTGCAAAATACCTGACAGGATTCGGGATAGATGCCCTTATAATAGCCTGTAATACAGCTTCATCATATGCACTGGACACATTAAGAGAAATACTTGAAATCCCTGTTATTGGTGTTATTCAGCCTGGCATTGAAACAGCATTAAAAAAAACAAAAAACGGTAGGGTTGGAGTAATAGGAACTCAGGCAACAATAAAAAGTAATTCCTATAAAAACATACTTATACAAAAAGGTATCACTGTTTTCCAAAAAGCCTGTCCTTTATTTGTTCCGTTAGTTGAGGAAGGAATAATAGAAGGAGAAATAGCTGAGCTGATTATAAAAAACTACCTTGACGAAATTGTAGCTAAAGATATAGACACATTAATATTAGGATGCACCCATTACCCCCTTTTAAGAAATACAATTAACAAGCTGTATCCACAGATAAAAATTGTTGATTCTTCACAGGCAATAACTGAGTTTTTACATAACAATAACCTGAAATTTAACGGTGGAGGCACTAAAAAGATATTTATAACTGACGAATCAGAAAGTTTCAGTAAACTAAAAACTATGCTTGTAGGAAACATTCCTGTTGAAAAGATAGAGCTCTCTGAGATATGTAGAGTTTAAACTACTTTCAGGAAATCTTTTATTATTGTTTTATGCCCTACAGTCTCAAAAATTACTGTTGCTTTATTTCCTGAAACAGAAATGACTACTCCTTTACCAAATTTTTCGTGTTTTACCAGCTGTCCCGTCTTAATACTTGTAACACAATTCTCAGATGTGGCTCTATACTTTTCCTCAATTCTTCTTCTGTCTGAAAAGGTTTTCACCTTGTCCTTTATATCTTTCAAAAATCTTGACGGCTTTGTCTCATTTAGATGTCCACTGAATGTAGCTCTTTTCCTTGCATAAGTTATGAAAACTTTTTCTTTTGCTCTCGTTATGGCAACATAAAACAACCTTCTTTCTTCCTCCATCTGCTCTATGTCTTCAAATGCTCTACCACTGGGGAAAATTCCATCTTCCATTCCCCCTATAAAAACAACGGGAAACTCAAGACCTTTTGATGCGTGAACAGTCATAATCTTTACTGAGTTTGAATTTTCTAAACTATCTTGAGCCTGAGAAAGGGAACTCTCTTCTAAAAACTCCAAAAAGGTTTTTCCAGATTTTTCCACTTCCTTTAGTGCATTAAACAGCTCGTGAATGTTTGCGACCCTGTCTTCCCAGTCTTTATACTTACTTTCTAAGTATTCTTCGTATCCAATAGCATTGACAAGATATTTAGCTGTTTCTGAAGGTCTCTCATTTCCGTGTTTCCTGATGTAGTCAATAATTTCTAAAAATTCCTGTAATCTGATTTGGATTTTTTTTGATAAGTTCGGGTAGGCATCCTGTAATGCCTGAAGCCAGTCTGTTTCGTAAAACTGTTTTATCTTTTCAACTGTTTTTTCTCCAATTCCCCTTGAGGGAAGATTTATTATTCTTTTGAATGCCTGAGTATCTTTTGGTTGTAGAGCAAATCTGATGTAAGCAAGAATATCCTTTATTTCAGCCCTTTCGTAAAATTTTACCCCTCCAATTACCTGATATGGTATTCCTCTTTTAATAAATGCTTCTTCTAAATTCCTTGACAGATAAGACATTCTTATCAAAACAGCAAAGTCTCCATACTGGTAGCCTTCTTTAATCAGTGAGCTAATTTTCTTACTTACGAAATCACTCTCTTTTTTATCTGTTTCAAGAGATATCAGGTATACATCTTCATCTCCTTTTTTCTCTGTCCACAGCTTTAACACTTTCTCTTTCCACCTGCCTTTTGCAGAAGATATAACAGAGTTTGCGACAGACAGTATTTTTTCTGTAGAGCGGTAATTCCTCTCTAACTTAATGATTTTTGTTTTAGGGAAGTCTTTCTCAAATTCTAATATATTATCTGGATTTGCTCCCCTCCAGGTGTATATACACTGCTGAGGGTCTCCAACTACTGTTATACAGTCTCTATCTCCGACTATCAATTTAAGTATCTCGTGCTGAACAAGATTTGTGTCCTGATACTCGTCCACTAAAATATAATCAAATCTATCTTGCCACGACTTTCTTATCTCAGGATATTCTCTGAAAAGTTTTACCACGTTTATTAGCAGGTCGTCAAAATCCATTGCATTACTGAGGGTAAGATGGTAGTTATATTTTTCATAGATTTCAGGTAGGTGCGGCATTGTAAATGCATAAAAATCAAGGACAGACTCATCTAAATTCTGTTTTATCTGGCTGATAACATTTCGTATTCTTTCTGGTTTGTAAACTTCAGAATCTAAATCCATTTCCTTTAAAACATCTTTTATAGCTTTCTTGCTGTCTTCCTCGTCATATATAACAAAATCCCTGTGGTATCCCAAATTTTCTGCTTCTATCCTGAGTATTTTTGCTGATAAACTGTGGAAAGTCGTTATCCATTGGGGCTGATAATCAAGATTGAGAGCTGACACGACCCTCTCTTTCATTTCTTGAGCTGCTTTGTTTGTAAAAGTTATGGCAAGAATTCTATTTACTGGAATAGACAGATTCTCAACCATATAAACAATTTTCTGGGTAATTACTCTTGTTTTTCCAGAACCTGCTCCAGCAAGCACTAATAGTGGAGAGCTAAAATACTCTACTGCTTTTTGTTGTTCTTCATTTAACTGAATTTTATATTCCATATTCTCATTTTATCATTTTTATGTTTTGAACTCTTCTAATATTTTGCTCAATTTTTCTGTCATCGCATATAGATGTTCTGTAGCTTTAGCTATCTCTTCTACGCTTCTTGTGTTCGCAGAGGAGAGCTGATTAATCTGTTCTATATCTTTAATAATATTTTTGATGTCTCCTACTATAGCTTTTATAGATTCAGAAGCATCTTCTGAAACTTTTACAGTTTCTTCCATAACTTCAGATATAGTATTTACGTCGTGTTCTACAGTTTTTGACTCTTCTGCCAACTTGTTCACATTCTGAGCATTGTTTGATATCTGCTCTGAAATTTCATTTATCTGGTTAATAAGTTCTACTATCGTATCTGTTATGTTTTCTACATATTCTCTGGACTTTTCCGCAAGATTTCTTACTTCATCTGCCACTACTGCAAAACCTTTTCCTGCTTCTCCTGCCCTTGCTGCTTCTATAGCTGCATTCAATGCTAAAAGATTCGTCTGATTGGCTATATCTTCTATCAGTTTAAGAACATCCTTTGTTTTATCAGTAGTTTCTTTTAAGTTTTCTAACTCATTTACTATTTTGATTTCCTCGTGGGCACTTGTCTGGACGGTGTTTATAAGGCTTATTATCTGTTCTTTAGTATTTTTCAATACAGAGTTAGCTTTCTTAATTTCATCTTTTGTCTTGTCTAATTTTAAGATTTCCTCTTCAAGTGGTTTCTGAACTGAAACAGCCTTTTGTGTGGTGCTTTCAACTATATGGGACTCTTCCTCCACCCTTTTTTCTATCTCTGTAGCTGTTGCAGACAGCTCTGCTGCAATAGATGTGTTTTCCTGCGCGGATATTTTTGCCTGTTCAAGAGCTTCTCTGGAGGCCTCAATGAGATAATTAATAGAGTTAGCAATACTGTTCATCTCGTCTTTGGTATCAACCACAATTTTTCTTGTAAAGTCTTTAGCATCTGCAATATACTTCAGCTCTCTTTCTATGGTAGTTATGGTTGAGCTTATAGTTCTGTTTATCACGATGCCTATCACAACTATTACAGATATAACAACAACTGATATTACCGTTATAAGGATAAGATTGCTTACGGCAGATTCCTTTAAACTAACTATGTCTTTAACTAACTGATTGGACATCTGGTCTTCTGCTTTTTTCATCAGATTTATTTTTTGCGTAATAGTATCAAACCAGTAAGAAGGATCTACACCAAAATCTCCTGTTTCAGCCTTTTCCAGGGCTACTTTTTCCATTCTTTCAACTTCAGCTACAGCAGTTCCTGTTACAGTATTTTTATAGATGTCTAAAAACTTTTTTGGGGCTACAAATTGAAAAGACTGAAGATATGCCTTTTGTTCACTTAAAAGGGAGATAAACTTAAAATAAAGCTGTTTAGTAAACTGATTTTTTGCAAATACTGCTGAAAGAACTGCTCTCTCTATTCCCATCTTCTCTTTTGCCATTAAGAAGTCTAAATATCCTGTCAATTCTTTTGTAATCTGGGCATTAGAGCTACTTTTTGCAAAAGAGCCTATAGTTTTTAACAGATGAAAGTTTAGGTTTGTGTAAAATCCTATAGCTTTACCAACTTCTATACTCAGTGAATCTACAGCACTTCTTATTTCTGGTAATCTTTCTATCATATTCAGTGAACTTTTCAGCTCCTGATAAGTTTCCTCTGAAATATCTCCTTTATTTATATCTTTGATGTGTTCTTTTAACTCTCTCAATTTCTGGTCTGTAAGTCTTCGCTGCTGTTGTAGCTCCAAACGAAACTTTGTTCCCTGACTTCCTAAAAAGCCAGCGGTTCTTCCCCTTTCTTTTTGTAGCTCATGAACAAGAGCTGATATCTTTGTTGAAAGAATAACGCTCTTTTCTAAGACAACTTCTTCCTTATAAATCTTGTAGTTATTCAGCCATAGATTAACAGCATACATAATAGTAGTTAAGATAGGGACAAAGGTAAGGATAAAGATTTTTTTCTTAATGGACATATTTTTCAGAAATTTCATCTATCTCCTCTTAAAATTATTTTTCGTGTTTTTCATAATTTATTTTATCGGCTAATAATTTTGTAAATTTAACCTGAAAAATATTTTTTCATAAATTGATTATAGATGCCTTCTTTTTCTATCAGTTCCTGGTGTGTTCCTTCCTCAACAACTCTACCTTTGTCTAAAACGTATATGTAATCTGCCTGCTGGACTGTGCTCAGTCTATGGGCTATTATTACTGCTGTTTTTTTCTCAAGGTATTTTTGCAAAGCTGTAAACAGTTTATACTCTGTATGGGTATCAAGAGCTGAAGTTGACTCGTCTAATATTACTACTTTGGGATTTTGGAGTATCATCCTTGCTATGGCAAGTCTCTGTCTTTGTCCACCAGACAATCTTATGCCGTTTTTTCCTATAAGGGTATCCAATTTTTGAGGCATACTTTCTACAACATCTCTCATCTGGGCTATCTCTAAAGCTTCCCATATTTTATCTTCAGAAATGTCTTTTCCCAGGGTCAGGTTAAATCTGATAGTATCGTTAAACATCATAGGATTTTGTAAGACTAAAAAAACATTTTCCCTGACAACGTCAAGACCGATTTCCTTTACAGAAATGTCGTCGTATAAAACATCGCCTCTATCAACAGCATAAAAACCTACCATTATGTGGGCAAGGGTTGTTTTACCACTTCCACTTGCTCCTACTATGGCTATCTTTTTACCTTTCTCTGCTGTTATATTAATTCCCTGAAGGACATAATTTTTCCCATCGTAGGAAAAGTAAACATCTTTCAGTTTTACTGAACAGGTTTCTCTGTTTTTGAAAGGATTTAGGATGTGAGGATATTTTGGCTCTTTCTTCATCTGTAGGATTTCATTTATCCTGTTTAATGCAGCTTCCCCTGAATGAAACGCATACTGGATAGAAAGCAGTTCCTGAACAGGTGTCATCATTACCCACAGATAACCAAAAATCGCAAGCATCAGACCTATCGTTAGATCTGAGTAAGCTACGAATAGTATGCTTACTGCCCTGAACACTTCATAACCTGACAAGAATACTAACATAGATAGCCTTCCTGCTGCATCACTTTTCCATCCAAACTCAATAGAAGTTTTTTTTACCTCCTTTGCTGCTTCTAAAACTGATTGTATAAAAGAGTTTTCTCTATTGCTTGCCCTGATTTGCCAGAATAGGTCTAATGTTTCAGTTAGCTTTTCTTGAAATTTTTCAATTGCTTTATTTTCTATACCTTTTAGTTTACCTATTTTTCTCCCTATAACAGTAGTAAAGTATATAACCACAGGATTTAGAAATACTATTAAAAGTCCTAACTTCCAGTTTATCAAAATCAGCACAACAGCTACACCGATTATCGTCAAAACAGATATGATAAACCTGCTTACAGTTTTACCGATAAAATCATCTATTGTGTTCACGTCTGTTATCAGTTTTGATGCTATTGCTCCGCTTCCTACTGTTTCAAATTCTGCCATAGACACATCTTTTAGATGTTTAAGTAGGTCTTCTCTGATTTTGTAGGTAACACTTTTTGAAATTTTTGTGAATATTTTTGCCTGAAGAGCATTAAACACAAAAAATAAAAATCTCATTATCAAAACAATAATCAGAGCAGCCAAGGTATATGTTACAGGATTTCCTTCTCCAAAGAGCTTCTTGTAAGTTTCAATAAATATCCCCGGTTTATTCAGGAGAACTTCATCTACAAGAAGAGGTAGAAACAATGGGGTAGGTATACTTATCAAAGTGGCTATTACAGCAAATATGTGACCTAAGATAAGCTCTTTTTTGTATTTTTTTACTTCCTGAAATATTTTTTGCCAGTTGTACATCTTTCTCCTTAAAGGTCAGCAAACATATCTAAAAACCACTGGGGATAAGGTCTGTCTGTCTGAGTTATCTGGTCTAAATACTCCACATCTTCTTCAGTCAAATCCCAGCTGACGCACCCTAAGTTATCTAACAGCTGGTCAACTGACCTGACACCGATAATTATAGAGCTGATAAAAGGTTTTGATTTAATCCAGTTAAGAGCGACTTGCGATACAGAAGTTTCATACTTTTGAGCAATTTTTCTTAATTCATCAACAACAAAATAACCCTTCTCAAAATCAAACCGCAAAAATGGTCTTTCCATGCGAGCATATCGGGAATCTTCAGGAATGTTTTCCCTGGAATACTTTCCAGTTAAAAATCCCCCTGCAAGGGGACTCCATGCCAGTATTCCTAAACCAAGATGCTGACAAGCTGGGACGACCTCAAATTCTATATCTCTCCCTAAAAGGGAGTAATACATCTGGGCTGAGACAAATTTTGAGTATCCTTTCATCTCCTGAAGGGTTACAGACCGTGCTATCTGCCAGCCTGCAAAGTCTGATATACCTATATATCTGACCTTTCCCATTCTAACAAGGTCATTTAGAGCTTCTAATGTCTCCTCAATAGGTGTAGAACTGTCCCACCAGTGAACCTGATACAGGTCTATATAATCCCTTCCCAGTCTTTTCAGGGAGCTGTCAATAGATTTGAATATGTGGTGTCTGGAAAGTCCCCTGTCATTAGGGTCTTCAGACATTACTCCCCTTACCTTTGTTGCAATAATCACGTCATTTTTCCTGTCTCCAAGGGCTTTGCCTAAAAGCTCTTCTGACTCTCCAAAGGCGTATATATCAGCAGTATCAAAAAAGTTCACCCCTCTATCTATTGCTGTGTCAACAACTTTTTTAATCTCTGAAAATTTCATACTTCCAGCTGTTCTCCACCCTTTTTCTGTAAAAGTCATAGCTCCAACACATATTACGGAAACTTTCAGACCTGTACTACCTAAATTTCTGTATTCCATAATTAATCTCCTCTGTTAAAGCATACTGGACACTCACCTTTCAGGTGTGCTTCTATCTCTTCAGAGAATTTTTTAAGAGCATCTGAAACTGCATTAGGAGCAGAAAAACCAAGCCCACATATAGAGTTGGCAGGTATGTTTTGAGATAAATGTTTCAAGTAATTTACCTCTTCCTTGGTTGCTTTTCCTTCTTTCAGTTTTTTCAGTATCTGGTGTTGTTCGTAAGTTCCTACTCTGCAGGGGGTGCATTTACCACAGCTCTCGTGGTGAAAAAACTGTGTTACAACAAGGAGTGCATCTATTACGCAGTCATCTTCGTCAAGCACTATGGTTGTTCCTGTTCCACCAAACCCTTTTGGAGAGTAATCCATAGGCATATCTAACTCATCTTCTCTGTAAATCCCTAATGCCCCTGCAAATACTGCCTTTACCTGTTTACCCCCTTTTACACCTCCTGCCATCTCTATCAGCTCTCTCAAAGTTATGTCCATTGTTGCTTCGTAAACTCCTGGTTTTTCTACCTTCCCGCTAACAGGAAATAGTTTAGGACCATAAAAGCCAGCAGGTCCTATGTTCATAAAGTATGCTTCATAAGTGATAATAATTGGTATGTTTGACAGGGTTTCCACATTGTTAACAACGGTGGGTTTTCCATATAAACCAGATTGAGCAGGATAGGGGGGTCGGAGCCGTGGATGTCCCCTTTTGCCTTCTAAGCTTTCAAGTAAAGCAGTTTCCTCTCCGCAGATGTAAGCTCCTGCTCCTCTGTAAACCTTTATATCAAAAGAAAAGTCTGTTCCTAATATATTCTTCCCTAAATATCCCCTTTCCTTTGCTTCGTTAATAGCATTTTCTAATATAAGATATCCAGCAGGGTATTCTCCTCTAATGTATATGTATCCTTCTTTTGCTCCAAGGGCATAACCTGCTATTATCATTCCTTCTAAAAGTAGATGGGGGTCCCTCTCTATTATTATCCTGTCCTTGAAAGTTCCTGGTTCTGATTCGTCAGCATTACATACCAGATATCTGGGAGGTGGATTCATCAGAGCAAATCTCCATTTCCTTCCTGTTGGAAAGCCAGCTCCCCCTCTGCCTCTTAGCGTGCTTTCTTCAACAAGAACAACAATATCTTCAGGGGAAAATTTATTTAAAGCTTTTCTTAAAGCAGAATATCCTCCTGTTGTTTCATACTCTTCTATGTCAACAGTTCTGTTTTCTTTAGCCCTTCTAAGTAGAAGATTTAAATTGCTCTCAACATGTATTTCTGGAATGTGAGGTATTTTATCTCTTATGCTCATTTACAACCTCAACTGTTTTGGTTCATACTCAAACTTAATGTTTAATTTTTTATAAAATTCCGGTTCATATGGATATAAATCAATTAAATCTAACACATCCTCTTCATGTTCAACAGAATTATCAATTATTTTAGATAGATTTCCTTCATTTTTTAAAGAGCTTAGAATAGGAACGAGCATATTTCCATGGAAATAGTTATCTTCTTTTATTAAGCGTTCTAAAACCTCAATTAAATCTTCTTTTATTACCTTTCCGGCAAAATAAAGTGCAAATAGTTTATATAAAAACATATATTCTTCTAAATCATCTTGAAATTTATCAAAATACTCAACAAATTCTTCATACTGTTCTGTCTTGTATAGATATTTCAAATACATATGTGCGTAATAGGGGTCAAGTCCCTTTTCATCAAAAGCTATTGAGTCTATAATTTCATCTAAATGCTGATAATCGTAATTTTTTGAAATGTAGGGCATGTTATTAATAATGTATTCTGTAAACTCTAATAAACGATAAAACTCCTTATCACCGGAATTTTTTAAAGCATAATCTAAAAATGAGTATAACAAACTACTATCAAAAGACAGCACCAGTTCTTCTTTTTTTATGTTTTCTAATCCGTACATACTGACAAATTTAAAAATTTCGTCCCCTTCTTTGTTTTTGTATTTAATTTCTGTAACGGTTCTGTTAAAATTTATCAACTCAACTGTATAGTCATCTTCTAAATATTCTACCAACTCAAATAGTTCATCATAATTTTTTTCCAAAAATTTTCTTGCCTCTACTAAGAATTCACCAAATTCCTTAGATGTTAATGATATGTTTCTATCTAATATAAAGTCTATGTAAACTTCACTTAGTGATTTTATCAGCTTTTCAAAATTGTTTGCTGCTTTTTCTTTATCTCCAGTTAGTAATATTTCTGAAATTTTTTTCTTAAAAGAAAATATTAAGAAATCAAACATAAGTTGAACGAAAATTCCAATGCGAATCAGTTCATAGAATAAGGGTTTTGAATACATGTATCCATAATGTTGTCTTATTTCAGGCGTATATTTGCGTATTTTTTCGTCTTTTAACATTAATGAAAATAATGGGTGTGAAATTGAAAAATTGCTTCTATTGATAGGTTTGGAAAATCGGGAAATTATAAAGTCTGTTATACCTGAGTAAGTTATATCTCCGTAGTAAATCGGATAATATTCTGGTTTTATCTCCTGTATTGTTCTTACTAATTTTTTTATAGTTGCTCCTATATATTCAGCTTCTAAATCTTCTGGTACGTATATGTCCTCTATATCCTCGTTCTCATCTGACATAAATGTTTCTAAAATCATATCAGCAATCAATTTTGGAAGATAAGTATCATAAGAAAAACCTTCTTCATTTATACTTCTGTTTACTGATTTGATAATCTTTATGTTCCTAAATTTAAAATATACACCTGTTATCAGCTCTGTTATTTCTTCTTTTGTCATGTCTGCTAATTTCTGCATAAAAAGGGAATAAATTTCTGGTTTTATAATTGACAGATTAACTATAGTGCTGTCTTTCTCATCTTCTTTTTCTGACCTTTCTTTTAAGAGCATTGCAATTTTTATTATCTCTTCAAGGAGCTCTTTTTCTGAAATTTTCTCTCTCATATTTTCTACCTTGCAGTAAACTTATCTATATTTACTTAATATTTTTTCTAAATCTTCTTCAGTCTTTATCTTGCTTCCATCATACAGGTCGTCATTTACTAAAAATGCAGGAGCTATGCCACAGCTTCCTATACATTCAACTAACTCTATATACCATAATCCATCGGAACTACTCCTGCCTACATCTGCTCCTGTTTTCTCCTTTATTTTTTCAAGTAGACTATGGAAGTTTGCAAGATGACAGGGCAGGTTTCTACATATTCTTATATGATTTTTTGCGTTTTTCCTGTGCCTGAACATGTCATAGAAAGTAACTATTCCTTCAATATGTGAGACAGGAACCTTAAGATAATCTGATAGCTCTATCACTGCCTCAGGAACAATGTCTCTATGTTTATCCAATATGTGATGAAGGGCTGGAATAATACACTGCTCCTTTAAAGGAAATCTGCCCCTGCATTCTTCTATTTTCTGAATAATATCCTCTGTAAGATATTTATACTTCATACAATTCCCCGTCAGGATACTACCGCCCCAGCTGGCACATCTCCATCAACAGTTACCAAACGCAGTCTGTTCTTATCTTTTGCTGCGAGTATCATTCCTTTTGATTCTATTCCAAAGATTTTCCTTGGTTTAAGATTTGCAAGAACCACAACCTTTTTCCCTACTAATTCTTCTGGAGTATAATACTGGGCTATACCTGATACAACGGTTCTTTTTTCGTCTCCTAAATTAACTGTCAGTTTTAGTAATTTATCCGCTTTTGGCACTTTTTCAGCCTGAATAACTTCCCCTACTTTTAGCTCTAATTTAGAGAAATCTTCTATGGAAATTACATCCTCTTCTACTTTTTCTATTTTTTTCACTTTTTTAACCTCCTCAATCTCAACCCTTGGGAATAGCGGTTCTATCTTTTTCTTAACCTGTATTTCTTCTGGAAAAGAGAATGGAGAGACAGTTTTCGGTAATTTTTCTATTCCTATATACTCAAGAGCCTGTCTCATTTTGCTTGGCATAAAAGGAGAAAGGAGATAAATCACAAGCAAAAGACCGTCAGCAAGGGTGTAAAGGGCAGTATCTAAGTAACTGTTTCCTTCTTTGTTTAGTTTCCACGGCTCTGTTTTAACTATATATTTGTTTAAAAAGTCTATAAATTCCCACACTGTTTCTAAAGCTCTGCTAAACTCAAGATTATCCATAAACCTGTCGTATTTGCCTATTGTGTATGTGTAGAGCTCCTGATATTCCTTTTCCAATTCTGTAAATTCTTTTCCTTTTTTTATTACTCCTCCTGAAAACTTGTTTATCATAGACAAAGTTCTGGAAAAAAGATTACCAAGGTCGTTTGCAAGGTCTGAGTTTATCCTTCCTATTACTGCTTTTTCAGAGAAATCCCCATCAAGACCAAAAGGAACTTCTCTAAGTAAAAAATATCTTAGCTGGTCAACACCGTATTTTTCTGCTGCTTCAAAAGGGTCAACAACATTTCCTAAAGATTTGGACATTTTATGTCCTTCAACTGTCCACCATCCGTGGGCAAAAACCCTATCAGGAACATTCAACCTTGCACTCATCAAAAATGCAGGCCAGTAAACTGCGTGAAACCTCAATATATCCTTACCTACAATATGAACATCTGCAGGCCAGAACTCTCTAAACATCTCTGTATTATCTGGATAACCTACCCCTGTTAAATAGTTTGTCAGTGCATCAAACCACACATATATGGTATGTTCAGGGTCAAATGGAACAGGAATACCCCACTTTACCCTGCTTTTTGGTCTTGAGACTGATAGGTCTTTTAATCCCTGTTTTACGAAAGAAACAACCTCGTTTCTCCTGTAATCTGGCTGGATAAAAGAAGGGTTTTCTTCATACAGTTTCAGCAGTTTATCCTGATACTTGGAAAGTCTAAAAAAATAGCTTTCTTCCTTTACTTTCTCACAGGGTTTTTTATGTATAGGACATCTGTAATCGTAATCTTTAATCTCTGTTTCTGTTTTAAACTCTTCACAACCCACACAATACCAGCTTTCGTATTCTGAAAGGTATATATCTCCATTTTCATAACATTTCTGGAATATATGCTGGACAGCTTTTATGTGGTCAGGGTCTGTGGTTCTTATAAATCTATCGTAGGATATGTTCAAAGTTTCCCACAGATGTTTAAACTTCTGATGGGTTATGTCTGCTAACTCTTTTGGACTAATTCCCTTCTCTTCGGCAGACTTTTGTATCTTTAGGCCGTGTTCATCTGTTCCTGTAAGGAAAAATGTTTTAACCCCTTTCTGTCTGTTATATCTTGCCAAAACATCAGCTGCGACAGTTGTGTATGCATGCCCAAGATGAGGAACATCATTAACGTAGTAGATAGGTGTAGTAACGTAAAACTTGTTTCTCTTCATCAACTACCTCACCTTTGTAGTAATAAATAATTATATACAAATAACCCATAAATTTTCCTATCTTTAAAATTAAACGAAAAGGATTATTATTAATAGATGGAATACTATAAAATAGAATATGAGTATGAGAAATAATTTTTGGTTTAAATTAAATAGATTTCTTGAAAAAAGGGCAAGAATAAAAAGCTATGGTCAAAAGGTTGTTTTAATACTAATACTACTATTTGTAGCAACATCAGCTGTAGTAAACGTAATCTTTACAATCATAAACATAAAAGAAGAAAAAGAAAACGTAAAAAAAGCACTGCAAAAAACAGTTGTTATAAAAGAAGAGATACTGTTAAAAACATTAAAAGAAATTGAGGACAACGGAAAAATTATTCTGTCCCAGTATAGAAAAACAGAAATAGAACCAGATTATACCACTTTTAAAAGATACAAAATTTACGGGATATATCTAAAAAATGATGGGATATTTTTAGGAAGGGTCGTCTCTCCTTTGAAAAAAAACACAAAAAATAAGTATGTCTTAAAAGACAGATTTATAGTCATAAATGTTGCCAACAGCTTCTATATTTATGCTAGTAAGTCAGCTATAAAAGATATCCTTGACCCTAAAAAAAGCTTTATATCTAATTACGAACCCTTGTTTATACTTGAACACTCTATAAAGAAATACCAGTCTTTTATATGTTATCCACAGAAAGTAAAAAGCAGTAATTTTTATATTGTAGGTTGTGTAGAAAACTCCCAGATTTTAAGGTCTGTAGTTCTAAGCTCTATAATAAAGAATGCTACTGTATTTTCTGCATTCTTCCTTTTAGCTATGCTACTGTATAGTTTCATATTTAAAAAGGTGCTCTTGTATCCTGTTTACAGGTTAAAAGAAGACATAGAAAGGATGAACCAAAAAGGTCTTGCAAACGTCAGATTTGAGTTACACAATTTTGGGGAAGATGAGTTTGCCCAGATATCTAAAGTTCTTGAAGACACAAGGCTAAAAATACTAAAACATCAGATGGGAATGTCACTTGTCCTTCAAACAACATCTAAAATGATATCTATGACAAACGACATACACCGTTTTTCTCTTTTTACTGTTGACAGATTAGATGAGCTGCTTCAGGCCGAAGGAACAGTGCTATGTCTTTTCTCAAAAATTGACAACAAATGCGTATTTAAGGTGCATTCTGATAGGTATCTCAGTGGAACAGTTCCTATATCACACGAAAGTGAAGAGTTCAGTAAACTTTCAAAAATCAGAGAAAAAAACAGAATAACACTAAGCCAAAGGGAAAGTATCTATATAGTTTCTATAAAAAGGGAAGTAAACGAAGAATACTCTATTTTTCTTTTGTCCTTCAAAAGGGAAGAAAAACCTTCAGAAGAAGACATCAATTATATAGATATGATTGTTTCCCATTTAGTTTACAGCATAAACCTTCTCAATCTCGCAACTTATGACCCTCTAACAAAGCTTTACAACAGGAGAGCGATTGTTCAGTTTGCAGAAAAAGAGGTAGAAAGGTCAAAAAGATATCACCACAGCTTCAGTATAATACTGATAGACATAGATGACTTTAAAGCCATAAACGATACATACGGTCATACAATAGGAGATATTGTCCTTAAAAAAATAGCAGACATCCTGAAAGAAGAGGTAAGAGATGTTGACAAAATAGGAAGATACGGAGGGGAGGAGTTTATCATTGTTCTTCCTGAAACAAACATACAAAACGCAGTCAAACTTGCAGAAAGAATTAAAAGGAAAATATCAGAATATCATTTTGAGATAAATAACTATGCCCTTACTTTAACAATCAGTGCAGGGGTGGCAGGCTTCCCAGAACATGGAGAGACTTTTGAACAGATACTGCAGGCTTCAGACCTTGCCCTTTACGAAGCAAAGAAAAGAGGTAAAAATCAAGTTGTTGTGTTAGAAAAAGAAGAAATTGCAAAAATACAAAGAGAAGAATTCCAAAGTAAAAACTTCCTTGACAGAGCTATAAAAGAAGATAGGATTATACCTTACTTCCAACCTATTGTAAATCTTGACAGTATGGAAATTGTGGGGTATGAAGTGCTTGCAAGAATTGAGGAAGATGATACTATTATATCTGCCTACCAATTTATCTCCACCTCAATTAAGTTTGGAATTGTTTTGAAAATTGATGAGATAATTCAGAGGAAAACTGTAGAATTTCTCTGTAAAAGAGGTGAAACACCACAGATGTTGTTTTTCAACCTTTCAAGACCTTACATACAGGACCCGCAACATCTGATGAATCTTGTGGAACTGCTGGAAAAAAACAACATTCCAAAAGAAAGTATTGTCTTAGAAATAACAGAAGAAGAAGCAATTAGTGAAATCACCGTAGTAAAAGAAGCAATAAGAATAGCAAAATCCAAAGGTATAAGATTTGCCCTTGATGACTTTGGGGTAGGTTACTCAACTTTCTCTTATATAAAGCATTTTGATATTGACATAATTAAGTTAGACGGCTCCTTAGTCAAAAATATTGACAAAGACAGAGACAATCAAATAATAGTAGGAGGTATATCTTACATATGCAAAGAAAAAGGAATAAAACTTCTTGCTGAGATGATAGAAACAAAAGAAGAGTTAGAAACATTAAAAAAACTTGGTGTTTCTTATGGACAGGGATTTTATTTTGGAAAAGCCACAGAAAACATGATTAGAAAAATTCATAAGGAGGGTTAGATGAACATAAAGTTTGGAACAGATGGATGGAGGGCAGTTATTGCCAGAGACTTTACTATTGACAATCTTCTCAAGGTTACTCAGGCACATGCAGACCATCTGAAACAGAAAAACGGTAAAAAAGTTGTTGTAGGATACGACACCCGTTTTATGTCTGAAGATTTTGCTTCTACAGTAGCTGAAGTTTTTTCTTCAAATGGCTTTAAAGTTATATTGTCTAAAGGTTTCTGCTCTACACCTGCTCTTTCCCTCGCAGTAAAAGAGTTTGGAGCAGATGAAGGAGTTATGATTACAGCATCCCACAACACCTATCAGTATAACGGATATAAGATAAAAGGAAATTACGGAGGACCTGCAACCCCAGAGATAATAAAAAATGTTGAAGAAAAAATAGAAAAGGCTGTTCCAAAAACAGGAAAAACTCAATGGGAAGAGATAAATCTTAACAGTTACTATGTGGAAAAACTGAAAAGTTACATAATACCTGGGGTTTTTAATCAACACCCTGAAAAGGTTATTCACGACCCTATGCATGGGGCTACTATCGGGTTACTAAACAGGGTATTAGAGGATACACTTATAGATGTAGTAGAAATAAATCACTACCGGGATGCATTTTTTGGATTTAAACATCCTGAACCCATTGAAAAAAACATACCTCTCCTGAGGGGCAAAGTCGTCGCAGAAGAAGCGGTAGCAGGTATAGCAAATGATGGAGATGGTGATAGGGTTGGTATTGTTGACGAAGCAGGGGAATACATTAATACACAAATCATATTTGCCCTTCTACTTCTTCATACGGTAAGGAATAGAAAAACAGAAGGAGCTGTTGCCAAAACTGTGTCAACAACATATTTAGTAGATAGAATTGCTCAAAAAGAAGGGTTGAAACTGTTTAAAACCCCTGTTGGCTTTAAGTATATAGCGGACATTTTCTTAAAAGAAAAGATAGCTTTTGGAGGGGAAGAGTCTGGAGGTTATGGGTTTGGATTTCACATTCCAGAAAGAGACGGATTACTGTCTGGACTTATGATACTTGAGATGATTCATCTACATGGAAAACCATTAACACAGCTGATAGAAAACCTGTTCTCAGAATTTGGAACAGCTTACTACAAGAGATTAGACCTAAAAGTTAAAGGAGATGAAGGAAGAAACCTTGTTGAAAAACTAAAAAAAGAGCCATTAAAGGAGATAGCAGGAAAAAAGATAAAAGAAATTGACCTGACAGATGGAGTAAAATTTATATTTGAAAACGACGGATGGATTTTACTTAGGGCTTCAGGGACAGAACCTGTCCTCAGAATATATGTAGAGATGCCAGAAAAGGAAGAAGTTGATATGATATTAGAAGAGAGCAAAAAACTTATTGGAGGTTAAAATTGGAAGAGCACATCTATCAACCTTATGACGTAAGAATGTCTGAAGAAGGGGAAATTATTGCTATTGTTGAACCAGACAGTTATATAAAAGAGATGATAGAAAACAAAGAAACATGCTGGGAAGTAGATGTTGACGTAGATTACGATGAAGAAGAACACGAACCTTATCTGATGCTGACCCTCCACAAAGATAACGGACAGATTTTTATGGCTTTCCCTTATGGAGAAGCCTGGGATGCTCTTTCAGAAAAAGGTCTGGTATCTGTCGTGTTACTCACCCAGTTTGACCTTGACCACGGAAATACATCAGACGCTATAACAGTAACTATAGAGCTTGACGGCTTTCTAAAAGGCTACATAGCAGGTGCATCAAAGATGTGGGAATCTATCAGTGAAGAGATAGAAGAGGAATGATTTATTCAAGGAAGGTGTTTTTTTATGAAACAGATGCTCAGGGAATAGTCCACCACTCAAACTATGCCCGATATTTTGAAGAAGCAAGAGGTTTTTTCCTTGAGCAAAAAGGAATGCCCTACGAAAAAATAAGAGAGGAGTTAAACATTGATATCGTTCTGTTAGAGCTTTCTATACATTACAAGAAGCCTCTGAGATTTGGAGATGTATTTAGTATTCATCTGAACCTTTCCTCAATGGATAGATATTTTTTTAGTTTTGACTACACAGTCTATTTGGGAAAAATCATTATTGCAGAAGGAAAAACAAAACACGCCTGTATAGACAGGAAAACAGGAAAGATAGTTACAGTCCCACAGGTGCTAAAACAATGGAAAAATTAGAGATGCTTCAGACTGTAGAAAAGCTGCTAAAAAATTATAAATGGGAAATATATCTCCTAAGCACAAAAAAATTAAAGAGCAGTTCCAAAAATTTCCAGATAGAAAACCTGATTAATTCAGAAGATACTGGTATTGGTATAAGAGTTTACAGGGAAGGTCATACAGGATTCTCATACACCACTAACGTAAACAAAGACAATATAGAAAGAGCTGTTGAAAAGGCTATAGAAATAAGTAGAATTTCTTCTCCTGAAGAATTTATACCATTTAAAAAGTTAGAAAAAATAGAACAAACATTAGAGGAATACGACAGCTATACAGCAGAAAAGATTAAAGCAGAAGAAAAAATAAATCTCCCCATAGAGATAGAATACTCCCTGAGAAAAAAAGATAGCAGAATAAAAAACATAAGAGATTGCAGTTTCTCAGAAACCATATTCCAATACAAAATTATTAACAGTGAAGGTCTTGACATATCAGAAAAGGGAACTATTTACACCGTTTCCATATCTCCTGTAGCTGAAGAAAACGGTAACTTCCAGATTGTGTGGGGATTTACTCAGTCAAGATATCTAAAAGACCTTGATTTAGATGGAACAATTGAAGAAACTGTCAAAAATGCGATTAACCTGCTAAATGCAAAACCTATTCAAACCACAAAAATGTACATAAACTTTCCTCCTTATGCTTTTTCCCAGCTATTAGAAGTATTTTATCCTGCTTTTTCAGGGGAATTTCTGATAAAAAATAAAAACAAACTGAACATAGAGGATAAAGCTGGTGTAGAAACTCTCAATATCATAGATGATGGAAAATTATTAGGTGGTATAATGACCAGAAGTTATGATGATGAAGGAGTTCCTACAAAAAAAACCTACATAATAAAAAGTGGCATTATGAAAAATTTTCTACACAACCTATACACAGCATCACAGGTAAAAGCAGAAAGCACAGGTAATGGATTTAGAAACTCCTACAAGGATTTACCTTCTATTAAACCATCAAACCTTTTTGTAGATAAAGGAAATAAGAAAATAAATTACCCTGACAGATATTTCCATGTTGTTGAAATGCTTGGATTACACACATCAAATCCTGTAACTGGAGACTTTTCTGTTGGGGTTTCAGGATTTATCGTAGAAAATGGAGAGATTGTTCAACCAGTTAATAGTGTTACGCTGTCAGGGAATTTTTTTGAATTATTAAAAAGTATAATTCAGATAGGAAATGACCTGAAATTTTACGGTAATTTCGGAAGCCCTTCTATCTTAGTTGATAAAATGATGATAGGAGGCGTTTAATGGTGCCCAGGGCGGGAGTCGAACCCGCACGCCCGTTAAGGGCACTGTCCCCTCAAGACAGCGCGTCTGCCAATTCCGCCACCTGGGCAAATGAGGTAAATATTATATGCAAAAGGAGAAAAATTTGCAAGCTGTTTTTCTCGTAGAAGGAGCAGACTTAGATGCCCTCGCAACAGCTTATGGAATAACAAAGTTATACCCAGAAGCAAAGATTTTACTTCCCGGAGCTGTATCTTCAAGCGTGAAATTAGCCCTAAAAAGATTTGAAAGTTTATTAAATCCCAAAATTATAAGAAAAGAAGAGATAGATGCCATAGATACTATTTTCCTTGCAGATACCAACAATTACAATCTTATTCAAAAAAAGTTAGGAGAATACATAAAAAAAAATACACAGATTATCATATACGACCATCACCCTGTAAGGGAAAAACTACCTCCAAATGCAATTAAAAAGATAAAAAGAACTGGAGCTGCTACAACAATAGTGGTAGAAGAGATTAAAAAGAAAAAAATTCCCTTAACCCCTGAAGAAGCTACACTACTTGCTTTAGGTATATATGAAGACACAGGAAGTTTCACTTATACAACAACAACAGACAAAGACATGAAAACAGCAGCATTTTTACTAAAAAAAGGAGCAGACCTTGAAACTATAAAAAACATTATAGAAGAAAGAATAGATTATGAACAGATATCTATAATACATCAGCTTATAGAAAATGTTCAGTTTTTCCTGCTGAAAAGCAAAAAAGTCATATTCACATTTGCCTATTCCAGCAAGTATGTACCTGACATATCAGGATTCCTCCACATGATTAAACCTCTGCAAGAGGCAGATGCATTCTTTGTTCTAATTAACGAAAAGGGGAAAACCAGTATCATTGCCCGTTCAAAAGACCAAAACATAGATGTTGGGAAAATAATGTCTTTCCTTGGAGGTGGAGGACACACTTTTGCAGCAAGTGCTACAGTTAAAGGAATGACTGTTCAAGAGATAAAAAATTACATAGAAGGTTTGTTACTCAGTGAAGCTTACAGAAATAAAAAAATTGAAGAATTTATGTCCAGGGAAATTACTATTATAAAAAAAGACCAAACTATTGAGGAAATTCAGGAAAAAGCAGATAAAGCTCCTATTCTATTTGTTATTGACAATAAAGGAAAATTTGTAGGAATTATTTTATCCAGAGTGATAAAAGAAAGTCTGAAACACGGCATTAAAAAAGTAAAAGTAGAAAACTTTATAATAGACAGTATCATAACCTTTGAACCTGAAATGACAGTTGCTGAAGCAGAGAAAATTATATCCCAGTCTTCTCAAGAATACTTCCCTGTAATAGAAAAAGGAAAGCCTGTGGGAGTGATAAACAGGACTTACATAATAAAGGTTCTCCACGGTCAGATATTTGATACAGAAAAAGACATATTTATATCAAGGGAAAGGATAAAACCAAAATTTCTAAACTTTGAAGGAAAGGTAAAAAAATTCATTCCACAGAACATACTGAACCACCTTATCCAGATAGGTAAAGTTTCCTCTCAGATGGGATTTAACAGTTTTTTGGTAGGTGGAATAGTTAGAGACATTGTCCTTGGTAAAAAAAATCTGGATATTGATGTTATTGTTGAAGGAGATGCCATTGAGCTTGCTAAGAGATACGCAAAGGAAAAAAATCTACCTGTCCATACCTTTGAAGAGTTTATGACAGCCCAGATAACATTAGAAACAGGAGAAAAAATAGACCTTGCAACAGCAAGAAAAGAAACTTACACCCATCCGGGAGCATACCCAAAGGTTGAGAAAGCAAGCATAAAAGAAGACCTATACAGGAGAGACTTTACGATAAATACACTGGCAATAGACATAACAGAAGGCAGATTTGGAATATTAGTTGATTACTTTAACGGGCTGAAAGACATAAAAGACAGAATGATAAGGGTTCTGCACCAGCTCAGCTTTATAGAAGACCCTATAAGAATATTAAGAGCATTAAGATTTGCAGGAAGACTGGGCTTTAAACTTGGAAAGCCTACAGAAAAACTCTTAAAATTAGCTGTTGACGAAAATATGTTAGAGCTTGCCCCTTCTGGAAGGGTTAACCTTGAGTTAAACTACTCATTAAATGAAGACAGAGTAGTGGACATACTTATGCTCATGAACAGGTATAAAGTTCTCCATAGTCTAATTCCAGAGTTTTATATGGATGAAAAAAGAGAAGAACTTTTGAACAGACTGAGGGATAGTATCATATCTTTTGAGATGTTCTTTGAAATAAAGATAGACAGAGTATCAAACTACCTCCTTGCCCTTTTATACCATCTACCTTTTGAGCTGTCATACAAATTTCTTGAAAAGTACCACTTCAACAAAACTGTAAAATTTTTTGAAGAGTATTTTGAAGTAAAAGACCTGTTTAAAGAAGTGCCAGAAAAAGACTCTGAGCTTTACAAAAAAATAAAGTTTATAAAAAAAGACATTTTAGTGTTTTTATCTGCGTCTTCAGATGTAGAATTGTCAGAGAGAATTATAAGAATATTGAAGAAAGAGGAAGAGAAAAATCTTCTCCTTTCAGGGAAAGACCTGAAAAAGTTAGGCATTCCTCCATCTTCTATATATAGAAAGATATTGGACGATGTATTCAAAAAGTATTTAGATGGAGAGATAAAAAACAAGGAAGAAGCAATAGAATACGTGAAAGAGAAGTATATTTTGGTATAAATTGAAAAAAGGCAGTAAAACTAAATCCCAATCCAATAAAAATCTTCCTATATATTACTTCAAGGATTTGGTAATGATGAAACTCTAAAATAAGCTCCTTAAAAATATCTTTCCTTTTAGTAAGGAAATTTTACGCCCCGTTGTAATAAAACAGGAAACTTTCATAATCAATCTTCATAGAATCTGATAAATATATCTTCAAAGCTTTTTGCTTCAGGGAACTTTTTGTATAGATTTTCCGGGGTGTCATCGGCAATTTTTTTTCCCTGTTTTAGCAGGACTACCCTGTCGCAAAATTCAGCCTCACTCATATAATGGGTCGTAATTAATACTGATATCCTCCACTTTTCTTTTAGCTGTATTATCAGTTTCCACAGCTGGGCTCGTGCCACTGGGTCAACCCCACTTGTAGGTTCGTCAAGAAACAAAATAACAGGTTCGTGCATAATAGCAGCTGCAACAGAAAATCTTTGATTAATACCTAAAGGTAGCTCTGTTGGAAGATAATCTAAATACTCTTTAAATCCTAACCACCTTGAGAATTTATCTATTCTTTTAACTGCTTCAGTAGTAGGTATGCGATACATGTTTGCAAAGTATAGGAGATTTTCCCTGACTGTCATGTCCTTATAGAGAGAAAATCTCTGACTGACGTATCCAATTTTGCTTTTAAGTTCAATTCTATCCTCATAACTCTGTATCTTCTTTCCCAAAAGCCACAGCTCTCCTTCATCTATTGGATACAGACCAAGCAGCATTTTTATCAGGGTTGTTTTTCCTGCTCCATTAGCTCCGAGTAAGCCTAATATCTCTCCCTTCTTCATTTCAAGGTCAATGTGGTCGTCAGCCACAAAATCACCAAACCTTTTTGTTAAACCTTTTGCCCTTAGAACAATGTCAGGAAGATTGTGTTCTTTTTCTCTTTTTCCTATTTTTATTTCAGGTATTTCTCCTGATTTTTTTAAAGCATTAACAAAAAATACGGCCTCAAGTGTAGGTTCTGCGTGGGGAGATTTTAAAGGTTTAAGTGAGTATGTTTTTCCGTGAAAGGTAAAGCATCCCTCCGTGCATTCTGTTTCCACATACACATACTTCTTTACAGACTGTTTTAGTTCCTCAGCTTTTCCTGCTCCAATAATCTTCCCCTCTTCAAAGAGTAACACTTTATCCATATTTTCCGCTTCCTGCATGTATCCTGTACTTATAACAGCGATAATTCCCTCTTCTTTTCTAATCTGGTCTAATATTTCCCAGAGTTCTTTTCTGCTGAGAGGGTCTACACCTGTTGTTGGTTCATCTAAAATAAGGAGCTCTGGTCTGTGAATAAGTGTGCATATGAGAGAAAGTTTTTGCATCATTCCACCACTGAGCTTTCCTGCTTCCCTTTTTTGGAATTGGAACAAACCTGCCATTTTTAGAAGATGCTGTCTGTAATTCCAGTATTTTTCATCTTTTTTTAGTCCCCTTATCTCGGTGAAAAAATTTAGATGTTCTTCAACACTCATCAGTGGATACAGAACAAGGCCAATTCCTTGCGGCATAAATCCTATACGGCTTTTTATCTTTTCTGCCTGTTTTGGAGAGCTGTAAGAGAACCCTTTAAATGTGATTTCTCCTTCAAACTTTATAACCCCTGCAATAGCGTGCATAAGGGAGCTTTTTCCTCCTCCATCAGGCCCAATAAATCCTACTATTTCCCCTTCTTTTGCTTCAAAGGAGGCATCTATTATCCCTGCCTTCTTCCCATACCAGACGGAAACATTCTTAACAGTTAATCCCATTGTTAAATCTCTGGAATGTCTTTAAGGCTTTTTGGAAGACCCTTTCCGTCTAACGATATTATCCCAATAGCTGGAAGACCAAGTTTAAATAAAGGCTGAGGCTTTAATGGTTTTATGTGAACTGCATAAACTCTCTGTATTCTATCTTCCCTTACTGCAACTTCTTTTGGAGTAAATTCTGCTCTTTTTGCTATTTTTACAACTCTTGCAGGTATAGGTCTGTCTGGATATGCATCTAAAAATATGACAGCTCTGTCTCCTATTTTTATCTTTCCGTTTTTTATAGTGTCAACATAAATTTTTAGATATAGCTGTGATGAGTCTATTAGAGTAACAATAGGCATTCCCGCTGACACTACTTCCCCTTTATTTTTTAGCTTGTCAACAACATACCCGTCAACAGGAGAGTTAATTTTTAAATTAGAAATAATCAGTTCTATCTGTTTTTTATTAGCTTTTAACGAAAGAATAACATTTTTCAATGCTTCTATTTCTTCTTCTAATGCTTTTATTCTCTTTAGAATGGATGTTGACTGCTTTAAACTGCTTTCCGATGCTTTTATCTTTGCTATAATCTGTTCCCTTTTATCGTAAAGAGATTTTAAGCTGTTTTTGTCTGTTTCTAATTTTAGTTTTATTTCTTCTAACTTTTTTTCTGGAACAAGATTTTTACTGTAAAGATTTTTAATCCTCTTATAATCCTTTTCGTCTTGATTAACAACCTTCAACATCGTATCAATACTTTTTTCAATCTCTTTTAACATTGCTTTCAGGACATTTATAGACTGGACAGCTTTCTTAACATCTTCTGGGAGAGTTTCCTTAGTTATCACAAGCTGTATTTTCTTTGCTTTGAGCTCTTTTTCCTTTGCTTTAATCTGTGCTTCTACACTTTCTAACTGAGCTGAATACTCTTCACTTTCCAATATGGCAATGGTCTGTCCCCTGTGGACACTGTCTCCCTCTGACACAGAAACTTCTCTTATTCTTCCTGGATATTTTGAAGATAGGGCTATCAAATCCCCATCAATCCTACCAACTCCAACAACTAAATTTGGAGGGAGTTCTTTAGGATTTAATTTTTTATAAATCATCACTGCAGCAATAAAAAAAAGAAAACCAACAACTAATCCTAACCAGTATTTCTTTAAAAAGTTCATCCTTTTTTCCTCACAAATAAGTCATAGTATATAAGTATTAACACAGGAAATGAGCCTAACAACCCATAAAGCCCTGCAACAAAAAATGTGTCCTGAAAAGACCAGTTCATACTATAAAGATACTGAAGTTTATACATAATAGCATTAGCAAGTTTTTCAGCTTTTTCAGGAAAAGTGAATTGCAGGAAAATGGTAAAAATTTTTTCTTTGAACATTGTTAGGTATGATATGTTCTGTATGTTATTAATACCTTCAAAGTGTTCGTATCCGAATTTATAGAGGTCGTTGGTAGCGATAGCTGTTCCAAAAGAACCTCCAATAAACCGAGAATAGTGGAGAAGTCCTGTCCCAAGAGAGGTTTTATCTCCCAGATTTCTTAAAGCAAGAGTTGTAACAGGAGCAAAAAACATTCCAAGAGCTATTCCCAGCGGTATTGTCATTAGAGCTGCCTGTAGATTAGGTGTAAAGTATTCTAATTTGGGAAGAAAATACATAGAAGAAAACAGATATATAATTACTGCAACATACAATACTTTTTTCTCTCCTATCTTATCAGACATAATCCCTGCAATAGGTGAAAAAAAAGCTATAAAAACAGCAAATGCTAATATGTGTAATCCAGCATCAAAAGTTGAAAGACCTTTCAGTCTTTCAAAGTAAAGGGGAAGTAGATAAAAAACCTGATACATAGAAAACCCTAACAACAGGAAAAATATGGAAAAACCTACAAAGTATTCTTTTGTTTTGAATATAGAAAAATCTATCAGGGGGTTTTTGGAGACCATCTCAGAGAGAATGTAGAACAGAAGAGAAAAAACGGCAATAATTGTTAGATACACAATAAAGTCAGACATAAACCATCCAAGTTGTTGTCCTTTAGAGAGTATTATCAAGGTTGTTATAGTAAAGGTTGATAGTAATCCAAATGAGACAAAGTTCAGTTTTGTTTTTTCCCTTATAAGGCTTGTTTCTGGCAGGTAAAACAGTGCCAGTATTACTGTCAGGATACCAAAAGGAATGTTAATAAAAAATACCCACCGCCAGTTTATGTATTCTGTAATATATCCCCCCAGCGTCGGTCCAAGAGAAGGTGCAAAACTGACTCCAAGACCAAATATACCCATTGCAAGTCCTTTCTTTTCAGGAGGATAAACAGAAAAAAGAATAGCCTGTGCTGTAGCCATTATAAATGCCTCTCCCATTCCCTGAAAAATTCTCGCTCCTATCATACTTTCAAGACTCTCTGACATACCACAGGCAAAGGAAGAAACTGTAAAAAGTGCCACTCCAAATATATAAACATTCCTCAGCCCAAAATTTCTGTCCAGCCACTGGGCAAGTATCAGCATCGTTGCAGAAGCTATCATATAGGCTGTTATGACCCACTGAACACCATAAAGGTCTGTTTTCAGTGGAGCTGTTATTTTAGGAACGATTATGTCAACAATGGTTGTGTCTAATATAGCCATAAATGCCCCAAGCATCACAATAACAGTTATCAGTGTTCTTTCCCAGACAGAAATTTGCTGATATATAGGCTTTTCCATACTAATCCCTGACTTTTTTTATCTCCACTTCCCCGCCAAGACCTACCTTAAGGATAGATGTATCTCCTTCTGTTATCTTTATCTTTACAGGAATTCTCTGGGCTACTTTTGTAAACTCACCAGCAGTTACATCTCTGGGAACAAGGGCAAACTTGGCAGCTGTTGCTGGGTTTATCTCAAATACTTTTCCTTTAAAAGTTTTGTCTGGAAATGCATCTATGTATATGTTTGCTTCACTGCCTACCTTCACACCTTTTAGCTTTGTTTCTTCAAGGAGAACTAAGATATAAAGGGAGTTTTCTGGAATAATAGAGTAAACAGGCCTTCCTGACGGAACAACCTCCCCTTCGCTGACAAACTTTTTGGCAATGTAACCATTGTAGGGAGAAACAAGGCGTGTGTATTTAATCAAGTTTCTTACATCCTCTTTCTTTTTTTCAAGAGCAACTATCTGTTTGCCCAAACTTTTTACCTGTTTTTTCAGCTCGTCAATACTTTTCTTCTCTGTATATGCGAGAGCTATACCTTCTTCTGCTTTTTTTAGCTGTATTTTCAGCTCTTGAATCTTTTTGTCTATATAGTTTTTCCTGTGGATTAATACTTTATACTGGGTGTCTATCTGTTCAAACTTTCTCTGGGGGATTAAACCTTTACCAAGGAGATTTTTAAACCTCTCCCTATCTTTTTGGATAAGTTTTATCTGAAGGGATACTTCCTTCTCTTGCTCTTCTAAGGCTTTAATGGAAGAAGTAACCTGCTCTTTTGTTAGCTCAGCCTGTTTTATTTTGATATCTATCTGGCTTTTTATTTTTGAAAGTTTACTATTTAGAGACTCCTTTTTTTGTTTGAGGGACTGTATCTGGGCGTTTATCTGCTGAAGTTTCAGCTGGTAATCCCTATCGTCTATCTTAGCTATAACTTCTCCTTTTTTTACATAATCTCCTTCTCTTTTAAACATCTTGACTATTTTTCCTTTTACCCTGTAAAAAGACAGATTTACCATAGAGTCTGACTCAACAAAGACAGCATCTGTTACTGCATACTCCATCCTGTGTTTTATCCATCTAAATGCAATAACGGCAAAAACAATAATCAGAAGAAGGACAATCCCTATGCCCACCTTGTTTTTCATCTGATAGAGCCTCCAACAGCCTCTTCCAAATCAACAAATGCTTTTATTAGCTGGTAGTAAGAAATCTCTTTCCCTTTTCTTGCAGCTGTGAGCATACTCTCCGCATCTAACACATCTGTAGTAGTTGCTAATTGGTTGTTAAACTGTTCAACAGTCATTCTGTAGTATTCCTCTGCTTCAGACAGGGAGTCCTCAGCTACTTTAAGGTTCTCTCGTGCTGTTAAATATTTTTCGTATGCTGCTTTAACCTGAAATCTTATGTCATTTTTAAGCTGTTGAAGTTTTAATCTCATTTTTCTGTAATCTTGCTTTACTTTTAAGGATGCATAGTAAGGTTTTATACCCTGAAACTTCCAGCTTAGCCCCACAGAAACTGCATAATTTTCTTTTGGGTCTAAGTATGGATACTGGTCTGTGTAAAAATACTTTGCCTGTGCAAATATTTTAGGTAAAAATGGGGAACGCTCTATTCTTTCGTATCCTTGCAGTTGTTCTAACTTTGTATCTATAGCTTTTATTATTGTTCTATTTTTGTAAGCCTTTTCTATAAGACTCTGTAAATTTAAGCTTTCTGGAATGTTTACATTTACAGGTTCCACAGGAAAAGAGTCTTTCACATTTAGAATGTTCTTTAATCTTTCTAATGCTATTTTAAATTCACCTTCTGATTTTCTTAAATCCCTCTTCACCTGAGACAACCTGACTTTTGTCTGGAGTATGTCTATTCTGGCTACTAAACCTTCTTTAAAAAATGCCCTGACCCTCTCAAGATGCTTTTCAACGGCAGTAAGCTGCTTTTTGTAAATCTCAACAAGACTTTTTGCCATTAAAACATCTAAATATGCTTTTTTCGTTAAAGCTGTTATGTGGTTTTCTTTCTCTGAGAGCATATATTTAGCTGTATCTATATCAAGCCTTGATATCTTCAGCTTTTCTATCCTTGAAAAGCCAGTAAAAATAGGATAATTAATACCAACATCAAAATATCTAAAATCCTTCTCAGTTTGTTTAAACGAAAGGGGAAAAGGAAGGACTCCTGCAGGTATCTTTGTGTAAGGTGTATCTTTCTGGAATGTAAAAGAGAAGTTAAGGAAAAACTCTGGCATAAACAGGTTCTTATCTTCCTTCAGCTGAATTTGAGCCTTCTTCAGATTTACCTTCTCCTGCTTGATTTCAAGATTATTTTCTAATGCCACATTCACTGCTTCCTGCATATCCATTCCAAAAGAAAATGCAGGTAGCAAGGTGATTATCAACAGTTTTTTCATTTTATTCTCCCAAAATCAAGTCAACAGCATCCTCAAACTGGGAAACTATGTATGTAAAGGTTCTATTTCCAGCAAGCATATCAAACTCAACAAGTCTTTTCCCAAAACCTATAAGTATTTCAGCTTTTAGCTGGGATTTTGGGTATTTAGAAAGTTTTTTCAGGTAGAAATCTTTTATCCTCTGGGACACATCAAAATATATCCTCTGAAACTCTCCTCCAACACATATAACCTGAAAGAAAAATATGTAAGCTATCTCTTTATACTCATACAACACTTTAAAAATCTCTCTACCAAAGAGTTTTATAACCCTGCGTGTTTCATCTTCGTAGGTTGTATATTTATCTATGATATTTGAAATCTGGTCAACCACCATCTGGACTATTTCAAAAAATATTTCCTCTTTACTTTTGAAATATATGTAAAATGTTCCCTGTGCTACTCCAGCTTCACCTACTATATCAGACACTTTAGTATTAAAAAATCCTTTTTCAGAAAAAACTTTAATCGCTGAGTTGATAAGTTTCTCTTTTGTTGACTGATTCATCAGTCATTAATTTAAACCAGAAAAAAGTAAAAATCAATCCCTTAAAATAATTTCCCTATTTTCCTAAATCCAAACATGTACAAAGCTACCCCTAAAACGAGTAAAGCCACAAAGTCTATCCACAGGTCAAAAACAGATGTTCCCCTAAAAAACAGTGATTCACAGCCTTCTATGTAGTATCTAAGTGGTGATAAGAGAGAAAGTTCCTGCAAGACAGGATGCATGGAATATATAGGTGTCCACGAACCACTGAGAAATATAATAGGCATCATAATAATTACAGAAAGCTGAGCAACCTGAAGCATATTTTTTGCAACAGATGCGATAAACAAGCCTATCCCTGAAATAGAAAACGAGTAAATCAACGTCAGAACAAGAAAAGCCATAAAACTACCGTTCATAGGAAGTTTAAAAATTCCAAATAAAACAATCCCTACACATATAATTGTCCCTATCATAACAACAACAATTTGAGAAAAGCTCTTTGCCAGTATTATGATTTTAGAATTCACAGGCATCAAAAGCATAATGTCCCATGTTCCACTTTCCCTTTCCTTCACAAAAACTACAGATGAAAGTATAACTGTAATAAGTGTTAGTATAGACAGAAACTCTGCTAACGACAGAAACTTAGGCGTATCTGAATTCTGGTTAAAAAGTTTATGGGTTTTTAGCTCCACTGGGAAATTTTCTTCTCCAAATCTAAGGACAATATTTTGAAGATAAGCAAGCGTTACATATCCTTGAGCTGCTGCTGTTGCGTCTAACATAACATTCAGCTTTGCTTTTTTTTCAAAAAAATCTTTTTCAAAATCAGAGTCAAACACAATACCAACCATAATATTTCTGTTAAACAGGGCTTTTTTCAGCTCCTCTTCTGATAAAAACCTTACAGGCTCCTGAAACTCTGGTGAGTGAAGATGGGAAAGTATTTTCCCCGATATTACGCCATCTGTAAAATCAACGTATCCCACAGATACGTTCCGTGGTTTGACCTCAAACCCTTTTCCTGCTATATACACATCAACAGTAAAAGAGTAAAGAACAACTGCCACAAGTCCCCAGCTTCTGAAAAACATTATCAGTTCCTTCAAAAAAACTGTTAAAAAAGCTTTCATCTCAGCTCCTTTTTCAGAAGGAGTGTCCCAGCAACAGTTATAAAAATCCAGTAAGAAATGAGGACAAAAAAGTAAAATAGATTTTTTTCAGAAGAAAATCCCTGCCCAATAAGAAAGGCATCGTATATAATGTGATTGTAATACATAACAGGGAAGATGTGGGCTTCAAAAGCAGCCTCTCCCTTCATTGAAGAGATAGGCATAATAATACCTGAATATAAAAAACCAGGAATAACCGTAATAATAATAGTAAGAACGATAGCGACAATCTGTGTTCTTGCAACAATAGAAACTAACAGACCTATGCTCACGCTAATAAGAACATAAATCTCAGAAGTTATCCAGTATATGAAAAAATTCCCTCTAAAAGGAACCTTAAAAAGATACGTAGCCCACAGGAAGATTATAAAAATGTTTACAGAATGAAGTAAAAATGGAAGTGTTAATTTTCCTATAACAAAGTCTATCTTTCTGATGGGAGAAGAGTAAAAGTTAAATATCGTCCCCCTCTCTTTTTCCCTTACTATCAGCAGTGCTGATAAAATTGCAGGAGCAACTAAAAAAACAATACCTAAAAGACCGGGGACAATGGCATTTTCATCTCTCATTGATTGGTTAAACATATTTCTATGGTTTACAACGATTGGTAGTTTTTTCTGGGATAGCTCCTGAGCTTCTTTTAGAAGAACTCCTTCCGCATAGTTCTGTATAGTCAACCCCCTGAAAGGAAATGAAGCGTCAATAAATATACCTATCTCTGTTTTTAATCCTTTTAGTAGATTTTTCTCAAAATTTTCTGGAATTATTATCAGGAGGTCTATCTCAGCCCTTTTCATCATTTCTAATGCTTCTTTTTCTGGTATGTTCATAACCTCTGTTTTAAAATATCTTGAATGTTCAAAAGCAGATATAATCCTGTAAGAAAGCTGAGATTTATCGTAATTTATGATTGCTGTTCTAACATTGTAAACCTCCATCTTTATACCATAGCCAAACAGGATTAAAACCATACTGGGCATAAGGTATACCATTATTATGAGCTTTGACCGAACAAGCTCTGAAAACTCTTTTTTTAGATAAGCCTTTACAACATTAATCTTAATCATTTGATATTCTAAGAATAAAACATAAATTGATTTTTTGAAAGTTTATTCACATAAATTTCACCAGAAGAGTTTTAGATTTTTATTATGAAGATTTTGGTAGTTGAAGATAACAAAGAGCTTAACAATACGCTAAAAGAAATTTTAGAGTTAAATGGCTACTACGTTGATACTGTTTTTGATGGAGAAGAAGCCCTTGAACATATGAAGATATATGATTACGATGCTGTCATATTAGACATTATGCTCCCCAAAATTGATGGATTTAAGGTATGCCAGATAGTAAGGGAAAGAAACGATGACACACCAATACTGATGCTTACAGCAAAGGACACAACACAGGACAAGGTTAAAGGATTAGATATAGGAGCTGATGACTACTTAGTAAAACCTTTTGAGATAGAAGAACTCCTTGCAAGGGTAAGAGCATTAATCAGAAGAGTATCAACAGAAAAATCCAACATAGTTAAAATCAAGGGAATAACCATTGACCTTGATAAAAGGGAGGTTTACAGAGACGGAAAAAGTCTGATAATTACTCCTAAGCTGTTCTGTATCTTGGAGCAACTGATAAGAAATAGAGGAAAGGTGGTTACATACGAAAGTCTGATGAATAAATGCTGGGACATTACAGACTATCCATCAAGGGAAACAGTAAGAGCAAACATTAAACTGCTGAGAAAGATACTTCAGGACAAAGATATAATCCAGAATGTCTCTGGAGTAGGATACAAAATAGAATGAAATTAGACCAATTTTTAAAAGCTCGCTTTAAAATAACACTCCTTATCTCAGCAATATCCACATTTATACTCGCTGCATTTTCAGGGAGTATTTATTACTTTTACAAAGAGCAGATACTTTATGAGATTTCTGACGAGCTTAAAGGTATAGCTTTTGAAGTTTCTAAAACTGTTGAAAATCCTGTTATTGACTTTTCTCTTGTAAAAAATATAAACATACCAGATGATACTTACCTATGCGTTTACAATTATGACGCAAAAATTGTGTTTTACAAAAACAAGCTGTGCAATATATCACGATTTTTCAATGGATTTAATATAATAAAACACGACGTTCTTTTTGGAGGTTCAATAAAAAAAGGGGATACTTTATATTATGTATATGTTGGGAAAGACCTGAGCAGAATATTAGCTAACTTAGAAAAGCTAAAACTGATTTTGATATACACAACATTTGTTATTTCTACAGTAATACTGGTTTTTTCTTTTCTTATATCAAAGAGAATTCTCTCCCCTATAAAAGAAGCATTTGACAAACAGGAAAGATTTACACAGAACGTATCCCACGACCTTAGAACACCACTGACAGTAATATCAACAAATCTATATCTTATAAAACAGAAAGGGTTTAAAAACATTGAGAAAAATATAGAAAACATATCAAAAACTGTTGATTACATGAAAAGTTTAGTAAACGACCTGCTTTTTATCAGTCACATAGGAGAAAAAGAAAAGAAAAGAGTAAACATAAACGAGATTATAAAAAAACAGTTGTCCATACTTTCCCCAAAGATAGAAGAAAAGTCTTTAGGGGTTATTGTAAAAGAAGAGGACAGCTTAGAAGTGGAAGCAACGGAAACAGATATGGAAAAACTGTTCTTTAATTTAATAGAAAATGCAATAAAATACAACTACAAAAATGGAGAAGTCATCATAACCATAAAGAAAAAATCTGTTTCTATAAAAAATACAGGAAAACCTATAGATAAAGAGAACATAGACAAAATATTTGAAAGGTTTTATAGAGAAGACAGGTCAAGGACTTCCGAAGGTTACGGGCTGGGACTTGCTATAGTAAAGGAGATAGCAGACCATTACAGATTAAAGATAAAAGTCAAATCCGAAGGCGTTCACAACGAATTTGTTATAAAATTTTAAGTTTTCACAGCATTTTCACATTGGAGCAATACCATAATTAATGTAATTCACTTAAGTTTTCTCCTAAACCTCCTCCCTCTCCCTCCTTTCCCCCGAAAGGGGGATTTTTAATTACTCCTGCAAAACTTTTCTCATAACCTCCACAGGAGCTTTCTCTCCTGTCCATATCTCAAATGCTTTTGCTCCTTGATACAGCAGCATAGGAAGACCATCCTGCCACTTACATCCCTTCTCTTGAGCTACTTTCAGAAGTTTTGTCTTTTTGTATATAATATCAACCACTGTATGTTTTTTTTGAATCTTTGAGTAATCAAAAAGGGGAGGGTCTTCATCTTTCAGGCCAACAGATGTTGTGTTTACGATAATATGGGTAGAAGAGAGATATTCTTCCACTTTATCAAGAGGAACTGGAATTATTATTTCCTGAATAAACCTGTTTAATTTTGAAAAATCCTGAATTATCTGAAATACCCTATCTATTGTTCTGTTGGCAACAAATATTTTCTCAGCACCTTCCCTGATGAGACCATACAAAACAGCCCTTGATGCTCCTCCTGCTCCCAATATCAGAAAAGTCTTATCCTGAAACTGGGGCTCTATCTCCTTCAGTCCCTCTATAAATCCATAAGCATCTGTGTTATAGCCTATCAGGTATCCATCAATATTTTTGACTGTGTTGCAGGCCCCTATAAACTGAACCTCTTCTGAAGTTTCATCAAGATATCTGATAACTTCTTCCTTGTGGGGAACAGTTATGTTTATACCTTTGATAGACAGTGCCTTAATTCCGTTAACAGCTTTTTTCAGATTTTCAGGTTTTACCTCAAAGGGAAGATAAACTGCGTTAATATTCTTGTGTCTGAAGGCTGCAGTTTGAAACTGGGGAGACTTAGAGTGTTTTACTGGATAGCCGATAATTCCGTAAACTTCTGTTTCGCCGTTAACAAGCATCACAGAGTTGATATATCAAATTTGTGCTGTCCTATCTGGACTTTTTTAACCCATGGGAGGAAATTCTTTATTGCAACAATAATAACATCTTTCATTGTTATGTCTGGAACTGGACATGTAGAACAGGCACCTAAAAGCTCAAGATAAACAGTATCATTCTCTACCTTAACCAGCTTTATATCACCCATATCAAGGGCTAAAGCTGGTCTTATCATATCAAGAACATGTTCTACTTCCTGCTCTTTTGTTTTTACCATCACTCTCTCTCCAGATGTGTTTTTGGAATATCAATGCCTAACTTCTCGTTAAGCTCTATAAAAAATCTTTCCCTCTCCTCTTCAGAGAGGTTCAAAACATTGAATGCCCCTTTAATACTGAGCCTTTTTAGGGCTACATCTTCTAATTTTTTTTCATAAAAGTATCCAAAATACTTCCTTATAATCTCTTCGCTTTCTGGATGCTCCTCAAGCAGATGAAACACTTTAGTTTCTTCTGTTATTCTTACCATTTTCTCAGTCCTGAGTCTTTTTTACATAAAACACGTATATACCGTCTTCTTCTTTATACCCTAAAAATTCATTCCCTGTAGTCTCACACCACGCAGGAACGTCCTGAACAGCCCCTTCGTCGTCAGCTAACAGCTCAACAATCTGTCCTTTTTCCGCTTTTTTCATCACTTTAGCAAGTTCTGTTATAGGTATAGGGCAGTATGTTCCTGTTGCATCATGAACAATATCCGGCTTTATGTTTTCTAAATTCATTATATCCTCCAGTTTTCTACAGTTTCTTCCTGCATTCTCTCTCCTTCTATAACACCATTTATACCTTGCTCTGAAGGAGAGAAATATTTTATATCTATTTTACCATTTTCATCTGTTTTACAGTATCTTGCAACTAAATCTGCAATTATTTTTATCTCTTCCTGCGATAGAGGCCTGTTCTCAATAGTTTTAGCTATTGCCACAGCACCCTTTCCAACAGGCTCGAAGTACCAGTAGCTGTTTTTCAGACCTTTTATAAAGTTACCTTCCCCTTCATTTCTTGATACAACAACTTTTGTTCCTGTGGGAAGTCTAAAATGTCTTCCTATTGTAAGCAGATAAAGGTCTTCCCTTGTTATTCTGTTTTCCACAGAAAGGGTTTCTTTATACTTCCTTGCAAAGTTCTCATCTGTCAGATAACAGCATCCTCCTGCTGGCTGTTCGTATTCATCAATTCCTAGCTCTTTTGCAAGCTGGAGCTGTCTCTTTCTACTTCTTCCCACTATTCCTTCTAACTTCTCTCTGTCAACCCACCCTTTTATCTCTGGAATTGTTGGAGGAAGAGCTTTTGCTGATAGAGGTTTTAGCACAAGACCTTCCACTCCAGCTTCCTTCTCTATTATTTTCATGGCTTTCAGATGCTGGCTCATTGGTCTCTGGTTCAGCACCTCACCTGAAATAATAAAATCAGCATCAAACTCTTTCATCAGCTGTTTTGCCTTTTTATACATAAAGGCCCTGCAGTCTATGCAGGGATTTATGTTAGCTCCATATCCGTATTTTGGATTTGTTACTATCTCAAAGTAGTCCTCTGATATGTCCACTATCTCCAGCCTGAAGCCGTATTTAGCTGCGTACTTGAGGGCAGGATTCATGTAGTGTGAGCCGTCAGGCTTTTTTTCTCCTCTCCTTCTCTTTGTTTCTGTAATACAGAACCCTGTATAAAAGTGGACAGCAACCACATCAACTCCCTGATTTTGAATCAGCTTTACTGCAAGGGTGCTGTCCAGTCCACCAGAATATAAAGCTATAGCTCTTCTTTTTTCCTTCATTATCCTATATGCTCAAGGTCAATACCTTCTTCTTCCTCTTCTTCTATGCAGTCTGGTATCTTGTTTGCCTCTTCAATTCTTCCCTGTTTTATAAGGTAGTCCTTAATTGCAACGTGGAGTGTCTCCAGTCCAAGGTTAGTGCAGTGTATCTTTTGAGATGGAAGTCCACCAAGCTCCTCAAATATCTCTTTGTATGTCAGATTGAGGGCGTAATCTATAGGTTTACCCTTTACCATTTCTGTCAGAACTGAAGAAACAGCTATGGCAGAACCACAACCAAATGTTTTAAACTTGACGTCTTCTATCACGTCTGTTTCTTTATTTACTTTTATGGTAAAAAGCATTGCATCTCCACAGGATGGATTACCACACTGTCCATATCCGTCTGGATTAGGTATCTCCCCTAAATTCCTTGGATTCATAAAGTGGTCCATCACCTTCTCTGTATATTCAAACATCTCTAAACCTCCTGATTTTATCTTGCTCTCAATTTATAACTATAAGTATAACCCCTCAATGAGTTAAATCATATACATACCCTTACGAAAAATAAATTATACAAGGAATTGAGGAGGTTGAAAAAATGTCTGTAGAGCAAAAGGTTTTAGATGCAATGAAAAAGGCTGGAAAACCATTAAAAACAGGGGAGATAGCTGAGCTTACAGGTCTTGACAAAAAAGAAGTAGAAAAGGCAATTAAAAAACTAAAAAAAGAAGGAAAAATAGAATCTCCTAAAAGATGTTATTATGCTCCTTCTTCCTGAAAATAGTTTAAAATAGAGTAAATAAGGCTTTTTGGCAGGGCTGTAGTTGTTTAAAAATATTTTTGGGTATAGATTTAATTATCTCAATCTATTTATACCTGTTATTATCGGTATATGTGCAGGTATATTTGGAGTTATATTTTTAAAAGCTATACACTTTTTCTCTGACATATTCTTAGTAGATTTTGCAGGATACAACCCTCCGTATCCATATGGGGAAGGAGGAAGTCTCAGCTACAGATTTGTTATGGAGCATCCTTATCTTATTCCTGTGTCAACTACAATTGGCGGTCTTATCGTCGGCATTTTGGTTCATTTTTTTTCCCCTGAATCTGCAGGTGTTGGAACAGATGCAGCGATAAAAGCATTTCACGAGAGGAAACCTCTTGGGCTGAAAACATCTGTATGGAAGCTTATAACATCTGCCATAACCATAGGGAGTGGTCAGGTTTCAGGTAAAGAAGGTCCCATTGCCCTTATTGGAGCAGGTATTGGCTCTTTTGTAGGGAAAATATTTGGTCTTTCTGAAAAGGAGAGAAACATTGCACTGGCTGTTGGTCTTGGAGCAGGAATAGGAGGCGTGTTCAAAGCCCCATTTGCAGGAGCAATAATAAGCTCCGAGGTTTTTTATAAAAAAGATTTTGAAACAGAAACACTTATTCCTGCATTTATTGCATCTTTTGTTGCTTTTATTATAGTCTCTTCTGTTTTTGGTTTTTCTCCCTTATTCCACATAAATCTGCCCTCTTTTTCTAATTTTTCTATATACGATGCTGTTAGCTACATATTTCTTGGACTTATTACTGCTACTGTTGCAAGACTTATGATTTTCTCCTTAGATAGTGTCAAAAATCTGTTTGACAGGCTTGAAGTTCACAACATTTTCAAGCCAGCAATTGGAGGATTTTTTGTAGGTATTATAGGTATGACTGTTCCTGTTGCAGTAGGAACAGGTTATGGATGGCTTCAGCTTATAATGGTAGAAAATCTCACTTACTTTCCTATATGGAAAATTGTTATAAGTGTTTTTTTGGTTATTATTGCATTTGCATTTACTTTGGGTTCTGGTGGTTCTGGAGGTGTTTTTGGTCCCTCCCTTGTGATAGGTGGACTAACGGGAGCTTCTGTTTATTTCTTTCTTAGTAAGGTCTTCATGTTTCCAGAAAGCTCAACATTTAATCTTGCTGCTTTTACTGTTGTAGGGATGGTGTCCACATTTGCAGCTGCTGCAAAGGCTCCCCTTTCCACAATTATCCTTATTGCTGAGATAACAGGGGGATATCAGCTGTTAGTTCCTGCAACCATATCTGTTGCCATATCACACTTTTTATCAGGAGAAAAGAGTATCTTCAAAAGTCAGGTAGATACAAAGCTTGATTCTCCTGTTCATCAGGACGAAATAAAATACATGCTCCTTAACAGATATATAGTAAAAGATGTTATGGAAAAAAATGTGATCACAATATCTCCTGATGCAACAGTTCTGTATGCCAGTAAATTTATGGACGAGCACAGCATATCAGCTCTTCCTGTTGTTGACAAAGAAAACAGGGTTATTGGCTTGATTACAAGCACAGACCTGATAAAAGCCTGTGGCTCAGATATCAATGAGATAAAGGTTAAACACATTATGCAAAAAGAACCTATCACTGTTACTCAGGATTTAACGCTTTTTGAGACAATGAGTATATTTATTGAAAATAACATCGGTGTAGCTCCTGTAGTTAACAATCAGGAAGAAAAACTCCTTATTGGTATCATTTCTGACTACGACATCGGTAAAGTATTAACAGGAAAGGTATAACCCCCAAAAAGGGGGCTACTTTTATGTAACATTCTTAAATTTGTCAGCCTTTTTAGCAAACTCTTCCCAGTTTTCTGGTCCAAATGGGGATATCTCCCTCAGTCTCTGAACAGCAGCAGGATATTTGTCTAATATGTAATCTATGTCTTCTTCTGTATTTTCCCTTCCCAGTGAAAACACTATAGAGCCGTTAGACATTTCCTTATCAACACCTATAGCAGCAAGAACATGAGACTGTTTTAATGCATAGGAAACACAGGCTGAACCTGAAGCTGTGTAAATCTTGTGGTAATCAAGCATCAGAAGCATAGCTTCCCCTTCTATATACATCACGATGAGGGATAGATGGTTTGGCAGTCTTTTCTCTGGATGTCCAGTAAACTGGATGTATGGTATCTTCTCTTCTATACCTTTCTTCAGTTTGTCTCTGAGAGCTTTAAGTCTGTTTACCCTGTCGTCCATCTCCTTAATTGCAAGCTCTGCAGCTGCACCCATACCAACAATTAGAGGAACAGGCTCTGTTCCAGCCCTTCTTCCCCCTTCCTGAATTCCACCTTCAATGAGAGGTTTCAGTCTTACTCCTTTCTTCACGTACAGTCCACCAACTCCTTTTGGAGCATAAAAGTAATGACCTGTAAATGAAGCCATATCAAGTCCCCACTCTTCTACATTGACAGGGGTATGCCCAACGGCTGCAGCTATGTCTGAGTGGAAAACAACCCTTGGATTTTTTTCCTTTGCTGCAGCAACCAGAGCCTGAATGTCCTGTATTGTTCCTATCTCCCTGTTAGCATATCCTATTGAGACAAGTATTGTATCTTCTCTGACAGCTTCAGAAACCTGCTCTGGAGTTATTATTCCGTATTTATCAGGCATCAGATATGTAATCTCAAATCCTTCCTTTTCCAATGTTTTACAGGAGTGCAGAACAGAGTGGTGTTCAATGGCAGAAACTACGATATGTTTACCTCTTCTTGTTATACCAGGAGCCTTTGCAAATCCTTTTATTGCAAGGTTGTTTGCTTCTATCGCTCCTGATGTATAAACAATATCTTCAGGTCTTCCTATATTCAGGAGCTGGGCTATCTGCTCCCTTGCCCTGTTTATAGCTTTCTTTGCTTCCACACCTAATTTATGTAAAGATGTTGGGTTACCAAAATGCTCTGTAAAGTAGGGCTTCATAGCCTCAACAACTTCCTCTGGAACAGGTGTTGTAGCTAAATGGTCTGCATAAACAATTCCTCTTTTTTCTAACATATCTAAACCTCCTTTTACTGCTCACTTAATTTTTTTATCAGTTTTTCTGCAACTTCCATAAATGCCTGTGTTGACTGGGCATCTTCTTTAGCTAAAACTACAGGAATTCCAAGGTCTGAAAACTCTGCCACTTTCGGCTCTATAGGAATTTTTCCTAAAATATCTGTGTTATACTGTTTTGCCACATCTTCAGTCTTTGACTTTCCAAATATCTCATACTTTTTTCCTGTATCTGGGCATACAAAGTAACTCATATTTTCAACAATACCTATAACTGGTATCTGAACCTCATTGAACATCTGTATTCCTTTTTTAACGTCTATCAGTGCAACGTCCTGGGGAGTTGTAACAATAACAGCGCCATCTATCTCTGCTGTCTGTCCAAGGGTTATCTGAACGTCTCCTGTTCCCGGTGGTAAATCTATAATCAGAAAGTCCAGTTCTTCACCCCAGTTTATATCAAACAGAAACTGTGATAATGCTTTAAACAGGACAGGTCCCCTCCATATTACAGGGGTGTCTTCTGAAGGAAGGAGAAGTCCTATTGACATCATCTTTATACCGTGAGCTTCAGGGGCTATCAGTTTATTGTCAGGGGTTGCAACAACCTGTTTATCCTTAGCTCCTAACATTGTGGGACCAGATGGTCCATACATATCAGCATCAAGGTATCCTACACTGTATCCTTTTTTCTTCAATGCCGCTGCAAGATTAACGGCTACTGTTGACTTTCCAACACCACCTTTACCTGATGCAACAGCTATAACCTTTTTTACTCCAGGAATTCTTCTTCTTGATTCAAAAGGATTCTGCTGAGGTGGAGGTTGTGGTTGCTGCTGCTGCTGTTTTGGTGGCTCTGATGTAAACTCTACTTCCACACTTTCAGCACCAATAGATTTAAGGGTTCTTTCTGTTTTTTCCTTCAGATACTCATGATACTTCTCACTGGGAGAAAACAGCTTTATATAAACGTTATTACCCTCAACCTTTAAATCTCTCATAAGGTCAGCAAGGGAAAAACTTACCCCTATCTCCTCTAAATTTGTGTTTTTAAGTCTGTCTATAACACCAGTTAATGCCATTAAAAAACCTCCTCCTTTTTGCTTGATTAATAGGATATTTTAATACTAATAATTAGCTATGATAACTATCATACCTTTATATGTTAACAGTTTATTCCTTCTGACAAATTGACCAGTATCATTTATAATAAATCTAAAACTTCAGGGTATAAAAAATGGAGCTGATAATATCTCTGCTGACAGATATTCTGGAACTTTTGGATACAGGTTTCAAGGTGTTTGAGCCCTATCAGGGCAGTGTTAATATGGACGAAAAACATTACTCAGCAATGCAGGGTATCATACATTTTATTGGATGGACAATAATTATTGCTATTCTTGTGTGGGTTTTCAAATATATGAAAAAACATACCCAGCAAGACGAAAGGATGAAGAAGTATTACGACAAAAAGGATTAATCTATTTTGAGTTTTTTCTTTAAAATAAACTCTCTTTCTCTTTTCCATGCTAATTTTCTGTAAATCTCAATCACAACAACATCAGGCTTTCTATCAGAATAAAACACAAAACTTTTCTCTTTTTTATACCCAAAGCCGTTTTTGGGAGTAATCATCTCTGTTTCAAAAATAAACATTTTCTCATTTATAAATCCTTTTAGCTGCAGGTAGTACTTGGGTTTTCCCTGCTGGGCAGTAGGAACTGTGTGGGGAATTCTGTCGTTTTTAACAGTAACAACTACAGAGCTGTCTTTATATTCTGCAAATACCTGAAAATCTTTCTCACTTGCTTTTAGGGTTAAAAATCTGTGATTGTGAACTTCCTTTTTTGAGTGGAAATACATAAAGGGAAATTTCTGTATCAGTCTGTCCTTTTGAGAAGGCATATGACAG